>Ga0208373_1000556_pt1 | contig 62981 bp, 68 predicted proteins | sample RifOxyC2_FD_184036 | JGI IMG/M metagenome (GOLD analysis project Ga0208373, IMG submission 184036) | Soil microbial communities from Rifle, Colorado - Rifle Oxygen_injection C2 (SPAdes) | ecosystem: Environmental > Terrestrial > Deep subsurface > Rock core/Sediment | place: Rifle, Colorado...
GCAATAAAGGCTTTTTGCGACATTCATCTATTCGCACGTTATAGTGCATTATTGCCGTCGCTGCAAGGCATAACCCAATCATAAAACGCACGTACACACATAAGTGTGCAGTGCAATGAACGTTCGGGTGAGCCTATGATGCCTTATGTATTTGCAGAGCGCGATATCCTATATTATTTTTTAACATAACATAAAGCAATGTCACCATTTTTCTAGCGACGGCAACGATTGCCTTGTTATGTCCCTTGTGTGCGAATTTGAGATAAACTTTTTTTAAAAGTTTATCGTGTTGTACAGCAACATTAGCTGCCTGTATCATTACATGACGCAAATTGTTGCTTCCCTGTTTTGTTATTGATCCGAATGTTGTTTTCTCTCCAGATTGATGAACTCTTGGAACGATTCCTGCAAAGCTTGTTAATTTATCTCCAGAGGCGAACCTTCGTATATCGCCAACTTCACCAACAAATGCTGTAGCATTAAAATAGCCCATACCAGGCATGGTCATTACAATTCTTATTGCCGGATCATCAGAAGCAATCTCCTCGATTGATTCTGTACACTCATTTTTCTTTATCATCAACAGTTTGAGTATTTCAATGTATTGATCTATTTCCAACCTGTCGCATGCTGGAATAGTTATATCGTGCAAATATTTCAGTGCCGACTTGCAAAAAGCATCTGTAAAAGGCACATTATAACCATGTCGTAAAAGTATTGCATGAATCTTATTTTGAACCTCGTTCAAAATATTAGTTAATGAATTTCGATGACGAGTTATTTGACGCTTTACACGAATATCATTAGGTGCCGCATAACTTTTCGGCAACATATTCGTCCTGAGCAAATCTGCAAGTAATATTGCGTCATGCCGATCTGTATGTTTACGAAGTTTCTTTAGAGCAGCAATACCAACAGGATGTGCTAGCTCAACAGTATATCCATCGTCATGCAGATAATCATATGCATACTGCCAACAACTACATGATTCGATAGCAACTATCGAATCATCCTTAACAACATTCAACAAAAACAGATCCATATCGTAAGGATCTGTTTTAAACTCTTTTTCAAAGAGTTTGTTTCCCTCTTTGTCCATAACATATCCATAAATTGTCTTCTTATGGACATCCAAACCAACATATTGACTTGCCATGCTAACCACCTCATACAATCTTTAAATCGCTCAGATTTAAAGATTAAGCGAGGTTAAACATGCAATCATAAATCTATTTTCCTTAACATTTTTAAATAGTTTATGTATTTAGGGATTAATGTCGTTAATTACTGATTTGCTGGATTATGTCATGCACCTGGATACTAATTTATTGAGTATTATCAATATTTATGGCTTATGGGTTTATCTTATTATCTTTATAGTGATATTTCTTGAAACAGCTTTAGTCTTGACTCCTTTTCTTCCTGGAGACAGCTTAATATTTACAGCTGGAGCATTATCTGCACAAGGGGCAATGAATGCCTTTTTCTTATTCATTTTGATGAGTGCTGCATCCATATTAGGAGATACTGTCAATTATTCTATTGGGCATTTTATAGGGCCAAGAGTCTTTAAATCTAAATCAAAGCTTTTAAATAAAGAATATCTTAACAGGACTCATAAATTCTTTGATAAATATGGTGGAAAGACAATAATCATTGCAAGATTCATTCCTATAATAAGGACTTTTGCTCCTTTTCTTGCAGGTGTTGGAAAAATGAATTATTTCAGATTCCTAGTCTATAATGTTGTGGGAGGTATTTTATGGGTAGGGTTTTTTTTATGGACAGGATATTTCTTTGGAAACCTGCCTTTTGTAAAAGAGAACTTCACAATATTTATTGGTGTAATAATAGTTGTATCGTTGATTCCTGCTGCAATAGAATTCTATAAACACTGGAGAGAGAATAGATTTAAAAAGAGTAGAAAGTCTCTAAAAAAATGAAGCATAATTTATTAATCACAATAACTTTATTGGTATTCTTTATTTTAGCACAAGTAGCAGGATTATGGTTGATAAACATTGATGCTGCAGTATTAAAGGATGATGCTGGAAATATTGTTGTTGCTCATGAAGATACATCATTAGGCCCAAGACCAGAGACCAAAGGTGCAGGAAGCTTTCTTTATCTTATCATTGGAGTTGCTATAGGAACAATCCTTGTATTGATACTTGCAAGATTCAAGAAAGTGAATATTTGGAAGTTCTGGTTTTTCCTTGCTGTATGGATGGCAATGTCCATATCAATAGGAGTTATTGTAAAAACAGGATGGTATTTTGTATATGATGCAGCTATGCTTATTGCATTAATATTGGCAGCATGGAAGATCTTCAGGACAAATATTGTTATACATAATATTACTGAAGTGTTGATATATGCGGGCATTGCAGTTCTTTTAGTTCCTATATTTGATGTTTTCTGGTCAATAATGCTGTTGCTGGTTATATCATTGTATGACATGTATGCTGTATGGAAATCAAAGCATATGATCAAGATGGCTAAGTTCCAGACTCAAAGCAATATCTTTGCAGGATTGATGATTCCGTATAAGATGAAACAGATGAAGAAAATATCTGTAAAAACAAAAGCTGCAAAACAATCAGTATCTGAAAAGCCAAAGACAGCAATTCTTGGCGGTGGAGATGTTGTATTCCCATTAATACTGACAGGAGCTGTAATGGAAGGATTATTGGTTGAAGGATTGACTAAAAGCCAGGCATTCATGCAATCATCAATAATGATACTAACAACAACAATTGCCCTTGCATTATTATTCTTCTTTGCCAAGAAAGATAAATTCTACCCGGCAATGCCATTTGTCACAACAGGATGCTTAATAGGATGGGTTATTGTGCTGTTGATTTGATTCGTGAATATAATGGCCTAATTTATAATATAAACGAAAGATATATAAATATATATCTATTGTTAATAGTGTTATTTTGAGTTTTGAACTAAAATGAGAGAAAAAATACCTCTTGCCAATAGAATAAGGAAAGAATCGCATAGGCAGATTGCCTTTGCTCAGGATTTAATAGTTGAAGAAGTATATAAAGCAGTACCTCATGCAGTCTTTCATGGCGGAACTTCAATCTGGAGATGCTATTATGGCAGGAGATTCTCTGAAGATTTGGATTTCTATTTCCAGAAAGCCGATGATGTGGAGATTATTTTTGAGAATCTGAAAAGAAAAGGATTTGTTATACTTAAAAAAAAGATATCAGAAAGAAGTGTTTATTCAGAGATGGTTTATAATAGGGTGAATGTAAGACTTGAAGCTGCATTCCAAAGAATTTCTGGAGTGATAGTTGATTATGAGAAAATTGATGGATCTATAATTTCAGTATACGGATTGACTGTTGAACAGCTTGTAAAGGAGAAATCATTTACATATATGAAGAGAAGAAAGGTAAGAGATTTATGGGATGTCTTCTTTCTATTGAAATTAGTTAAGGATAGAGAATTTATCCAGAACGAGATTAGGCTTTTGATTAAGAAATATGCGCCTCCAATAGATGAATCTGATTTGAAGGCCATAATCATTGAGGGAATTATTCCATCAGCTAAGGAAATGATAGAATACATAAAAAGAAAATGGGAAAATCCAAACATATAAAACAAATACTGGAATTATTTGATAAAAGCCCTGTTGTAGATTTAAGATCAATAGAAAGAATTATTGGAGTAAAGAAACAGGATAATAATTATGCAAAGCTGCTTGTCTCAAATCTTGTTATACAAGGGAAAATTAAGAAGATTATAAAAGGGAAATATTCTAAATATGATGATCATTCATTATCAGTAATGTGTTTTAATCCCGCATATCTTGGTTTGCAGTCTGCACTTAGTTTTCATGGATTATGGGATCAAGCATCAGTGCCTGTTATAATTACTTCAGTAAAGGTTAGGAGTGGAACTAGAGACATTTTTGGCTCTAATGTTATGATAAGAAGAACTGACAAAAAATTCATGTTCGGATTTGAATATGTTCTGGATGGAGATTTTTATCTTCCATATTCTGGTATAGAAAAGACATTCATTGATATGGTGGTCTTCAAGCAGAATATTTCTGATGATGTTTTAATGAATTTCAGGAAAAGAATCAATAAGAAAAAGCTAGTAAAGTATCTGACTGCTTATTCTAAGAAGACAAGAGATTTGATCATGAAGCTATATATTGGAAAATAACATGCATAGGTTCTATCCAGCAATGCCATTTGTCACAGTAGGATGTTTACTTGGATGGGTTGTGGTATTGCTGGTATAGAATTCATGAGCTCCTAATTTATTAATCCGATTCCCCTAAGATATTCTCTTGCCTGTTGCTTAAAATTTTTCTTGAACATATTATTAAATAAGGAAGAGCTTCCTTCTATCTGGGAATTTATTAGCATTTTTTGATTATGAAAGAGCTTATTATCTATTTTTAATTTTTTGGCATAAAGTTCAACATAATCCATTTCATTGAGTATTTTCATTTCAGTTCACAAAGTATTATAAGTTTGTATTCCTTGAATTTCCTTTCATCAATTATTTCAGAAAAAAATATCCTTAAATGCCTTGCATCTTCCACATCTTTTCTGCCTGCCAGCACCAGCTCTTTGTATAGGATTTCAAATTCTATTGGTGGAATCTTGAACTCAAAACTCTTTATTTTTACTTTTTGTGGATGATTGAACTCGAATGATTTTGCTTTTTTTGTGCTGTTAAATGGGATTAATTCAATATTTGGGAACATTTCATTGACTTTAGCGAATCTCACGCTTTCTAGATTTTTTATATATTCAAATACCTCGTTTGAAGTGTCTCCTTGATAGCACCAAAAATTATTTTTTATGAGATCATTGAGCAATTCATCAAAGCTGTCTTTGCTCATTACAGGAATGATGACATCTATGTCTTCTGTTCCTCTTGTTCTTCCTGTTGATATACTTACAAAACCGCTCACAACCAAATAATCAGAGTGTTTTTTCAGGATCCCAAGAAATTTCTTTAAAAACAGGTCTAGCATAGTAAGTTCTCTGTAAATGATGATAGTATCCTTTTTTAGTTCATAACCTCTAGCCATAATTCCGGATACCTGACGGAATTTATTAATTTTGCTGTTGAAAGAACTATCTTAAAGTCAGATAATCCTGTTTGTCACACTAAGATACTTAACCGGATGGGTTATTGTGTTGCTGATTTGAAGATAATGATATTGCTATATACAATATCAATGACGCAATACATGCAGGTATGAATGAGTATTTTCCTATGAATGCATATGATCCCCATAAGATAATCAATCCTATCAATATGGAATAGAATGCTGCTTTCTCATTTGCTCTCTTCCAGATGAATCCGCCAATTATTGCTGGAGCTAAAACAATGAGTCCTTCGTTGGCTGCGACTGCAAGTTCTACTAAGTTTGGAAATAAAAAGGCAATAGATATGCCAACAACACTAACACATAAAGTTATTATCCTACCGACTCTTAAATATTTTTTATCACTTGCATGTTTGTTTATAAAAGTCATGTAAAAGTCTTTTGTGAATATTGCGCTTATTACCATTATCGTAGTGTTCAAAGTTGAAAGTATTGTTGCAATCAATCCGGCAATAGCAAGACCGAGCAATCCTGCAGGAAGGAATGTTTTTATCACAAGCAGAAATGAATAATCTGGATTGATATTAGGCAAAAATTTTCTTGCAGCTAAACCAACTATTAATGCTATCAAAAGGAAAGGTATTGTAAGTGCTGCAGACCATGCTATTATTTTTCTTGCAGTTTTAGGATTATTACTTGCATAAATTCTCTGCCATATTTCCATATAGAGCAGAAATACAGGAAATCCTAATAGTATTCCAAACCAGAAAAATCCTGCTCCTCCAAAATTATATATATTTGTAAAGCCATTCGGCAAATTACTGAATAATGCCCAGCCTCCGGTTTTTATGAGCATTATCGGGATCATTATTATGACTAATGCTATCATCATGACAATGAAATGTATTATATCAGTATAGAAATCACTTTTAATTCCAGATATTGTTGTGTAAATTATTACTCCAAGCATTGCAAATACCAATGACCAGAACAATCCTGTCCCGCTAAATATCTGGAATATTTGCGAAAGTCCAAGAAGCAATCCTGCAAAGAATATAAAATAAGATATAATTATTGCAATGCTCCCAACTACTCTTGCACGCTGAGAGTACCTGACTGCTAAGAAATCACCCATTGTATGGGCTTTAAATTTATCTCCGAATATCTTGATTTTTTTAGCAAATAAAAAAACTAGCACATAGCCAGTCATAATAAGACATGTTGCCATGGCAATGAATGATATCCCGCTTGAATATGTGGCTGATGCCGCTGCAATTACTGTACTTAAGCCAACCATTGTTGATAATGTAGTAAATACTAAGAATATTGTCTTGAATTTCCTTCCAGCAACAAGATAATTATCCAAGTTTGATTTTCTTCCAATGTATATTGCAAAAATAAACAATCCTATCAGATAGGCAAATATTATCACTAAATCAATAGTTTGCATTTTAAGTCCTCATTACTCCAGCATCCCAGAACCCAAGTTTACCTTTAATAGGTATTGTCTTTATTTTCCTAGCATCTTTTAATATGAATCCATAATCTCCCCAATCTCCATCAGCAAGATGCAATGATTTATCCTTGGCTCTTTTTGCATCATTTGCGTAATGCTTCACATCAACAAGCCTTGCTTTTCCGACAATACATCCTAATGGCAATTCCTTGAATCCGAATTTTTCCATTGATTTTTTATCAGGAATCTTTGATGCATGTATCAGGAATTCTCCTCTGAATTTTGTGTTCCATTTCCTTAGTTCAATCTTTTTCTTTCCAGATACAACAAGTTCAGCAAACGGCTGTTTTAATGAGAGAGCTTTCATATGAATCCTTTCAAGCTCTTCTGCCTTATTTTTATATTATATGAATCTGGATTGATCTTCATTCCGTCTTTTGCTGCTATTATCTGTGTCTTTAGATGCTCCTTATATTTCTTTAATTCATCCTTTACATGTCTAGAAAATAATAGTGGATCAATATTATGCCTGAATCCTGTCAATATTGCTAATTCAGGATTTACATATTCAATAAGATTTATCATGTCTTCTATAGAGGTTGATTCAGTCCTTATGACAAGGATGTTCATATCCTTGAATTCCTCTGCGAATGCTTTTGTCAATTTAGGATTATGTATATATCCTAGAAAGTATTTGTTAGTCAGTATTTTAAAAGAATTCCCGATCTGCTTTATATCATCTGTCTCACTGACAATCTTTGCATTGAATCTTTTAATTATGGCATTTGCATCATTGCAATACAATAGATCCTTGTCAGATATGAGAATCTGGTCTGCATTCTTCAATCCAGATTTAATAAGAAATCCTATGCCTGGGTCAATGATCAATGAATCATTGATTATCAATCCTCCTGATGCTCTTCCATCTAATACAGATTCATAATCCCCCGCTATACCTGGAAAGAATATGGTCATAATGATGTTTAATCGAAGAAATTTATTAATGTTTTGAAAAATGTGAATCTATAGTATTGAATAGACTCATCATATGATGAAAAGTATCATCAATGCTCTTTTATCTTATTTTTCTGTAACATAAGTATAAAACTCGACTTCTTTTGAGTTATATTTTTCTTCATAATCCCCGTACTTCTTAATATTTTTGAAGCCTGATTCTCTAAGCAAACTCTCTAATTCTCCTTCTTTGAATGGATATAATATCAAATGATATGTTTTATTATTTTTTGTACTATACTGCATTATTAAAATATTATTTTCATAATAAATTGGTTGTATTTTAACATTATCATATCCTGTATATGGTCCCTTGCCTGTTGTTCTGAAGTTGCCTTTTAATATCTCTGCATAATTTCTTTCGTCAATAATTAATTTTCCATCTCTTTTTAATGAATAATGAAAATTGCTTAGTGTTTTTATCCGATCCTCTTTTTTGAATAAGTATGTTAGAGAATTACCTAAACAACACACAATGTCAAATTTATCGTGAAAATATTTATTTAATTCTCTCCAGTCATATCTTGTTATATCCAGCTCAATTCCTATCTTCTCAGCTTCTCTTATAGAAAAGTTGACAAGATCTTCTTCTATATCATTCGAGATAGCATCTTCTATCCCATAAAGTTTCAGACCAATAGAGGTCGATCCTGAACCTAAACAACTGTCAAGTATTTTTGGATTCTCTTTTGAATGTTTAAGTATAAATGGTATTTCTTTTTTTGATCTTTCTTCTATATCATTAAACTCAGCTACCCATCCACTGTTCGAATCAGAGAGATTAAGATTTATACCTAATCTTATTTCTATTTTTTTTAGATCCTCAAAATGTTTATTTCCGATCTGTTCTTTTACATATTGTGCATAATCTGGAAACCGACCTAGTTAAATGTTGTTAGTCTTTTATGCAATAATTCACTCCATGACCAGATTTTTGAAACCATATTTTCTTTCATGCAAGGTGTTTGTCCTTTTTTGGCAAATATCAAGTTATTATATGCTTGATAAATATCAAGCAGTTCTTTGATTGTTTTTCTTTTTTTGGCGAATGTTTTTGCTTCTCTTACTGAGAATTTCATTCTTTCTCTTAATGCAGAACATAGCCCATCAACGTAAGCTATGTTTATTTCTTCAAAAGAAGGGTTGCCTAAGATTTTTCTTTTATGTGCTCCGTAAATTATTTGTTCTTTTTTATCTTTGATTGCTTGTTTCTTGTATCCATTTACCGACGGAAAATGCAACGATTAGTCTTGTTTCTCTTTTAATGTCTAAGTATGAGTATGCATTGCTTTCTTCAGTGTTTAGGAAAAATTTTTCGGTAACATTTTTTTGTTTTTTTTAACAAAACTCCAAAACTCATCAATTTCATGTGTGCCTAATTTTACATCATGCAATAAGAAATCATTGATTTGTTCGCAATGATTAGCAACATCTGTTGCTAATTTTCTAACCGTATCAAGATGATGCCCTGTGCTTCTTGCAACTCCTCTAAAACTATTTTTCTCAACAAACTGTTTGCTTATCGCAATGATTTCTTTTTTGCTCAGATGTTTGCGAAAAAAAAGCGTATTTATTGTCCTTGCAAAAGTTCTTTTGCAATCAGTACACTGATAACGAATTGTGCCGTTTTTTTGTTTTCCTTTTCGAATTACATTTAACAAACCAAGTTTGTTAAAACAACGACAAGAACGATTTGGGCATACAACATCTAATCTTGTGGCTTTACGCATAAAATTCACCTCTATAAACACAGAGATGAACTATAATATAAAGTTTACTATTTTAGGTCAATTCGCTTTAATACAAAATAAAGGTTATTCACTCTAGAGTAGTTATGAACCGTAAACTTTATAAATATCAAAATTCTATGTATTTGTATCGAGATTCAATGCGATTTCAATTATATCGTTGGGGGTTATAAAATTGGCATTCGAAGAGGATGAAAATAAGAATTTTGAATTTGATGAGATAAGAGGAGAGCATGGTAGAAAGCCAAAGATGGCTGTATTAAACAAGACAAAGCTCTCAAGATATGAGCTAGATGAATTGTTCTTAGGTGAAGAATAATATCTTCCATAACACTTAAAAAGCCCTTATAATTCCATTTCTGAATGAGGCAGATTGGTTCTGGAGCAGAAGCAGTAATATTAATCAATAGCAATAAGAATATCGAAAAGCAGAGAATAGAAAAAGCATACAGACTAAAAGAGATAGATATTCCATTGAGGAGATCAAGGACAAAAAAAGAAGCTAAAATCCTAGAGAAATTAAAACTACTTGGAATGGATGTTCCTAAGCTAATAAATATCAAAGAATATGATATTGAGATGGAGAACATTGATGGAACACAATTGAAAAAGCTTCTGGATAAGAATCCTAAATATGCAGATATGATTGGAAAGAACTTAACAATCATGCACAATAATAACATCATCCATGGAGACTTGACAACATCAAACATGATCCTCAAAAACAAGAAATTGTTCTTCATTGATTTCGGATTAAGTTTCAACAGCACAAGAATAGAGGATAAGGCTGTTGATATCCATTTATTCAGGCAGGCTCTTGAAAGCAAGCATTTCAGAGTCATGAATAAAGCATATAAATACTTCCTGAAAACATATAATCCTAAAGATAAGAAAGAAATACTTTTACGACTTGAAGAAGTTGAGAAAAGAGGGCGGTATAAAGAGAAAACATGAAAAAAATATTGATCTGGATAATTGCATTGTTGGTTTTATCAACAACAAGTCTTGCATATTTGGAAAATGGACACATTAATTTATTGACAGTATCAGAGACATCAAATGAAACAGCATTAGAACAAGGAGGTGTTGCTGACCTCAACTTATTAATCAAGCCAGGATCAGGAAGAATATTTATTGATTCATTCCCATTATCAAGACTTGACACCCAGATAACAATGAGATTTGCAGCTGAAATTGCATGTGATTTCCTTGAGAAAGATTGTTCAGGATATGATTTCTTCTATACTATAAGGGCTAATTCTGCTATTGTTGGAGGCCCAAGTGCAGGAGCTGCTGCAACAGTATTGACATTATCAATGCTAGATGATCAAAATATAAATGAAAAAGTCATTATGACAGGAACAATAAATTCCGGAAATCTTATTGGGCCTGTTGCTGGCATAAATGCAAAGACTTATGCTGCACAAAAAAGTGGTTTTGAAAAAGTCCTTATACCTAAATGGGATTTCTTTAATAATTCCAATAATTTATCAATTAGGGTTGTTCAGGTTTCAACTCTTGAAGAGGCTTTATTTGAGTTTACAGGAAAGGATTATAAAAAGAATCATTCAGAAATAAAATCAATTCCAGAATACGATAATCTAATGAAGCAAATAACTATTGATTTATGCACTAAATATGGAAGCATGAAAAATGGAACAATTATCATGCCAAATCTTTCAGAATTAATAAAAGAAGATGTAAGCAGCAAAATAAATATCACAAATAATCAAACCAACATATCAATTAATGAAACTAAAAAAGATTATTATACTATGGCTGTGGATGCAATAAATAATAACTCATATTATAGTGCTGCAAGTTTTTGTTTTGCCGGCAATGTAAGATTAACAAGAGAATCATTGAAGAATCATAGTAGTAAAAAATTAAAGCAAGAATATGCAAAAACATTAGGAGACATTTCTATATTTGAATTAAAGTTAAATGAAAAATCAAAATCAATCACAACGTTATCAGAGCTTGAGACATACATGATTGTCAAGGAAAGAATAGAGGATTCCAAACAGGTCTTAAGAGACCAAAACCCGGAAAATATAAGCTATTCAGACCTAGGATATGCCATTGAAAGATATAATACAGCTGTTATCTGGAGCAAATTCTTTGATATTCAAGGAAAAAGTTTTGTGCAGGATAATGATGCTTTGGCAATAGCCTGCAATAATAAGATTGCAGAGACAGAAGAAAGATTGAGCTACTTACAGATTTATCTTCCTGAAGTTGATAGGGCTGATCTGAAAAAAGCATATTCCTATTATGAATCAAAGGATTATGCATTATGCATCTATACCGCATCAAAGGCAAAAGCAGATGCCGATGTTGTGTTAAGCGCTATTTCAGTTACTAAGGAGAATTTTGCGCAATTAGTCAATGATAAGATAGCTGCTGCTGAAAACAGTATTGCAGAGCAGCAATCTCATGATATCTTCCCTATTCTCGGATACAGCTATTATGAATATTCAAAAACATTAAGAGATTCTGATCCTTATTCAAGTTTATTATATGCAGAATATGCTCTTGAATTAAGCAATCTGGATATGTATCTGCCGATAAAGAAGAATGGTGCGATACAGGTGATACAGCCTAAAAAAAGCATTGATCCAAGAGTTATTCAAGGATTTGTTCTAGGATTGATCATAGGAACATGTTTTACAGTAATTGTTTTATTGATGATATTGAAGATAAGAATAAAGAATGAGGATAAAAAATCTTTAAAGAATAAACCCCGGAAAACCCCTCTTGCGAAAGGTCTTCCTGGGAAAAAGAGGTGAGTATGAGTATAGAAATGACACCGCTTTTTCTTAATGATGAGAAACCCTGTCTTTATTTAAAGTTTTCGTTTGTAACCATTCTAAAATGAAGAATCTATTGTCAGGAGTTGGTGACGAAACCATTAAAAATATAATATGGTAAGTTTTACACAAATCATGGCTAAAACATTTATTGTGCATAAAAAAAAGCAAGAGCACAGGAAAAACGAATCAAGAAAGAAAACACATAAACAATTAAATGAATTCTATTCTTCAGATCAAAAGGAAAAAGAAAAGATCCAATCAGTAGAAGACCAGATCTTTGAACATCTAAAACAACATACTAAAAAAGTTTTGAAAAAATGATTTAATTTAAATCTGCTCGCACCTGGTCTTTCTTTAATCTTTCTAAAGCACTCATGTAGAGATCGAATAAATCTCTTTGCTCTTGTGCTAATTCATTATCGATATTATTAATATTATATTGTCTTTTATTTCCATCCTGATTAACACTTATTTTGTCTATCTCAATATCAGGATCAATAACACAATTATAAGTGATGCATTTATTTCCATTAATAACACTTAATCTATAAGTTTTTTTTGATGTATCGATTTCTGAATCTACCTGAACATCTTTAAACCAAGTTCCCGGAAATGCATTATCCATCTGCCAATCTCCAGCATTTATTTTTGTATTAGAACCTTTTGCTGAGTCGTTTAATGATGGATCTACATATATTTTTAGTCTAAGCATTCCCTTATATTTATAATCATCAGGATCCACAACTAATGATTCATCTTCCCAGCGAATATAAAGAAGGTCGCTACTATTAAATATTTTATATAATTCAACTCCTCCCTGTCTTTTAGGAAACGATCCGTATACTGCATCATTTGTACCTATCAATCTATTATACTTGTCTTCTTGAATAGTTCGAAGACTATCAATTCTCTTCTCTTCTCTCTTGGCAATATCTTCAAGGCTCTCCTGTTCAACTGCAGGCGTAGGTTGATTCTGTGATGTAGAATGATTACTATTACATCCTTGGTATGCAATAAAGCTAAAAAAAGCAAATAATGGAATTATTAGTTTATTCATTTTATGCCCTCAAGTAATTTCTTAGAGTGCTTACACTCATTGTTTGTTTATAATGTTCTGCAATAGCAGCTGTCAATTCTTTTTGTGTGTATTTCTTATTCTCTGATTTTTTGCCTTGATCATACTGCTTGATAAATTCAATAACTTGTGTTTTGTCGACCCTTTTTGAATTCCATCTATTTACAATTGTATTGTTGCCCAGGGATTGTGCCTCATAGATGGCCTTCAATGCATCATTTTTGTTTTGGATAGCTGCAAGGCTAGCTTCATCAGCAGCAAAATCCAGTGCCTGATAATGAGATTTTCCTGAATTTATTGCGCTCGAATAAAGAGAAGCAACTTCGTTTAATCCTGATGTGTAATCATCATTCCATTGATGTAATGTTGTTTCATCAATGACTTTATTCTCAATGTTTCTATGACGCATATAGATGCTATATAATGATTTATTTGAACTATCTTTGACTACACTAGAATCTTCAGATATTTTATTTTCAATTGATTCGGCCGGCTTGGATGTTTTAGCACTGCCTGAAACAGGTTTATTATTTGACTTAACATCCTTATGTAATGCATCATATACTTTCTTTATTTGAGATTCAAATGCCTTATCATTAATGTTGTTATTCTTATACCTAGGCCTTGTATGCTTTGATTCCCATGCTTTATCTTCCTTAAAAATTTCTGATCCACCAATTGCTGCAAGATCCTTGATTATCCCATGATAATCTGCTGAAGTCATTTTTCTTCCTGTTATCAACTCAGCGATTCCAGTATAGCCTTTTTGCTTAGCAACTTTAAGATATTGATCAAAAGTCAAATCTTTGAAACTCTTTACAACAGACACTGTATCTCCAGATATAACTATTGAATCCACTTTTGAAGAATCAACATATGTTGAATCTGACTTTGGAAGAATTATCTGCGGGATTATTACTTGGTTTGTTGTATCTTTTATTGTATCAACAGGAACTTCAAATCCTGGAAGATTAACAACATTCGAATCCTGTAAATTATCAACAGGAACATTAAATCCTGGAAAATACTGTTTTGATGAATCAATCTCTATCTTAGGTTTGTTTTGCTCATCAGCAGCTGGACTGCATATCCAATTTTTAACTCCCAGGTATGCTCCTGAAACTATAATCATACCACCTATAACCCATTTCTTCCAACCTGATCTTTTAGATTCTTTATGCCATGTCATTTTTTCACCTACTCATTATGCTTTTATATGATGTTTCAAGTGATTCTCTATTTTCACTTAATGTAATTCCTAATTCATTTTCTATTGTCTCCAATTTTTTCATTATTTTTTCATATGATCCCTGTATCCTATTCTTAGAATTATTTGTCAAAGGTTTCGTATTTCCTTCTGCTAATTCTATCATTACCATATCATCGCCAATCTGAGAATCTACATATACTTGGATCTTATCATTCAAAGTATTTTCATCAATACCAAGTCCATAATTTCTTAATTCAGGAATTGCTTCTCTGAAAGCTTTAAGTTTCTTTACAGCAAACTCCTTGTCTGCAGAATTGTCTATCACTATATTGTCAACTGATTCCCTTACTGAATTCTTGTAACTAGTTAAATTCCATTCAATTTGATTTCTATAATTGCTAATCTCAAAGTCTGTAAGAATGCCTTCTTGTTGAACAGAGTTATATGAATCCTCAGCCTCCAAATAGAATTCAACTGGCTTTGTCAAATACTCTGCTTTAGGATCTTTATCGAAGTTAGATATTAAAAGAATATTCTTATTCATTGTATTAATCTTGCTCTCAAGATTCTTTTTAACACCATATCTATGACCTTCTGTATTAATAAGATCATTGATCTGTCCCGTGAATTTCTGCAGATCTTCTTCATTATGTTTTATGCCTGTCTTAGCATCATAATTTTTTGCCATACTAAAAAATGCATCATAAAATTCTTTTTTACTTGCCATTTTATTTTCCCCCTAATGATTTTTATAAATTTGTTATTACATAGTGGTCGCATAATAACTATTTATATGTTTTCCATATAATTTATAGTGAACACTATAAAAAGATAAGATTTAAATATAGAACTATCCTAACGACACCTATGAGAAGAAAGATCATTGAATTAGGACATGACTGCATGGTATTATCTTTACCTAGGAAATGGATTCTTCAGAATAATCTGAAGAAAAGTGATGAGTTAACTGTGGAGATAGATGATAATAAATTAATAGTCACTACAGATGCAAAGATCTCATTAAAAGATATAAGTTTGGATATTAAAGAGACTACTGAAAGCGGGATTCGTACTCTGATAATAAATGCCTATAGGGCGGGATATGATAAGATTCTAATTAAATATAGTGGAGAAAAGGAAATAATATCAAAAATATTAGATAACTACATGCTCGGGTTTGAGCTTTTCAGTTTTGGAAATGAAAGTTATATTCTAGAAAGCGTAGCAGAGCCATCGATAGAAGATTTTGATAAGATACTTATTAAAGAGCTTCAGATACTTGTGGAAATGATAAAGAACATAGATACAAATATAGAACAGGATTTTTTCAGAATAAGAAAATATGATAATTTTCTTAAGAGGATATTAACAAAACATAACATGTATCCTAAATTAAAAGGATTTATTTGGCAGTTTCTCAGTACTATTACACATATTGCTCGTGAATGCGTTAATTTAAATAAAACGGCAAAAAAATATTCAAAAGAAGAAACAGATTTCTTAAAACATATTGAAGAGATGTTGCATTTGCTTCAAAAAGGATTTCAGGCAAAAGACATTAATTCATTAATTGAATTGCATAGCATAGAGAAAAAGATGACAATGAATGAAGGATTGAAGCTTTTAAAGAGTAAAAATCCTCTAGTAGGGTATTATTTAATGTCCATTGCACGTCAAACATATTTAGCAACAAGTCCATTAACAGGATTCATTCAAACCCAAACATTATGAGCTCCTTCTGGGATAGAATCTCTTATTGACCACTCATCTATTTTAGCAATAAGTTCAGGAGTCATTATTTTATTATAAGATTTTTGCATAAGCTCCTGTGTCCTATAGAATATTTTTTCTATCTCAAATTCTGGAAATAATCTAATAGAGTATCCAATTCCTTTCATAGCTGCATCCATATGATACTTATATCTAAATGGAAGATCAATTAATTTATGAAAATCTTTTGCATTAGCTAAGTCTATCAAAGCTCTTTGAGCTAATTTAAGATTGGTGTAATATCTTGCTACAAATCCTAATTGAGCATACCTATCTAAAGTAACATCGCCTTGTGTTTCTTCTTTATATTTCTTACATCTATAACCTAAGAATTCGATTTTTACTCTTTCGCCTAATATACTTGTTGCTAGCCTCTCCTTAAATCCTTGAGGTCCATCATCAAAAATAGTAGTTGGAAACATACTCATAGGTTTTCTTATCGGAGTGTATGAATCTATTTGCTGCCAATCAAATTCCTGGACAGGAGCATATTTAACTCTGTTAGCGTCAATAATTTTAAAATCTAGCTCTCTATCATTCTCTCCTGTTATCATTACATTTCGAGGATGAATTCCTATGCTCCACACACCACATTCATTTTCAGCTTGTTTTAGAATATAATTTATCGGCTCAAATAATTTTAAGTCTTCTTGTGTAGCGCCAGGCATGTCTAGCAACAATCTTAGACTATAATAATTGTCTTTAGAAAAATCTTCATCAACTCCAAATGCCTTGCTTAATCTCTCTAATTCCCTTTTTTCAAGGATTTTTTTATAATGATAAAATTCCGGAGACTCAACCACTTTTTTTGTAATAGAATCAAATTTGTCGCTTAAATCAAGAATTTTTGTCATTGCATTAAAGGATTTATTCAATGAATCATTATTGCCAGTTATAGTTTTTATTCCGAGATCAGTTATGTATCTTGCTAAACTAGTGTATCCAAGATGTTTAATGTATAATCCGTCTGATTCAGCTAAACCTTTTGGAGGAGTTATTCCTTTCTGAGTATATTCATTTATTATGTCTGTTGTGTCAAAACAATCAGCGACAGGTAATCCTTGTTTTTTAAATTCATTCAGTAAGGTTTTTTCCAGTTTATTTAATACATGATTCTTATTATCCTTAAAAACAAATTCGGCTTGCACAGGAACATATACTTGACCAAGAATATTATCTTCAGTATAAGCTGGAACTGCTCTTGGCGCTGCATCTATTACTGTAGCATCTGTTTTTCCATCAGTATGGATTCTGTTTGATAATAAGTGATTAAATGTTGCTTTGGCAGATTCCTCAGAAAACGTAATAGGTATGATTTTCCCAGTAGATTCTAGCAATTCATCATAGACTATGTTCGCACTATTATTATACATTTCAAATAAATTATATTTATCTCTTTCAAATTCTGGTCTAGTAAATACTAATGAATGATCTGATGATTGTTCATATTCATTCTTTCTGGAAGCATTAATCATTTTATTCTAGAATAATATAAGAACCCTTTTATAAACTTTACGGTTTTTAACCACTTTAGAGTAACAATTTAATTAATTATTCCAATAGCTCATCATTGGAGGCCTTTTGCCTTGATCCTGAGAAGTTTGTTGTTGGGGAATGCTCTGAACAGGCTCTTGAGATTTAGTCGCTGGCTTTTGAGATCCAAGGTCTTCCTTCAAAGCATTCGGAGTTGGAGCTTTTAGATCTATCAATTCAATCACATAATGGAAGATTGGGAAAAAGACAATCATTGCAATAAGATAATCCGCAGTCAGTTGCTGTACATTATATAGAACAGGAACAAGCATAACAAATGCATACGTAACATCTCTTATTCTTCCAAAGATCTTGACTTTTTCCTTGACTTTAGCACCATAAACAATAATGATTATTCCATAAGCTATTAGTGCTCCACACAATGCAAATCTAATCCATATAGGATCATTTATTGCATTAGCACTCATTAAAAACAATGTCTGTCTTATACAATCTATTCCCGCCCATAGAACAACAACTGCATTGCTTATTGCATTTCCAAAACTTGTTCCAAGTTTCTCCTGAAAGAATTCTCCAAAAAACCATGAAACCCATAAAGGAACAAGGATCCATAACATCTCAGGATTCTTGAACGGAAGAACAAATAATGTCTGAGCCCATAAGGAAAAAATGTGCCAAATATAAAATAGTATATCCTGAAATATCATTTAAGACCTCTTTTTATTATTTTTAGATGCTTGGCTTTTAATATTTTTAGAAAAATAAAGAATTATTTGCCAATCACATCAAAGATGTGGTCAACAATCTTAGGATTCCCTGCAATCATCTCTGTATTATCCTTCAATGACCAATTTTCTCTCCTAAAATTCACAACCTTGCATCCTGCTTCTTTCAATATTATGTAAGGACCAGCATTATCCCAAATCCCTCCACCATGCGGAGGCATGAAATAAAAATCCCTTGATCCTCTCGCTACAAGTGTCATATCATAACCACCTGTACCATACTCAAAGAGGTAATGTTTTAATTCTTTAGATGACTCGAAGAATGCCTTTACCTGTTTTTCATACTTAAACCAGTTTTCAAAATGACCTGCACCTACAGCGTTAACTAGATCTTCTTTGGGTGAGCAAACAATTCGTTTATCATTCAAAAAAGCGCCATTTCCCATGGATGCTTGATATAATTCATTAAGAGCAGGAATATAAACAGCTCCCGCTATCATTTCAAGTTCCTTATTCTGATTTTGCTTTGCTAGACCTACAATCACTGAATAAATAGGAATAGAATTCTTAAAATTATTTGTCCCATCAAGTGGATCTATAATCCAGACATACTTCTTTTTATCGTCTTGAACAGGTTCTTCCTCTGAAATTATACCATGACCCGGATATATTTCTTTAATACCGTCAATCAGAGTTGTGTTGCTTGCAAGGTCTGCTTCTGTTAACAGGTCTGCTGCGTGTTTTTTTGTTGTAAAATTCAGATCTGTTTTGCCAAAATATGTTAGTGTCTCTTTGCCTGCTTTTACGATAAGTGTCTTCATTAGCTCAAACATCTCATTCTCAGATATTTGTTCTAATGTTTTGTCTTCATTCATCTTTGTTCACTTATAGCAGTTCTTTACTCTATTAGACATGCCAACAACACCATCTGTCAGATTCACTGCATAGGGAATCCATTCCCTGTCTAAATTAAACTGTGCAGCTAGAGCAGGAATTATTCCTGAGACAGAATTAGGAAGTATTGTGTAAGCATTCATTGGGGTCACAATTTTTGGATTTTTCACATCGACATATTCTTTTTTGTAACCATTCATAGCAAATAACTTAACCAATGCTTCAGGAATACTTGCATCATATGCTTTGATGTCTGTATGTTCTGCTTTATCCTCTGCTTTTGAATCATTCCAATGTTTTATGAAGTCATTAAGTGTCATATCCACATCACATTTTGAGATATACACAACAACTCTTCCAAGAACATTATCTATTACTTTACCAGCAACAGCAACATCTTTAAGATATTTTTCTGATAAGTTTACCTCTTCCTTGATTTCTCCATATACAGTATCAAAAACAGGGTCATTTTTTCTAGACCTAGGCTGTATTGCTCCAGAGCCAAGTCCATGGAATGTTTTTGCCCAAGTCATACCTCCTCTTAAGCCCATAACTGCATATTTTCCTCCTTCAACAAATACTATGTTAGTTTGAGCTATAGGAACATTAGCATTATTAACATCAATATTTGCTAATCTTATCTGTTTGAATATATTATGACTATAAACACCATTTATGCTTAGAATATTTGAGGAGGGATCATATAGATCACCGCTGCTAGCAAGTGTGACACCCGGCCAATCAGGAGTCTCAATGCCAGCGTATATCTTATCACTTTCCACTGTTTCTAATAAACCAGGATTTATGTGTTCAACAATTCCTTCAACAACTTTTTTCCATGCATTATCCTCGCGTAGTGCTTTTTGCAACCCTCCTCGATTAATGCCCCATTGTGGTTTGTGAAAATTAATAATCGATTCAAGTTCTGCATCTAATTCCTGTAGTTTTGGTAATTGCTCGCCATTAGAAAAGTTATACTTAATCTGGCCAGATTGAGTCAATCCTTGGCCATACGTATCTTCAATTGTTGATATCGGGTTTGTTGTTTGGTTATTCATGATATGAGTAAAATTAACTTATTTATAAATGTTTCGATTTCTAACTACTCTCGAGTAATAACTTAATTCTTCCCAAACACTCCTGCAACGATCAATGGAAACACAATCGATGCATCAGCTCGTATCTTTACATTAGGCGCATCGACCTTTAGCTTTGCCCAGGTCATTGCTTCTTGTGGATTGCCTCCTGAATCAGAAGCATCATATTCCTGTGCTGTCGTAATGTAAACAGCATAATCCAATCCATCCCTAAAGATGTTTGCATTTAGAATATAATGCTTGCTCACCCCACCACCAAGAATTATAGTTGCAGTCTTTTCCTGATTTAAAGCTAAATTAACAATCTTAGTATGGTCTGCAACCATATCGACAATAAAGTCTTTTCTTTTCTGTTTCTGAAAATGCATCAGATCCCCCAAAGATCCATCTGTCATTGCAGGACAGAATATAGGAATATCATTCTTATACGCCCAATAAATTATTGATTCTTCATGCTTTTCATTATTCTCAATCTCTTTTCCAAGTTCTTTGATTAATTCTGATGGTGAAAGGACTTTGTTTTTCATTTCTTCATATATTCTATCAAAGAACGGATTCATGAATTTCTCAAAATATAAATAACGATCATATGGAGCAAATATATTCCCTATTCTTCCAACTCCTTTGTCAAATAATGCTCTTCCTGAAATGTCAAAGCTTCCTAAAACAAATGGCTTGAAACATTTTATTATATCTTCTTCAACAGCTCCTGCGCTCATAACAAGTGCATGGACATGCTTATGCTTAACAAGAAATCTGATGATTTCTCTATTTCCAGAGCTGATCATATTAGACGTACAGGATAAAAATATAAATGCCTTATCCCCGATCATCTTCTTAATAATATCAATGCCTAATCCTATATTTGTTCCCTGGATGCCCATTGACTTATACGAATTGATAAAATCATGAAAATTAAATTCTTGATCAAAATCATAGCCTTTTATTTCTGGGAATCCTTCTAATGTTTCATATCTTCTCATGAATCTTGCCTGTTCCTGATAATCTGAATTCATTTTATTTACCTCATAAATTTTTTTTAAATTTTTATTAGCACGCTCGCATAGATGTTTTATAGTTTTATATGCTGAGTTATTTCCAATAAAATATGTTATCATTAGCTCGCTAGGTGCTAATAAAATAAACAATACAATCTAATAGAATTAATACCTGAAATGCTTATACATCGAGTAAACAAACAATTTATGCATAGAAGAAAGGAATAAAGAGGGATTTTTAAAGTTGATTATTTAGAATTCCCATGTATCAATAATCCTATCAACAAGTCTGTCTAAAAATGATTCTCTGTATGCAATAAGCAACCTTACTAAATCATTCTTATTTATTATAAGTGAATAATATGTTTTATTATCTTTATTATGAGGTTTTATTATGTTTTTCTCTTCAAGTCTCTTCAGATGCTCAGAGACAGTGGATGCTGATAATCCTGTTGACTTAACTATATTGGAAAAAAAAGTTCGATCTTTCGAAAGCATACAAAGAAGTATTTTTCTTATGCCTTCTTGTCTTAAAAGATTCATAATCTTTGTATTCTGTAAGTTAAAGTGCAGAGGATAATATCTTAAGTTTCTTCCATCTCTTTCTGATTTTATTATATCGTGTTTAGTAAGATAATCAAGATTGTGTTTTGTTACAGCCACAGATAATCTGCTTTTTCTTTCAACTTCTCTGAAATGTATGCCTGCATTCTGAGTCACAATCTCATATATTCTCCTTCTAGATTCTAATTCAAACATCATTTGATTATCTGCATCAAACATATTATTTCCTCATTATACCTATGAAGAATAATATCAAAATGCCGAAATCAGCAAGGCTGGATGCAGGATCAACCCAGGGCCATTCTCCAAAAAATATCTCTGCGCCAATAAGGAATGTCTTTATGAAAAATAAGAGAAATGCAGCAGATATATACAAGAGTTTGCTCTTCTTGCTTTTTTGGAATGCCAATATCGTCAGAATTGCGAGCACTAAAGCAAGAATACTGCTGCCGATGTTTAAAATCTTATCTAATTCAATATTGTTTATTTTTATCTCGTTTCCCTCATCTACGGCCGCGATAATCGGAGTTAGCATTATCATAATAACAAACATTACAAAAAGATTTTTTAGTTTCATATCCATCACCTTTTATATAAAAAATTAAAAAGAATAAAAACTTTATGTTTCTACTCCAAGAACTTCTCCTGTATCTATATCGATTATCACATCTGTCTCAGGACCGCTTGTAGGAGCCACCTCGATGACAAATGCCGTTTTTCCGAATTTCTTCTCAATAGAAACATCTGTAACTTCTCCAGGAACTTCTTTCAATGCTATCGCCTTAGCTTGTTCTTCTGTTATTTTAGTTATAAGTTTTTCCGGCTCTTTTGCAATAGTTGATGGCGATGGTTTGGCATTATATTCTACACTGACTAACTCAACACTCTCATTGTCCTCTAGTCCTACCTCTAAAACAACAAATCCTACCTCTGGACAATGATACTTATGCTCATCTGCTCCTTGCTCTAATGGACTATAATCCCTTGTCTTCAAACAATTATTCAATTTTCCATATGGGACTGTGAGTTGTTCATTTAATGCAAGAATATCTATTTTGTCCTCGGCGTTTCCTTCATAGTATTCAGTTTTATATGTTTCTCCAATCTGAGGATTAACTGGCATTATTATTCCTGGCTTTGCATTTTCTATTCCTGCTAACCATGCACCATTACGATTAACTATTTTCCCATCGATCAATTCTGCAGTGTCCTCACCAAAATACCATACATTACCTTTCTTGTCCTGTGCATAATAGTCTTTTGTATCTTCAATTAAATCACCATCAAGCCAGACTCTGTCCCAGACAATCAATGTCTTTACTCCCATAACGGTTTTTGTTTCATTAGTCACATAAACCTCGATTGTTTCAAGACCATCCTCTGTCTGTCCTTTATATCTTAGTTTTTTTCCAGGCTCTATCTTAAAATACTTGTTTGTTATATCAACTGAGAAATCAGTAGGATTAATTACAGGATCATATTTCTGCTCTGAAGTATTATTTAGTTGTAGTGTTACATCTGATTGTTGTGGAACATTCCTAGGTTGTTGTGGCGTATTTATAGGCTCTGTTGTACAGCCTACAATTACTACCGATGCAATCAATAATATTATGTATGTCCATTTCATTGTATCATCTCCTCGTATTAAAAGGAAAGTTCATCTAATATATAAATATCATAGAACAAACACCGAACAATAAAGTGAGAAATTATAATGATTTACGGATTTATATAATCACATCCAGTCAAGCACTGTACTGTTCCTGTCTTGCCGTCGATCTTGAATGTTGCTTCTTTGACTGTCTGGGATTGTTTATTTGTGAAAAGCACTCCTGAATACCATGTTGTGTTTTTACTATATAGATTAACTCTCGTATATGAATCGCCTTTGGCTTGTGCATATGCAAATCCGAAATTATCCATGACTTTTCCTGCTTCAAGTTCTGTTAAGTCTGGTACAGGAATCTTAGGACATCTGCTTGCAATCCTCTGAGTAGTCCCATCATAACAAACATAGATTTTTGTACAGCCAGAGAGAACTAAGATTAAAACCAATAATAAGACATAAGCAAGTTTCATTACACAATTTTAAGTATTGTTTTTTATAAATTTTACCATAATATTTATAAAACATCCTTAATTCACAATATCAGAAATATTATGAGGTAATCAAAATGACAACTGTTGGACTGAATTTTACTAAGATAAATGCTTCGAGGACAGGATCTTCTGAAAGCATTAAAGTGGAGAATAATGTCGGCATAACTAATCTTGTTGAGTCAGGCATTCCTGACCAGAAGAAATCATTGCTCAAATTCCAATTTAAATTCATGTGCAAATATGAGCCTAATATTGGGAGTATTGAATTAGAAGGTGAGTTGATTGAAATCTTTGATAAGGATTTTAGCACAAAGATTATGGAGATGTGGACTAAGCAGAAAGCATTGCATAAGGATGTTACTTCAAGAGTCCTTAACATAATCTTAGGCAAGGCTAATATTGAGGCAATAATCATAAGCAAAGAACTTGGATTGCCTAGCCCTATTCAAATGCCTAAAGTCGAGATCAAGGCTCGAGAAGTTAAGGCAGAGGCTGCATCAGACTCAAAAGAGCAAAAAACAGCTCCAAAACCTGAAAATAAGCCTAAAAAGAGGTAACAAAAATTCGCATATTTTAAAGCATAAAGCTTTATTAGCGAATTTTTGGAACACAAAAAAGCTTTTTGCGCCCAGGAACAAAAGTTCCTTGGACAAGAAAAGCCAAATATTCATTTTAAGACGAATTTAAGGCTTTTCTTTGTAGTTTTTTATTTTATTCAAAATCATAAAATTTATATTCTTTATATAGTTTTGGTGAAGCATGGTTGATGTTAAACTCAAAGTTGCTGAAGCTATTCAGGATGATGTAAATAAAGGAATAGTCAGGATAGATTCTGGGTATATGAAGACTATCAATGTCAGATCAGGAGATGTTGTTGAGATCCAAGGCCAGAGAAAGACTGTTGCAATTGCTGACAGGGCATATCCTGGAGATATTGGCTTAAACATTATTAGAATGGATGGCCTTATTAGAAGGAATTCTAAGACAGGTATTGGTGAGGTTGTGAATGTCAGGAAAGCAAATGTCAAGGAAGCAAAAAAGATCACAATTGCACCAGCAAGAGAGGGCATATTAATCAGAGCTAACCCTATTATTTTCAAGCAAGGACTGCTTGGAAGAGCTGTTGTTAAAGGCGACATTGTCTCTTTAGGAGGAACAAGGTCTAGAAAATCAGCAATGACACAAAGCCCATTCTTTGATGACATATTCAATATTGTAAGTGATGAAGCATTTATTTCTTCAATGGGTTTTGGTTTAGGTGATCTGAAATTCATGATTGTTGATGTTACTCCAGCAAAAGAGGCTGTAATCATTACTGATTCTACTGAAGTAATCTTTAATCCTGAAGCTATTCCTGAAATAAAAGAAGAAAGGCTTCCTGATGTTACTTATGAAGATATTGGAGGATTAGATGAGGAGTTGAAGAAAGTTAGGGAGATGGTTGAGCTGCCATTAAAGCATCCAGAGATATTCACAAGACTAGGCATTGAGCCTCCTAAAGGAGTATTATTGCATGGACCTCCTGGAACAGGAAAGACATTATTAGCAAAAGCAGTTGCAAATGAGACACAATCAAATTTCATATTGATCAATGGTCCTGAAATCATGAGCAAATTCTATGGAGAGTCAGAAGCAAATTTAAGGAAAAGGTTTGAGGATGCAGAAAAGAATGCTCCTTCAATAATATTCATTGATGAGATTGATGCTATTGCATCTAAAAGAGAGGAAACTCATGGAGAGGTTGAGAAAAGAGTTGTTGCACAATTATTAGCAATAATGGATGGCTTGAAATCAAGAGGAAAAGTTGTTGTAATAGCAGCATCCAATATTCCAAATGCACTCGATCCTGCATTAAGAAGGCCAGGAAGATTTGATAGAGAGATTGAAATAGGAGTTCCAAGAAAAGAAGGAAGATTATCAGTATTGAAGATCCATACAAGAGGAATGCCTCTGCTTAAGAAAGAGAATGTCAGGGAATTAAAAGAAAGAATAAAGGATCTTAATGAGAAAAAGGTTGTTGATCTGGATTATCTTGCTGAGATAACTTATGGATTTGTAGGAGCTGATCTTGCTTCATTATGTAAAGAGGCTGCAATGGTTGTTCTTAGAAAGGTTATTTCTGACCTTAATCTTCAGAATGATGAGCCTTTATCAGAAGAATTGCTTGAGAAATTGATTATTACACAGGATGATTTTACTGAAGCATTGAAAGTTGTCAGGCCTTCAGCATTAAGAGAAGTTCTGATTGAAAAACCTAATGTAAAATGGGAGGATGTAGGTGGTTTGGATGATGCAAAACAGGAATTGCAAGAAGCAATTGAATGGCCTCTGCAGAATCATGCTGCATTTGAAAGGCTTGGCATTAAGCCTCCGGCAGGAGTTTTACTTTATGGTCCTCCAGGGTCAGGAAAGACAATGCTTGCAAAAGCTGTTGCAAATGAATCTAAAGCTAATTTTATTCTTGTCAATGGTCCTGAACTTATGAGCAAATGGGTTGGTGAATCAGAAAAAGCAGTGAGAAAGATCTTTGAAAAGGCAAGGCAATCAAGCCCATCAATAGTATTCTTTGATGAGATAGATTCATTAGTGCCGAAAAGGGGATCATTCAGTGATAGTTCTGGCGTGACAGAAAAGGTCGTTAATCAGTTATTAACAGAGATGAATGGGTTGCAGGAGATGAAAGATGTTGTTGTTATAGGAGCCACAAACAGGCCAGATCTCTTAGATTCTGCATTATTAAGGCCCGGAAGATTTGACAGGATTGTGTTAGTTTCTGTTCCAGACAAGAAGTCAAGAAAAGAAATATTTACGGTCCATACAAAGAATATGCCTTTAGCAAAGGATGTTAAGATTGCTGAATTAGTTGACAAGACAGAAGGATATGTTGGAGCAGATATTGAAGCAATATGCAGGGAAGCAGCAATGCTGGCATTAAGGGATGACATGAACACAAAGGATATTAAGATGAAATATTTCCTTGAAGCATTGAAGAAAGTTCGGCCATCAGCATCAAAAGAGATCGAAGAAATGTATGAGCAATTCCAGAACACATTCAGAAAAACAAGAGCAGAAGAGATGAAAAATGCACCGAGCTATTTTGGGTGAGATAGCACTTCCTTGAAATGCTTTCTTTTTTCTATGAATATTACTATTGAACTAAGTATCATGGTGAAGATTATCACATTATAGATTATTTCTGCTATGATATTGGCTTGTGGAATTTTATTAGAAATTATGACTTGTGCAATCGCAGCAGCCGCTAATCCTCTGGCAAACATCGACATTGTTATGGCCCTATCGTACTTGTCAAAGTCTCTTGTTATCACTCCTAATAATCTGCGAGCTGACAATAATATTACCGAGATAATCGCAGCAATCAATAACACATAGGTATCCTTTATATTGAACAGTATTCCTATATATACAAAGAAAAATGTCTTCAAGAAAAATGAGATTTGACTATAAAATAATTCTTCATGTGCGCGAACTATGACTATTCCCTCTATTTTTCTAATCTCCCACCTGTCTGTATGCTTTATTTCTAAAATCTTCCTTGTTATAGGCTCAGAATTCCTTAAGGTTAATCCAAGCAACAATACTGCAATAGCACCATTGGCACCTATTAGTTCAGAGAACACATATACTAAAACTATATATGCTATTGTAGACATGAAAGTGATTTTTTCCTTGAACACTTCTGCAATTAGGAATATCCAAAATAATCCTGCACACATCCCTATAAATGCAGCAATGAAGAACAGAAGGAAAAAGGAGTATAATACACTTGTGAGGTCGATGCTATTAAGCGATATGATTTTTATGATTGCAAATGCAAAGATTATGCATAGCACATCCGTCAATGCCGATTCAAATGTCAATATGGATTGTGTGGTTTTTTTTATTCTCAATTCTTTTATTAAAGGTATGACAAATGCAGAGCTTATGCCACCTAAAGTAAAGCCTGTCAATAATGACTGCAATAATGTAAAATCAAACAAGTACAAAATCACCGAAATAACTATTGATGATATAAAGAAATTGAATATTGTAACTTGAAGACTCTTCAAAGCACCCTTTACAAATGAATTCAGATCTATGTTAAAGCCTCCTTCATAAAGCAAGAATAATAATGCGACTGTGGTAAATAATGGCGCATAGATTTCCAAATCATTTGGATTTACGTATCCCAACACACCAGGACCAATAATTATTCCTAATAAAAGCAAAAACAGTACATCCGGAACATGAGTTTTTTTAAAGAACAGTTCTGCTAAGAAACTAATGAACAAAATAATTCCTATGCCCAACAATATTAATAACACTTCCATCATGGATTATTGTTGTACGTATTTTTAATGTTTTTGATAATAATCAACAAACAATGTCTTCATCAATTGGACAAAGGACTTGTCTTTGATCAGCATTGAGGTGTTTGACTTGATCAGTCCGATCATCAGTTCTTCATCGTCTATTATCGACATTGTCACGCCATTATTCTCTATTGGCTTTATGTTTGTTATTATTTTTTTCCACTGTTTAATATTATTTTCAGTCTCTTTATCAAACCTTCCTATTACTCGATAATCGATTTTTTGTGAGATAAGTTGTTTTGTTTGTCTCACAAATTCTGGTCGGAAACTAAAATCGTACTTTATTGAGTAATAATATTTTTCACTTGCTTTAAGCTCCTTTTCTAATTTATGCCAATTATTTTTGCCCTTAGCGACAAGTACTGGTTCCTGTTCTTTTTCAGAATATATTTGTTTAAGTTCGCGGATACTATTTTTTATCTCTAACAATTCTTCCTCTTTCTTATTCACTAAATGCATAAGATTTTCTGGGTCAGATGCAATGAATTTTTTTGTATTCTCAGGAATGGTTTTGATCAATCCTTTTTGTTCAAGTGAGGCTAACACCTCATAGATTTTTCCATAACTGACTTGACTATTTCTGCTTATCTCTGATGCAGATGTTTTGCCTAATTTGATTAATGTAGTGTATGCTTTCTCTTCATATTCTGATAATCCTAGCTCTCTTAGATTCATGCTTGTATTGTGCTTGAACAATATATAAATTTTGTTATTACAACACCTTTAGGGGCGGCATAAATATAAATATTAATACCACTATTAAGTAATTACAATGAATAATTTATCTAACTACTCGTGGCGAGATATCGACACAATATTGAAGGAAGAGTTGCAAAATAAAGATTCAATAGCGATATTTGCAGTGATTGGAAGCAAAGATATCAACCACGATATTGATATTATTGCAATAAAAAATCCTGAAATTAAATCCTCTGAATATGTTTCACAAATACACGAATTGCTAGATAACACTAATAATAGATTAAACGATAAATATGGAAAAAAGTTAATAAGGTTTTCCTGTTTTAACAATCAAGAAGAGGCATTGCATCTCGGAAAATATGACAATGGTGATCTGGCTTTGCATCTAATGACTTATCCATCATACCAGCAAATGATACTCGATTGGACACCGGATATTAATTCAAATGCAAATATGGAAGAAATATTAAAGAAATCAACAATACTTAAAGGAGATTTAAACTCTATTGATTATTTGAAAACACAAGAAAGAGGAAAACATGCAAATATATATCAAAAAATAAATGATTGCGATATCACAAATTCTAATTATGAAGATAAGTTATGCTTAAAGAAGATGAATGAGTTATTTAGATATATAGGAAAAAATATTAGATTGGGAAAAGAATATTCAGCCAAAACTTTATTAGAATCTAGAAAAATATTATACGAAATATTAGACAAGATGGATACCACATAAACTTTATAAGCCATAAATATTCTATCTGATCATGCACCAGATAAAACTGCATTTAAGGCATGAGGTCATTGAAGGGATCCTTGTTAATGAGGATGATAAGCATTATACTGTCAAGCTGGATAGCGGGTATAATATTGGGATCTTGAAGAATAAGGTTGAGAGGATTGAGAAACAATCTTATGATCAAACAAAAGATATTTCTAAGCCGAATCATGTCCAGGATCATTCTCTACCGAAAATTCTTATCTTGCATACGGGTGGCACTATTGCAAGCAAGGTTGATTACAAGACGGGAGCTGTCAATGCTAGCTTTGAGCCTCATGAATTGATAGAGATGTTTCCTGAAATAAAAGATCTGGCAAATATTGAAAGCAGGCTTTTCAGGAATATGTGGTCTGATGATATGAGGTTTGAGCATTATAATATTATTGCTAAAGAGATTGAAAAAGAATCAGGGAAATATAAGGGGATAATCATCACTCACGGAACTGATACAATGCATTATACTTCAGCTGCATTAAGCTTTATTTTTGAGAATCTTCCATTGCCTGTTGTTATTGTCGGCAGTCAGAGAAGCTCAGATAGAGGAAGCAGTGATAGTGCAACAAACCTTATTAGTGCTGTTTCATTTATTGCAAATACCTCTCTTAATGGAGTCTTCATCTGCATGCATGAGAATATTTCAGATGATTCCTGCATTATACTAAATGGGCTTAATGCAAGAAAAATGCATTCCTCAAGAAGAGATGCTTTCCAGCAGATAAACAAGCAGCCAATTGCAAGAATCAATTTCTTCACAAAACAGATTGAATACATTTCAGAATATCCTGGCTCTGCATTGAATGGAAAAGGAAAAATGACATTACATTTATTTGACGATAGGTTAAAGATCGGAATAGTCATAAGTCATCCTAATATGTATCATGAAGAATTGCTTTCATACAAAAATTTTGATGGATTGATTCTTGAAGGAACAGGCCTAGGGCATATGCCAATAACTGAGATTGATGATAACACAAAAGAGCATAATAAGATAAAAGAGGCAATTGCTGAATTATGCAAGAAGATGCCTGTTGTAATGGCAACACAGACAATTTCAGGAGTTGTCAATATGAATGTCTATAGTCCTGGAAGGGAGCTACAAGACTTGGGAGTCATTGGCAATCAATCATCATTATGCCCTGAAACATCTTTCATCAAGCTAGCATGGCTTCTATCACAGAAACTTGATGTCAAAGAAGAATTCATGAAAGATTTTAGGGGAGAATTCTAGTCATAATCATTTTGTTTATAATGTTTTATAGAAGAAAAATTATCCTGAAAATACTTAATATGATTCTTCAAACTAAAATCCGGAACAAATATATTAATATGATTATTGGTAATATGACCTTTATTTTCTAAATCTTTAACAACTTCCTCTAATTCTCTCACTAATGCCTCAGAATTCCCATTAGAAGCGTATTTCTTTAACGGAAAAAATTTACTTCCATTATATATTTGAAAACCCGGAAACAATAACGAAGGAAGCATTATTGATTCTTTAGGCAATGTCTCGATAGGCACATAAGGAAGTTGAAAATATTCTGCAATTTCACTTGCAGATATAATACAATCCCAATAAATATTGACTTCTTTTTCAAGAATCTTAGGTTTTTCTTGTATAGCACTGTCTGTATCATTAAAGCTCATACTTTTCAAGGTATTAGTTGACTTAAAAATATTTCCATAATCTATTATATTAGTCTATTAGCAACACATAATCGCAAACATTTATAAATAAATAATTTTTTATGTTAATGTGTCAAAAAGCGATCCATGCAATAAATATCCTATAACAAAATACTTAATTAATAAAATTCCTTCCATAAATAAAAAAAGTATTACAGTTCTTGATTTAGGTATTGGAGAAGGGGATTTTGGGGCAATAATTAAAAAAAAAGTTAAAAAAAATATTAAACTGACTGGTGTGGAGATATGGAAACCATATAAACATCCTCAATGGAAATTCTATGACACTATTTATTTTGAAGATATTCGCACATTTCTTAAAAATAACAAAAAAAAATATGATTGCGTTTTGCTAATAGATATCATAGAGCATTTCAATAAAAGAGATGGAACTAGAATATTATCAGAAATCATAAAAAAAGCAAACGTATTTGTTGTTATTTCAACACCAATTACCCCATATCCTCAGAGAGATTATAATGGAAATCCTTATGAAAAGCACAAATATTTTTGGAGTGATACTTCTCTTAGAGGCATGGATTTCAGAAGAATTTTTATTAAGAGGGTCTATACATATTCAAAAAATCCTAAGTATGCTCACTTAGGCATTTATGTATTAGAAAAGGTGATTAAATGAAAACCAGACTCATCATTGTAAGACATGGAGAGACAGACAGCAACAAGGAAGGAAGGCTCGATGGACAGCATGAAACAATGCTCACCCCTAATGGAATAAAACAAGCTAATGCATTATCAGAGAGATTATCAAAAGAGGAGATAAACCTCATTGTCTCATCACCTCTTAAAAGAGCACAGGACACTGCAAACATAATAAGAAAACATCATAAGTTAGAAATAAAAACAATTCCGGAATTTATAGAGATAGATTGTGGAATATGCACTCTTATGAAAAGAGACGAAGTCATTACAAAGTATCCTGAATTGCATAAGGGTTGGATTAATCTTACAGATCCGAAATTTCCTCGTGGAGAAAACCTTAAGGATGTTGAAAAACGGGCTATCCCAAAACTAAAAGAGATAATAAATAAAAATATGGGTAAAACAATTCTTCTTGTTGGTCATGGAAGTCTAAACATAGGTATTATAGGACATTATCTTCGTATCCCTTATGGATTAAGATTCAAAATAGGGCAAGGTAATTGCTGTATTAATGAATTAGTAATAGAAGATGATGATTTTTCAATAAAAAAAATAAATTATATCCCTTATTGATTTATCTTGGAGTCTTATAAAAATAATATGGACTTATGCCGAGCTTTGATAATATAATTCTGTAAATTGCATATATAGGACCACAACAGTCGAGCAAGCCTTTAATAATAAAGTAAAAATATAAAGACAGGCCATTCTTTACGAATCTCTTATTAAAAATCTTTTTTGTTATATGATGCAAATAGAAAGCATATAAGAAAACAAAGAGCAGGGTTATACTTGTCAATAGGTATTCTTTGAATAGCAGAGAGATAATTAATAACGATAAAATAATTATCGAACCTAAAATCCATTGCGCAAGATAGAATGATCTCTTAATAGTATGAAGCAGCCTTTTAAGAGACCATGATTTTTTCGAAATGAGCTTATATTCATGCCACAAATTTAATTCTCCTGCGAACCATCTCGCACTTTGTTTAATATTCACAGCAATACTTGAAGGAACACCACAATATTCCCAATATGGAACAAGTTTTGGATATATTCCTTTATAGCATAAACGGTAACCTAAAGATATGTCCTCAGCTAAAGTTCCTGTCGGAAATTTATTTCGGGAGGCTATATCGGCACGTATAAAAAGCCCATGACCAATAGTGTACATTGGAATAGTTAATTTTCTAGAGGTGTAGTTACGTTTCATATTATATCCTTCAAAGCTCAAAGACCAGCGAGTTTGGAATAATGCATTTGCTTTATTTATTGGAGATAAATGAGAATAATTATTAGAATAAATGCTTAACATCTGATAAATTGGTTCGGCCTTGGTATCACATAATACATAAGAAATACCTTTAGGATCAGGCCTAGAGTCAGCATCGAATATTGCAAAGTATAACTCTTTTTTGATACGTAATTTCGAAAGTGAATTAATTGCATAGTTTATTTGATGGGATTTATCTCCTTTTGTGTAAGGATAATGTATTATGGAAATGTTTTTTGAAATAACTTTACGTAATGCCATATGTGTTAAATTATCTTTAGGATTACCTTCTTTTTGTGTAGTTACAAAAACTAATGATATTGAATCATCAATTATTCGAGAAAAATGTTGGACTGTTTTATGTATAATTTTAGACTCCTCATATACAGGAATAATTATAATTACATTTCTATGTTTTTGAATTCCTTCATAACCTTTTTTATTTCTTGAAAGATATTGTAAAGTTAGTCTTAATCTTATTGTTTGGGAGATTGCCATCATGCATGAATAAATCACTATTCCATACAACAAGACAAGTGTAATACTGTTCATTTTAGTTCTTGCAAAAATCTATCTATATCAATATTTTTATTGGCAGAAGCATACGCGTCCATATTCATAAGATAATGCTCCACTTGCTTATATTTCTGTTCTGTCGTAAGATTTCCATCTACTTTCACAACCGTAATACCACTCATTGATGATATTAAAGCATTATCTGCTCTTACGAGATCATTAAGAAATGATTCTGTTGTCCAGAATTCAGGTAGAGCTGCCTGTTCCTTATTTAAATATCTATATCTTTGTCTCTTAATAGAGTCTTCAACACTAATAGAGACATAAAAAAGTAAATCTGGCAAGGGTAGCCAGTCTGACGAGATGGCATCAGCATATTTATCAACACCCTTCTCGAATGAATTAAGATTCATGTATCTGGGATACGCAAATGCATATCCTAATTGTGTCATAAATGATCTTTCAAAGATCCCTTCTGGTGCTTTTTCGAACCTGACATGCTCTTTATCTATGAACCAATCATGTATTCTCAATATTTCGTCAATTGTTTTTCCATCACCTGGAAATTCGTCTGGCTTGAGCACTCTCCCTAATTCATCAATAATTCTATACCCTTTTGATTCGATATATTTTATGAGATGAGTTTTTCCTCCTGCGGGCAGTCCTTCTATAAAGGCAATAGTCATATCATGTCCTCCAGTCTATTTCTTCAGGCTACTGTTGCAATTGAATATCAAAATCAGGATCAGAATAAGATATATACTTCGCTGTATGGCCATGTTCCTTTAAATATTGTGTCATAGTAAGAAAACCTCTAGTGAATTGTTTTCTCTGACGCTGGTAAGGATATCTTAGACTATGTTTATCATACAAAATATCATGAGCTGCATACTTCAAAGAGACTGTCTCTCTTTCGTTGCCTTTCCATTCTTTAGGTATTGAAGGAATATCTATAAACAAAATGCTTGCCAATTTAACACCCCTCAATAGTGATAATATGTTTAAGACAACAATGATCTTTATAAATATTTCTTTCGTATACGAAAAATTTACGGCCTTCTCTAAATTTATTCGTTCCGCAACATTTAAATTAAGGATTCTTTTCTTTATGCTCATGGGAGATTTAGATTACTCTAAACTAAGATTAAAGATTATGGTGTTGATCAAGCCTTCTTATAACACTCATCGCACATATTAATATTTAAGAAATTATTAGCAATCTTTATCTCTTCAGGAAGTGCATAGAACAATGAATCATTATGATCAAGTCCTAGTTCAGTCTTTATCTGATCAAGATTTTTATCATCAGCAATAAGCTCTTCTGCTGTATGAAAATCTATGGCATGCATACATGGATGTCTTATTTCAGGGAATGTTATGAATACATGCAGTTCTTTTACATTAAACGCCTTCAAATATTTTATTATATGCCTTAAAGTTGTTCCCCTGACTATTGAATCATCAATAAGTATTATTTTTTTCCCCTTAACCTCTTCTTCAAAGATATAATGGTCTGCAATAGTGTCTATCAGCCTGTGCTGCTGTGTAGGTTGTAGGAATATGCGTGGAGAGAAAGGATGTTTCTCTATGGCGTTATTAAAATTTATGCCTGTAAGATTTGAAAGATGTGTCGCTGCTGATTCAGCAGTTCTCGGTACTGGACATATTATTGTATTGTCTTCATCGCCTTTTATTTTATCATAGTTTGGTGTTGTTATGAATCTTTTCCACATAGCTTCGATAATGTTCTGTCGGATTCTTTTGACTCTCGTATTATTAATGAATGAGGATGCTCTTGCAAAATATGATCCTTCAAAAGGACAAGTCTTTAGATTAGGTGCAATTACCTGTCTTCTATGGAAATTAAAGTCTTTGCGTATGAAGACAAGTTCTCCGGGTTTTACTTCATCAAAAGCATTTCTTCCAGTAGCATACTTTTGTTCTAATGTTCCTTTGAATAACATCTTTTCTAAGGCTACTGTCTCAGATGCGAATGCATAATCAGTTATTTCTCCATTTTGGTCTTTCTTTACGCCAAAGAAAAGCGGTCTCCTGCCTTCTGGATCGCGGAATGCTACAAGACCAACATTATTCACTACAGCTAATGCACTGTACGTACCTTTCGCCAACTCAAATACTTTTTTAACTGTTAATGTTAATCTTTCAAAATCTGGAACATTTTCTGCAATGTCAAAGAATTCTTTAGAAAAGATAAGCAGTATGGCTTCTAAATCATTACTGCTAGCGATCCTTATCTTTATACTGAGAAAATCACTCATGATATCATGATAGTTATGTATATCACCATTATGCACTATAGCTATCCTGCCGAATGATGTATGTATTGGCTGAATGTTTGCCATTTTCATCAAATTCTTTTCCTCAGGAGGAAGATTATTATGTTCAGGCTTTACTGTATAACCAGCTGTAGGATATCTTACCTGGCCGACACCCATGAATCCTACAAGTCTTTTTAACCTATTCTCATTAAAGACTTCTGAAACCTTTCCATGCCCTTTCTCTATTGTTAATGGATCAAAATCTGATACTGTATGTTCTGCTGCAATTCTTCTTAATCGCCTATATTCTTGTCTTGAAACAGGTAATTTTTTTATGACAGCAATCCCTGCGGAATAATCTCCCCTATTCTGCAATTGATATAGCCCATGTTGTATCAATGCACCTAACTCTTCGCTGTTCTCTTTAGAAATAACACCTATTATCCCGCACATTCTAATCAAATTTGAGAAAAGTTACCTATTTATAATATTTGCTATTTATACAGAAATAGGATAAGATGACATCATAATGTTAAGTATGTGTTTAAGAACTCTTTTGGCGTAATTATCTTTACATTTCTAAATTGTTTGATTTTTAGGAGGTGTTTATCGTTTGTTATTATAAAATCGGCTTTTCCTTCAATTGCTGCTTCAATAAATTTGTTATCTGTAGGATCATCTTTTATTATCGCGATTTTTTCTTTAGGCTCAACAATAATACTATTATTTTTAATTAAAGTTATCCATCCTTTCTTCAATTCTTCTGACAATTGAATTTTAAAATCAGATAATGTTCTTGATATTTCAGCAATTATTTCTATTGAATTTATTAGTTGTATTCTGTTTTCTTTCCATAACAAGAGTATCCTATAAGGATCTCCTTTCCAAAATATTCCCGAGATCATAAAAATTCAATAGAAATGAATTTTTAGGATACAAAAAATCCAGTAATATATACATTAGAAATAAATTTTCTGGATTTTTTTTATAAAAATATTTGTATCTAAGACAACATTCATTTTCTTGCCCTATGCACAGCGCTATCAAGATCTTTTTGTTTTATTTCTTTCTTCTTAGCAAATTCTTGTGTTTGCTGCATTAATTTATCGAAATTATCAAAAGAAGGCATCTGGATTTTCTTCAATATGATAGTATCTTCTTTGCCTGTGACTGCAAATTTTTCGCCTTCCTTCAATCCCATCATCTCTCTCAGATTTAATGGTATAACTATCTGCCCTCTTGAGCTCATGCTTGTTATATCGATGCTTGCCATAACGATCCCTCCATAATAAGATTATCTTATTAGTAAGATTATCTTATTTATAAAGGTTTTCTTTGAATAGGATAATACGCGATTCTTTATATGCATTACTCAGAATTTTTCGGAAGAATTACGGATGAGAGTGAAAATTATTTATCTTTTCTATAAATATAATCATGATGATCAAAATCATAGAATATTATTTTATCTTCTGATTCAACATATTTGAAAGTCAAGATAAACGGTCCTCTTACATGGACTCTTTTGAAATCTTGAAGAGGACTTCTTAAATTCTTGTAATGACTGATATCATTATTTGACAATATCTCTTCAATTTTTTTCATTAAAATTTCATAAGTAACCCGATCTTTTTTGAATAATTTATTTAAGGTTTTCCTCAAGCCTTCTTCAATCGAGAATTTATGCATGTTCAATCTCTTTTCTTAAGTCAGAGAGAGTTTTATAACTTGTGAACTTTTTGTTTTTATCTAATTTTTGGATTTTTTGGACAAATTCAGGTCTTAATTCTGGCTCTAAGAGTTCAGCCTCAAATCTTGATATGACAAAATTCACTGCATCAGATTTATTCTTAAAACCGAATTTGCCCTTGACTATTGTCAAGATCCTATCCTCATGTTCTCCGATATCGACCATTGCCTGAACCATAAAACATCACCTTTTATAACAAAACATAATGAAATATAATGAATTACTATATAAAGGTTTTGGTTTTTTTAATGCAGTTTGCAGAATTTTCCGGAAGAATTATAGATAAAAGCGAAGATTATTTCTTTTCCTTGAATTCTTTATAGCCCATGTATCTTCTTTTTTCTTTATCAGGAAGAATGCATATATTCATTTGATTATTGAAGACAATTAGGAATTCTCTTTTTGTTAGTTGCCATGTAGGATTTTCTGCAATGAAGTGTTTGAATTTCATTTCGCAAATTTTTCTTTGTTCTAGATTTTCGTAGCATTTTCTGTAGCAGTGACTTCTCTTGTACCATTTGAAGTGATAGAGAATGTTTTTCTTCTTGTTTTTTGCTTTTACACTTGCGAGAACACAATTTATTTCTGGATAAGTTATGCTTTCATCTTTTAATCTTAGTTTTATACTCTTCAATAAGTCCAGCTCGTTATTAATACGTGTAAGAATTAGAATTACCTTTTCTCTAGGCAATATATCCCACACCGTGCATTGGTTATATTCTATTAGTTTAGCGAAATGCCCCCATACAGTAGATTCTTTTATTCCACGTTGTTCAGCAATTTGCTTTATGCTTAATTTTTGTTCGAATAATTGCAAGGTTTTTTGTGGACTATACTGAAACTCACTCAATTCAGTTCTCTTTAAATGATTTTCATGTTTTTTTATATAGACAATTCTTATTAGTTTTTTTATTGGAAAATTTTTGTTTAATTCTTTAGTCAGGTGTATTCTATATTTATATGTATTTGCATGACTAATGTATGCTATCCATCCTTCGAATTTTTCCATGACTTTTTCTCTGTCAATAATTCCTTCTTTATAATCTTGCTTTAGTTGGTTGAAGTTTTTCTCGAATTTATTCAAGTTCTTTTTTCTTATGAGTTTGTGATTGTAGAATATTCGGAATCCTAAGAAATTAGCTCCTTTGTCTAGGCGAATGATTTTTGATTTGTCTGGATGAAGCTCTAATTTCAGCACTTCTTTCAAAAAAATATTTATTTTCTCTTCGTAATTTTTCAACACGTCTATAGAATCATGCAGTATAATGAAATCGTCAACATATCTGATATAATATTTTGCCTTCAAAATATGTTTTACATATTGATCCAACTCATTTAAGTAAACATTAGCAAAGAATTGAGATGTAAGATTTCCTAGTGGCATTCCTTTTCCTGCTTCTTTTTCCTTGTGGTTATTAAGAATTTGTTTGATAAGCCACATACTTTTTTTGTCTTCTATCTTTCTTTCTAAGACGTCCAGAAGTATTTGGTGGTCAACATTATCGAAATAGTGCCTAATATCTGCTTTAAGAAAATGACAGTCTCTTTTATTATTCTTTGAGACTTTTCTCTTAAAGTGATCAAATCTTTCTATAGCTTTTAGTGCTCCTTTTGTTAATCTGTTGGCGTAAGAATCATGGATGAATGTTTTATCAAATATTGGCTCAATGATATTGTAGAGTGCATGATGAATTACTCTATCCCTAAAGTCTGATTTTGATATTTTTCTTGTTTTAGGATCTCTTAGAATAAATATCTCTAGAGGTTTTGGCTTGTAGGTTTGTGACTTCAATTCTTCCTGTAGTTTTAGAAGGTTTTCCTTAAGCTTGTCCTCGAATTCCATTACATATTTTTTCTTGGTTTTTCTTTTTCTGGCATTAATGAATGCCCGTTCAAGGTTTTCGTAGTCGTATATTGTTTTGTACATTGTAATCCTTGTTTTTATAGTTTTTAACTGAATTTTATGGCTGTTTGAAGTTTCGTCATGCTTTAAAATGTTTCACCAACAATTTAATCATATATGGATACCACTATCGAGTGGCAAAATAATCGAAACCTTTATAAATAAGTTCTAATATATCTTATAAAATATATCCTAAGAGGAGGTAATTAAAATGGCTTTACAACTTAATGATACAGTCAAAGATTATAAGGAATTTTATGGAAGAAATACTGACCAGATGCCTTTACTTATTGCTGAAGGCAGAACACCAATGTCAACGCAGGGATTGATGCAGCGGAGACTAGAAACATTAAATTCTGGAGACCAAGATCTGATAAAAACTTTCTGGGAAAATTATTTCGATACAGGAGACGCAAAGTTCTACAATACAAATGGAAATGCTAAGGTTGTTCTTGATTCAGGAATCATGCGAAGAATCAACCCACAAAGTAAATTAAAGAATGGAGCATTAATCATTTCTGATGACGAATACAAGGCGTTAGAAGGACAAGAATTCACAAGAGATGAACTCAACAAATACGCAAAAGGAGAATCATTATCACGAAAAGAAGTAATATCAAACCCAATATGGAAAGCATTAGCTAGAGATCAAGCACTGCTTGAAGAATATGCAGGAAAAGCATTCGATAAAGCAAAAGCAGATCATGGCTACAGCAAGATTATGGGAGTCTATGTTAGTGACACTCCAGACGTGCCCGTAGGGCGCTTGTGGTTTGCTTCCAGGCTCATCAATGATTCAGATGCTATTGCTAGGGGCAATCTAGACGACGACAATGTTCGCCTCGTTGGGGTAGCGCCGAAGGCGCAGTCGGCGAGCAAAAATCAGGCATCTTTTGCATTGGATGACAAGGTCAAGGATGCGTTGATTGGTGGAAAGGCATTCCAATACAATGGATTGTTGTATGTGCCTTCTGCTGACCCTTCAGTAAAATTGTAATTTTTTTCATTAACTTTTTATATTTCTTCTTTAACGTTCTTATTATCCCAGCACTTTGCATGATTTCCGAAAAATCGTGCGATATGGAGTAGCTGGACTACATGCCCTTTCACTACGATAACATGCGGATGTTGTTATAAAATACAGCTACGACAGATATCAAAAATGAAACATTTTTGGGATCTTCCAGAAATCTGTGGATTTCTGTTAGAAATGAAGTGGCAGTGCATACTTTCAGTGAAAGAGCTACTCTGGGGGCACTTGTGGTTTGTTTCCAGGCTCAACAATAATTCAAATGCTAATGCTAGGAACAATCTAGACAACAACAATAATCGCCTCGTTGGAATAGTCAAGCTAAACATGCTGGGATATTTTTTATTCTTCCGCAACATTTAAATTCAGGATTCCTTTCTTCATGCTCATGAGAGATGTGGATTATGCCAAACTAGGCCTAAAAGCCGGATTGGAGATACATCAGCAGCTTGATACAAATAAGTTGTTCTGCAATTGTCCTTCTGATATTAGGGAGGATGCTCCTGACAAAACTATCAAGAGAGTATTAAGAGCAAGTGCTGGTGAGACAGGATCTGTTGATATTGCTGCTGCATATGAGATGTCTAAGCAGAAACATTATGTGTATGAATACTATAATGATACTATCTGCGACGTTGAGCTTGATGAATGCCCCCCATTCAATATCAATCCTGAAGCATTGAAGATTGTTCTTCAATTATCAAAGATGATGAATGCAGAGACAGTTAATCAAGTGCATGTCATGAGAAAGACTGTTGTTGATGGTTCTAATACATCTGGATTTCAGAGGACTGCATTGATTGCAAGAAATGGTTTTATTGAAGTTGAAAGTGATGAAAAATTAAACAGGATAAAGATTGATACATTATGTTTGGAAGAGGATGCAGCAAGGATTATTTCAAGAGACCAGGATCATGATATTTATCGTCTTGATAGATTAGGAATTCCATTGATTGAGATTGCGACGGGTCCTGATATGAGAACAGCTAAACAAGTTAAGGATATTGCAGGATTTATTGGAATGATGCTTCGTTCTACTGGAAAAGTCAAGAGAGGACTCGGAACAATCAGGCAAGATGTTAATGTATCAATTGCAGAAGGTGCAAGAACAGAAATTAAAGGTGTTCAGGATTTAAGGATGATTGATACTGTTGTTGAGCTTGAAGTGTTAAGACAATTAACTATGTTGAAATTACGTGATGAGATAAGAGCAAGAATAAAAAAACTTGATTTATCAAATGAAATTATAGATTTAACTGAATATTTTTCTGATACTAAGAGTTCTATGATAAAAAAGAATGTTGATTCAAGAGTTTATGGAAAATTCTATAAGGATTTCAAAGGGTTTTTCGGATTTGAAGTCAATCCTTCCAGAAGATTTGGCTCAGAATTGAGCGACAGGATAAAAGCATTTGGATTAAACGGATTGATACATACAGATGAGGATCTGAATAAATATAAGATTGCTGATGAAGTAAAGAAAATTTATGACGCATTGAATCTTGATGATTCAGATTCGTTGATAATGATTATCGGGACAGAAGAAAAATGCAAATTTGCATTTAATAAGATTGATGAAACAATCAAATCATTCTATGATAAAGGATTGTCAAAAGAAGTGCGCAATGCTCGAGAAGATGGAACATCATCATTCTTAAGGCCAATGCCTGGAAGCTCAAGAATGTATCCCGAGACAGATGTAAAGACAATAATCCCTGATCTAAGTGAAATTGAGATGCCAGAATTGATTAAGGATAAAGTGGTGAGATTTGAAAAAAAATACTCATTGCCTGCACAGGTTGCAAAGGAATTAGTTTTTGAGAATGATTTTGAAATATTTGTAAAGAAATATCCTCAAGTAAAACCAGTAACGATTGCTGAGATTTTGGTTTCAACACCAAAAGAAGTAAAGACAAGATTCAATCTTGAGATTGATGTTGAATTGGAAAGATTCAGAGAGCTGGCTGATAATATATTAGCAAAATTAAATTCAGGAGACCTAGCAAAAGAAGCAATAATAGAGATCATGGTCGAATATGCAAAAGGCAATACAATTGATTTCTCTATATACAAAACAAATGAAGAAGAATTGATATCATTCATTGTCAACCTGATATCCAAACATCCTAATCTGAATTCTGCAGCCTTAATGGGCGAAACCATGAAGAAGTACAGAGGCAAATTCCCTGGATCAAGGATCATGGAATTAGTGAAGAAGTATAAGGGAGAATAATAATTAAAGATATCTCCCATACAAGGATAAAGTCGCCATAATGGTTGCAGTCGTGTATATCCTATTCTGATCTTTACCAGGATCTCTCCACATAAGATCATTATTCCATGGTTCTTCATTTGATGGATGTGGGAATCTAAGAATTGCTCCACTCTCCCAACTTCCATCTTGCCTCTGTGAATATATTAATTTTTCAGCAAGATTCTTTCTAAGTTTAATGTTTGAATCATCTAAAGCACTAAGAAACATTGCTCGAATATAATGACTCATATTATTATCTTGCATCTCGTAAAGTTCTATTATTTTTCCCGTGTCAGATTTTATGGCGCCTATTTTCATAGGAATATCTGATTCCCACCAATAGCTGTGAATATCATTTTCCTTAACTTTATCTTCTAAATATTTCTCTGCTTTTACCTTAGAGAGATCATATTCTTCGAATTTATCTAAGGTGTTTATAGCATTTATAGTAACATCTATACATTCGCTACACCATCCGTCTAAAGAAATTTCCCCTGAGAAGCGCTCAGATTTTCTAAGATTATTTTCAATATATGTCTTAAATCCGCCATTTTCTGTCTGATGTGACAATAGAAATTGTAATCCATCATTAATTTCATTTTTGTATGCGTTTTTATAATTACTTAAAAATTCCAGGACATTTGCTGTTGAATCTGCATCTTGTTGTGCAATTTCATTATATCCCCATCCGCCATTTTTTTGTCTGTTAACAAGAAACTTCGCGGTTTTTTTTAAATGTCTAGGTGCTACTCCTGTTTCAATTAATCGATTTGAGACATAAGCAGTTACCCAATCAACACTTTGACCATGATATTTCGAATAGAAATCTCTCCATGAACCATCTTTTTGTTGTTGATTTTCTATGAATGTGATTGCTTTGTATAATGAATCATACAATTTATCTTTAAATCTAGATTTTAGAAGTAAAGCTTTAGGTGTTTTATTAAATTCTTTTTTTAGGACATTCTCATCATTTACTTTTGGACCGATGATTCCTGATTCAATCATTCTAAAGAAACAATATTCGGTGATTTGTGGAGCAAAAGCAGCGACAATCGTCGTATATAGGTCATGTGTAAATACATATCCCGCGTATGCTGACATTGCGTTGAAAGGTAAAGAATGAATATAAACTCCATATTCAAACCATCTCGGTTTTAGAGTATGCACTATTTTCCATTTGATAACATTGGTAGGTTTCATAACTAAAGAGTGGTTATCTTGACTTATTTATATTTTAGTTGTTAGTTTTAATAACAACATTTATTAATATACACACACAAACTATATTATGGATCTAATAGAAAAGCTTAAGATTGCAGGGTTTACAGGAAATGAAGCCAAGATCTATCTTGAATTATTGAAGAGAGGATCAATCTCGGCAAATGATTTAGCAAAAAAACTCTCTATGGATAGGACTTTGTGTTATCAACTTCTTAATAATCTTATTGCAAAAGGTTATGCAGGATATATAGTCAAAGAAAACAAAAAATATTTCGCAGCAACAAATCCTGATTCAATATTAATTTCATTCAAAGAAAAAGAGCATTTAATAAGTAATATTATTCCTGAGCTAAAGTCAATACAAAAACTTCAAGAGAATATACAAGAAGCAGAGATTTATGAAGGAAAAAAAGGATTGAAAGTATTATATGAGAATATGTTAAAATCGAGAGAGATAATGGTTTTTGGCGCTACAGGAAAAAGCTACGATGTATTGAAATATGAGTTAGGACATATAATCAAAGAATCTCAGATGTTGAAAATTAAGGGAAGAATGATTGTGGACTCAAAGTTAAAAAAACATCCTATGACTAAACTTAAAAATGTTAAGATAAAATTTGTCGATAAAGTCGATGCGGAATCTACAACAACTATATTTGATGATAAAGTTGCAATACACACACTTACAGACACTCCATTAATCATATTCATAAAAAACAAGAGCATTGCACAAACATATAAGAATTATTTTGAATACATGTGGAAGAAATAATCACATCAACTCATCTGTCGTAAAGATCTTTACTCTCTTCTGTTTCTTCAATTCTTTATCATTGGACCATATTGGGATATTCATCTTTAAGGCAAGAGCAAAATAGGGAATGTCTCCTGGATCAGGACAGATGTTCCTTGCTTCAGGAATCTGTGATACTAGCTCTCCTAGATAAATTATTGTTATCACATTCTTGAGCCTAAATATCATTGATTTAAGTTCTTCAGTAGTCATGTTGCCTTTTCTGCACAGATAATCCTGATACTTCTCAAGCTCTATTAATATTGTTTCCGGAGCATATAACCTAATATTTTCCTCAAACATTAGTTCTAAGGTTTTCGTCCTTTTAATTATTGCAGCAAACACAATATTCGCATCAATAACCATTTCCATAATTTCACTTAAAATCATTATATCTTTTGGCTGTAGATCTTTTTATCATTCTGCCTAATTCAATAGCATCTTTCTCTGTCATAGTGCTCTTCTCTCTAATTCTCTTCATAAACTCAAAATCCTCTAATCTTTGCATTATTGCTTTCCTCGCGACTTCGCTCCAATTAATCTCGCTGTGTTGATCCATTCTTGCCTTCAGTTCTTCTGGTATAGATAATGTTAAGCTAACCATTTTATGCACCTCGTGTATTACGTTTATACACGTAATAAACGTAAGTGCTTTATATATTTTGTGATTTAGGTAATGATTGAATCTTTATATGCGTTTCTCAAGAAAAATCGGAAGATTTACGAAATTAAGACAAATTATTTAAATTGCTTGCACAGTAATCCATTATGAACCTCACCATCGGCATCTTATTTGCTTTTGGGGCAATGTTGTTATGGGGCATAGGAGATTTTCTTATTCAAAGAACAACAAGAAAAGTAGGTGACATACAGGCATTAGCATGGATCGGCATTATTGGATCTGTTGGATTACTGCCTTTTGCATGGAATGATATGCACTTATTGCTTATTAAAGAGAATATAATATTATTAGTGTTCTTAGGACTGATTGTTTTTGTTTCTGCAATCCTGAATTTTGAGGCTTTGAAAAAAGGCAAATTAGGAATAATCGATGTCGTATTAGAGATAGAATTGCCAATAACAATACTTCTTAGCTTTGTCTTCTTAAAAGAGATTTTAAGTTTAACGCAAATGATTCTAGTTATTGTGATACTGATTGGAATAATCTTAGTTGCAACAAAATCATTCACTCATTGGAGAACTAAAATAGAAAGAGGAGTCATATTGGCAATAATTGCTGCAGTATTATATGGTGCAGTGAATTTCTATACAGGAACATCCTCAAAAAACATTTCACCAATATTAGCTGTATGGTTTCCTTGGATGATGTTTACAGTTTTTTGCCTTATAATAATCTGGAAAAGAGAAGGTTTCAGTACATTTATTGACAATGCAAAGAAATTCAAGATCCTAATATTATTCATGGGAATATTTGATACAACTGCATGGATCTGTTATTCATATGCAGTCCATAATCATGAGATATCAATAATAACTGCTATTACAGAGAGCTATCCAGCAATTGCATTATTTCTAGGATTATGGTTCAACAAAGAGATCATAAAAAAACATCAATACCTAGGAGCAGCATTAGCATTGATTGGAAGCGTTATATTGGCTACGACTGTATGATTTTTCGAATATTTTCCGGAAATTTCGAGGAAAAATATATAAAGGTCATATCATTTACTATATTATGAAGAAGACTAAGAAGAACTTACTCGCCCTTGCAGGAGTCGTAAGTGCAGTGGTAGGAGCAGTGCTTGTTTATCCTTCATTCTCTAAAGAGATTTATTGGCTTGCAACAGCAAGTATCTTGCTTTTAGTATTAGGCCTTGTTCTCTTAGCTTTTGCTTTCGGTGATTGACATGAATCCTGTTGTAAAAAAGAACCTCCTTGATTTAGAATTTAATTCATATCTCCAATATTTTAATACTACTATAATAATATTAGCAACATACATTGTAGGATTGTCATTAGCTATAATAACACAGAAAATAAACTACACACCATTTATTAATCAGGCAATAATATCTGCAGTCACAGCATTCTTTGTAGGAATCTCAGTATTTGCTCTTCTACACTTCAAATACAAGAAGCAAGAAGCAAAGAATAAGATAAAAAGGATTGGATAACAAATTCTTTTCTTCCGTAAATTATATAAATAACTCCTTATGCTCTTGATTGTCAAGAACTGTGGGCTAAAGCTCACATTGTGCAGTTCTTGAGCATGATCAAAAATTGCTTTGATGTGTTTTGAGTTAAAACACGAAAGTTTAATCAAAGACAATTTTTGACATATTAAGAGGAATGTTCCATAGGGTGAAGGGTATGATGAAAAACAATGTAAAGAAAAATAAGATGGTTTACTTCTTTGATGAAGGTAAGAAAGAGATGCGAGAGTTGTTAGGCGGTAAAGGTGCTAATTTAGCTGAAATGACTTCATTAAATGTTCCAGTTCCTTCAGGATTTACTATAACAACTGAAACATGCGATCAATATTATGTTCAAGGAAAGAAGTTTCCTAAGGGATTGAAAGAACAGGTTGATGCTAATATCAAGAAACTAGAATCTAAGATTAATGCAAAGTTCAATGATAAAACAAATCCTTTACTTGTCTCAGTCAGATCTGGAGCTGCTAATAGCATGCCTGGAATGATGGATACTATTCTTAATCTGGGAATAAATGATCAAGTAGTTCAGACATTGATCAATAAGACTCAAAACAAGAGATTTGCTTATGATACATACAGAAGATTTATCCAGATGTTCGGCAATGTTGTCATGGGTGTTGAGCATCACGATTTTGAGCAGGAGATACAGAAGATTAAAGACAAGAGAAAAGTTCATTATGATACAGAACTCACTGCAGATGATCTTAAAGAATTAGTAAAGAACTATAAGACATTAATACTTAAAGTCACTAAAAAATCTTTTCCAGAAGATCCTAGAATTCAATTAGACATGTCTATTGAAGCAGTTTTTGGATCGTGGAATAATCCTAGAGCAATTGCTTACAGGAGATTAAATGACATTAAAGGATTAAAGGGCACTGCTGTTAATATTCAAGCAATGGTTTTTGGTAATATGGGTGAGAGTTCAGGAACAGGAGTGTGTTTTTCTAGAAATCCATCTACTGGAGAGAATAAGTTCTATGGTGAATATTTGATGAATTCTCAAGGTGAAGATGTTGTTGCAGGCATAAGAACTCCTAAGCATATTGAAGGGCTTGAAAAACAGAATCCTAAAGTCTATAAACAACTTGTTGCAATAAAAAACAAGATAGAAAAACATTTCAAGGACATGCAAGACATGGAATTCACAATCCAAGAAGGAAAATTACATGTTCTTCAGACAAGAAATGGAAAAAGGACAGCACATGGTGCTGTAAAGATTGCTGTTGATATGGTTAATGAAAAACTTATAGATAAAAAAACAGCATTATTAAGAGTTGCTCCTGAATCATTAGACCAATTATTGCATAAACAGATTGATCCTAAAGCAAAAACAGGAGTCATAGCAACAGGATTGCCTGCATCTCCAGGAGCAGCTGTTGGAAGAATTGTGTTTACTGCTGAAAGGGCTGAAGAGGTTGCTAAAAATGAAAAAGTAGTCCTTGTAAGAACAGAGACAAGCCCTGAAGATCTTATTGGAATGAGTGTTTCTCAAGGTATTCTAACTGCACGAGGTGGAATGACAAGTCATGCGGCAGTTGTTGCTCGTGGAATGGGAAAATGCTGTGTTTCAGGATGCCAAGATATTGTTGTTGATGAAAAGGCAAAAACATTGACAATAAAGAAAAAGAATCTTGTTTTGAAAGAAATGGATTACATAACACTTGATGGCTCACTAGGACAGGTATTTAAAGGCTCATTAGGCTTAGTTGAGCCTAATCTTTCTGGCGATTTCTCTATATTAATGGAATGGGCTGATGAATTCAGGAAATTAAAAATCAGGGCAAATGCAGATATTCCAAGAGATGCAAAGGTTGCTAGAGCATTTGGTGCAGAAGGCATTGGATTATGCAGGACAGAGCATATGTTCTTTGATGGTGATAGGATAAAGGCTATGAGGAAAATGATTTTAGCTAATAATGAGATTGAGAGGAGAAAAGCATTAGCTGAACTTCTTCCTTTCCAGAAATCAGATTTCTTAGGATTATTCAAGGAGATGAATGGGTTGCCTGTAACAATAAGGCTTCTTGATCCTCCATTGCATGAATTTCTTCCAAAAGATCAGAAGGAAATAAAGGAATTGGCTAAGGAACTGAAAGTGACTCCTGAATGGATTATGCAGATCTCTAAGAATCTGCATGAAGTGAACCCTATGCTTGGCCATAGAGGCTGCAGGCTTGGAATAACATATCCAGAAATCACAGAGATGCAAGTCCAGGCAATAATGGAAGCAGCATGTGAATTGACAAAACAGAAAGTTGATGTCAAGCCAGAGATTATGGTTCCTTTAGTTGGCAAAGTTGAAGAATTAATTAATCAGAAAGAAGTCATAAAAAGAATTGCTGATCAAGTAATGAAGAAATATAATGTCAAGGTCGATTATTTGATTGGAACGATGATAGAAGTTCCCAGAGCTGCTCTTACTGCCGATGAGATTGCTGTTGAAGCAGAATTCTTTTCTTTCGGAACAAATGATCTCACGCAGATGACTTTAGGATTTTCTCGAGATGACATCGGAAAGTTCTTGCCAGATTACTTGAAGAAAAACATCTATGAAAAGGATCCATTTGCTGTCCTTGATCAGACAGGAGTTGGTCTGCTTGTCAGGATGGCATGCGAGAAAGGAAGAAAAATCCGCAAGGATATTAAACTTGGAATCTGCGGAGAACACGGCGGAGAGCCGAAATCAGTAGAGTTCTGTCATAGAGCAGGATTGGACTATGTTAGTTGCTCGCCATATAGAGTTCCTATAGCGCGACTTGCAGCTGCGCAGGCTGTGTTGAAATAGCTTTCCTTCTGACAAGGAGATTTTATAGTATTTCTTTCCTTCTTAGAAGGAAACCTTTATAAATAAAGGCGATATTCTTACAGTATGAAGGATGCAATAAAGGTAATAATCAAGGAATTCCACAGCAATGCGCTTCCTGAAATAACTTTCAGAGCAATAGATGTTCCATTAGATAGCAGAAAAATAATAACAATAAGTGGTGTAAGAAGATCAGGAAAGACCTATCTTATGTATCAACTGATAAAGACACTAAGAGAGAAGATCCCTAAAGAAAATATCATCTACATAAATTTCGAGGATGAGAGACTTGATTTAAAGAAGGAAAATCTCCAGGAGATATATGATGCATACTATGAACTTTATCCAGAGGGAAAATTGCAGTATCTATTCTTTGACGAGATACAGAATGTTGAGAATTGGGAACAATTCATAAGAAGATCCTACGACACTATTACGCGAAACATATTCATCACTGGCTCTTCATCCAAATTATTAAGCAAAGAGATTGCCACAAGCATCAGAGGAAGAGCCATCAATTACGAGGTGTACCCATTCTCATTTAAGGAGTACCTAAAATTCAAGAATGTTGACACTATTGATCTATATTCATTAAAGAAAAAAGCTTTGCTTAGAAAAGAATTTGGGAACTATCTTGTTAACGGAGGATTTCCAGAGACTATTGATATGAGGGATGAAGTTAGAAGGAAAACATTGCAATCATATATAGAAGTCATGATATACAGGGATATAATCTCTAGATATAAAATAACAAATACTGTCGCTATCAGGCTAATTATAAAAAAATTATTGAATAACATAGGGAAGAAATTCTCAGTGAATAAGCAATATACTGAACTTAAGTCACAAGGCATTAAGATAAGCAAAGACTCATTATATGAATATATGAATTATCTCGAGGATTGTTATATTCTCTTCTTTGTTCAAAAATTAGATAAGTCAGTTCTAAAGCAATCAATTTCAGAAAAAAAAGCTTATTCTGTGGATACAGGGATTGTCACATTGATGACTTTTGACGTACAACAAATAAAAGCGCAACTGCTTGAAAATGTTGTTTTTTTAGAGCTAAAAAGACAGGGAAAGGATGTTATGTATTCACAAGATAAGAATGAGTGCGATTTCGTAATAAATAAGGACAAATTAGCCATTCAAGTCTGTTTAGAATTGAATTCTGAAAATATTAATAGAGAGACAAATGGAATCAGAGAAGCAAAGAAGAGATGGAAATTAAAAAAAACCATTATCCTAACTTACGACACTGAAAAAGAAATAATTCAAGGAAAAACAAGGATAAAAGTTCTGCCTGTCTGGAAATGGCTACTGGAGAAATGAAGACTTGCAGTTGGCTGCTGTTCAGGCTGTGATCAAAGGAATGATCTTAGATAAACTTATCTATATTAAAGGTGTCTCTAATTTCTATACACTTTTGACTTAAAGTGTCTTTATTTATAATACACTTCTGGCATGTATAGTCTAAAATATGTAGAGCAACTGCCAGAGATATATACTATAATTAAATGCGTCGGGAGTTGGGATATAGAGTTTGAGTTCATAGTAGATAACTTCACTCAATTCCACACTATAATGAGAGACTTGAAGAATAAATTCGATATCATAAGAGGATATGAATCAGTAATAATATCGCAGGAATATGGGATTAATTATTATAATTTCATATAATATAACGAAAAGCAAAGTAGCATTAGCTTTTACATCACATTCTTTATCCTTTCAGGGATGATTATTGGGAATGATACGTATTTCATCTTCCATTCTTCGAAGAAATTCTTTAGTGATTCACTATTATTAATAGGACATAGGATTATTGATTCAGAGAATTTCTTTGCATTGTACTTCTCCAATATTCCTTCATCTTCCTTTGTCCTTCCGTATAGGCTGTAATAGAATCTCATTCTTTGGGACTTATTCATATCTCCAAGGTCATATTTGAATAATACAAAAGTATTATATCCGAGTCCTGATGATAAGAATGTTTCATTAATTATGCTATATCCTTCTGATAATAATGCTTCTCTTGCCTTGAAATCCTGCTTGAATATCTCTTGATATGTCTTGTCAGTAATCTCTATACTGAATCCCTGTTTCTCCAATATCTTTCTCAGTTCATAGCTTATATCATAATCTTTCCTGTCAATGAATATTATTAGTATATCTATATCTTCAGGATTATCTTTCTCTCTCACGCTTGAGCCAAATATTATTATATCTAATATGGACTGTTTATGCTTAATGAAGAACTTCTTTATTTCAGATTTGAATTTTGTATTCTTTAATAATCTTCCTGACATTTTCCCTCACTTTATCGCATGTGAATTTATCTGTCGTGGTTGTGTAAGTTTGCCTATATATCTTGAAATTCTTATCTAAAAACACATATAGATTTTTATCTGATAATTCAAGCATCCTGAACCTTTCTGTATGATCCTTTGGTGTTTGGCCTTTGCTCTGCAATAATATATAATCAAGTATAAGGAATGCTGCCTTGAAGTAGAGTATTGTTGCCGAGGTATAATCTTTCTTATAATACACCATATCAGCAGAACTCATTATGATTCTAGCATTCCTGATTAAGTCATTTTCAACCATGTTGGTAATAGAAACATAAAAGGATTATTTAAATCTTTCGGTTGGTAGTACCAACAAGACTAATTAAGACATACAAACTATGTTTCATGCTCACCATACAGGGTTCCTATAGCTAGGTTGGCGGCGGCGCAGGCTGTGATCAAAGACTGGAAATAACAAAAATTCGCTGTTCGGAGCTACATAAAAATCCGAAGGATTTTTTGAACTAAAAATTTCGACCTAAAGGTCGGGGTACAACAAAATTTTGATAAATTTTGTGTACAAGAAATGTACTACATTTCTTTGTATTAAACCCTGAAAATTTCTGTCGAAATTTTTAATAAAAATTTTTATAATATTTTTTATATATTATTTTTTCTTTTTTTCCACTACCTTTAAAAAGCCGTTTGAGTATACATATGTATAGTGGGGGTTGATATTATGGCAAAGAAGAAATCTAAGAAGACAGTAGGTTCAGGTAGAGAAGTTAATTGGGTCTTATGTTTGGTAATGTCTATAATCTTTGGATGGATTGGTGTTGATAGATTCATGATGGGAAAAGTGGGTACAGGAATTCTCAAGTTAATAACCTTTGGTGGTTTGGGAATATGGTGGTTAGTAGATCTTATTCTAATAGCAACCAAATATAATTACAAAAACGTAAAGTGGACAGAATAAGGTGGCAAAGATGGCAAAATTAATTAAAGAATTTAAGGAATTTTTAAAGGGATACAAGGTATTGACATTGGCTGTTGCTTTCATCATGGGTGTTGCGATCACTGCATTGGTGAAATCTCTAGTTGATAATATCGTAATGCCAATAATCACGCCATTCATCCCGGGTGGTGCATGGAAAGAATCTGCAATACATCTCGGCCCAATTGTGATGAAGATCGGCGCATTTGCAGGAGAATTATTGAACTTCATAATCATTGCATTTGTTGTGTTCTTGATTGCTAAGATGATTATGAAAGAAGAGAAGGTAGGCAAGAAATAATTTTTATTTTTTCTTTTTTATTTCCAAATACATACAAGCCCACAACATATCTGTATCTGCAGCAAAAAACAATGTCTTATACGGAAGGCCATTCTTATCATAGACTTCTACAAATCCGTTCTTCTCGATGAGTTTCTTGTATTGTTCGATATGCATCTTGGCTGTTTTCTTATTAATTTTCAATAATACATCAATATATGGGATTCCTAAAAATGTCCAAATCTTGTCTGTCTCCCAATTCCTTACGAAAATATTCTGCCATACAAATCCCTTGCTTGTCCTCTCTGCAACATACTTTGCAGGAAAAGGCTTGTCAAGATCATTCCTCTGAATCTCATTCATCGACGATGAAAGCATTTTCTTATCATTAATAACATCAAGCCAATACGGAAACACATTATTATGAGCAACAAACGAATCATCATTGATTGAATTCTTGAAATATCTTCCATTCCAGTAATGCTTGATAAGATTCTTCTTAAGATCATACTTCTTTAATCTGTTATCAAGAACTTTCTTATTCACGAGTTTGTTTATCTTTTCAATTTCATCGCATAGCATGCATGCCATTATCATGTCATAGCAAGATGATTTCACTATTGCATGATCTCTCATTCCAGAATAATGCTCATACTTTATGATTCCGTTTTCTATTATCTCCTCAAATCTTTTTATCTCGGAATTAAGAAAATTCTTATATTTAATCACAAGATTTTCTGCTTTTGCAATTCTTAAGCTCCTGAATAGATATGCAACACTGTCCGGACTGTAGATGCTAGGAAAATTTATTGGTTTGTCTTCAGGAGTTATCAATACAGTTATTTGATTCCTTGAATAATGACTTAATGCATACTCCAATGTTTTTATGATTTTATCTCTATATCCTAGTTTAATCAATGATGCAGTGCACATTCCGAAATCTCTTGAATAAAATTCAGGATAATTGCCCAGGCTTGCTTGAAAGAATTGTTTTTCCTTATTATAGCATTTACTGACTATATTATTGCATATCTGTTCATCATTACCAGAATATTTAGCAAATCCAGAAAAGCTTATCTTAATGCTTCTTGAAAATATCCTAAGTCCTTCCTTTATTAGAGACATTTTTTATTATTTCCTCGACCTTATGCATCAACTTTGAATTGTTTTCTTTCTTGACATGTTGAAGCTTTTTCTCATATTTTTTTAAGTTTGAGATAAAATTTTCTATCTTTTTTTTGTCAATATGATCGTACATCTCTCCATAACCTAGCTTCTTAACATATATTGAATTCAGTATCTGCTCAAACTGTCCTTTTATCGGGACACACAATACAGGTTTATGGAGATATATTGCTTCTGTAATGAAAGTAAAACCGCCATTGGCAATACATGCATTGCATTCTGCAAGGTCTTTTATCATCTGATCATAGCTGAATTTCCTGAATATAATATTATTTTCTTTACTCTCCTTGTTGAATCCATAAACAATGAAATTATAATTTATTTTTTTCAAATAATGTATAAGCCTTGAGTGAGTGTCTGATGTCTGATATACCACTATGTAATTTGCTTTTTTTGTCTTGACACCGTGGAATTCTTTCCTTATTACAGGAGCGTATAATGATATATTATGATTTTTTGGCTTTTCTTTGAAAAAACTTATTATCAAATGATAATCTGCTTTCGGGAATATTGTGTTTACAACAATCTTTATCTTTGCCCCTGTCAATCTGTATTTTTTAGGTAATTTATATCTTAGCTTGGTCATTGCATGGATATTGCATATGCATACAACAGGAATATTCGATATGTTTGCTATTGCTGCTGTTGCACCCTCAAAGTCTGTTATCAATAAGTCTGGCTTGTACTTTCTGAATATCTTGAATAATTTTCTTATTGTTTTAGGGCTTTCAAGAAGCCATTTCATATAATTTCTTAATGTTGTGTAATCATCAATGCTATTGTCTTTATATGAAAGCCTTAATCCTTCAAAGGTTTCAATTTTATTGAATCTTTTTTTCAGATAATCAGCTATCCTCGAGCTTGCTGCAATAATGAGAACATCATGCTTTTTTCTCAGTTCAGATATTATCTCTGCACTCCTGAATGCATGCCCTAAGCCTTCTCCGCATATGGAATATATTATCCTAGCCATTTTCTCCTATGTCAAGATTCTTATCCCCATATTTTTTCCTTACAACCTTTCCTACATGGAATCCGTAAGTTGCAAGCAAAACAAGGCCTATTAAAGCCCAGATGATATCTTTCATCCTTACTAAGAATGCTAATGCAACTCCTGCTGATGCATTTAATCTTATCAATGCAAATGCAGACACTTGTCCTGCCTCTAGCACACCAACAGCCATGGGAATAGGGAATAATATTGCCAATCCGATGAATGTAACAATAAAGAATATCTCAACAGCTCCAATATCCAATCCTAAAAGCATTGTTGCAAATTTATATTCGAAAAACATCAATACCCAGGTGAATATGCTGATTAGTAATGAGACGACAAATGCCTTTTTGTTCATCTTATAGAAATCAATCATTGTCAATTCTATTTTTTCAATACTTTTTTCTAGCTTTTTCCAGAACTTATTCTTTATTTTGTCTAATCTGAAAAAATGAAATATTTTCAGGAAGAAATGCTGGCTTGTAAGCATCCTATAATAAAACAAAGTCACAATTGCCAGAAAAACCACTCCTCCTAAAGTCAATGCGAGCTCTGTGTTTCTCGGAAAAGTGTATTTCAAACCAACAAGGACAACTCCAATAATGAATAATAATCCAGAGGTTGTTGTGTCAATGATCTTATCAATCATTATTGTGCTTAATCCTTCTGTAAAGTCAACTTTATGTTTTGTAAGCAATGATGCCTGTGTCGGCTCACCACCGACTCTAGGCCCCGGAGTAAGGAAATTGATGCTAGTCCCGATTATCCTATATATTAATAATTTCTTGAATGGAACCTTAATGTTCCTTGATCTTAATATCAGATCCCAACGCCATGTCAATACAACCATTATCGAAACGACAGCAATGATATATAATATCAGAATGTATGCATTGAAATTACTGTACATCTGGAAGATATCTTTAAGGCTATGATTTTTCAAGATCACATACATTGCCGCTATTCCTATCAATAGGAAGAATATTGTTAATAGATTCTTGAATGTGTTCTTCATACAGGACTTAGGTAAGAAATCAGTTTTTTAAAGGTTGTTGTTTTTTTGCATCTACGATAGTTGTTATTCATTATTTATGGAAAAATCAATGCAGGATTATTAATGAAAAACTATTACAAGGAATGATTAAATGACAAAGTTTACAATAACAAAAATCAGCCTAACAGCCACTTCCAAGCAGGAACCACCCTAATCTTTTTCTTATCAATAATAAACTCATCATCTTGATCCAGTGTAATTATCAATCCCTCTCTCAATTTATGCTCACTCATAGCTTCAAGCAATCCCTTGACCTCTCTATCCCTATTATCATCATTCAATTCATAGCATGCCTGAATTGCAGAAATAATCCTGTTGCCATCTTTAATTATGAAATCACATTCATTCTTTCCAGAATGATAATAAATTTCCCTGCTTTGCCTTCTCAATTGTATGTAAATAATATTCTCCAATAATTTACCATTATCCTCTGAATACTTGAAGCTTATTGCATTAAGCAATCCTGTATCTATAACATACAGTTTCTTTATTGCCCCTAGCTGTTTGGTTAAGGAATATTCATATTTTAGGTTCTGGAAAACAAGATAGCATTCTTCCATGTAGGAGATATATTCTATTATTGTATTCTTGCTCATGCTTACGCCAATAGATTTCAGCTTATTGGCCAACTTATTATAGGATATCTCTCTGGATGCAGACTCAATAAGAAGATTGGCAACTAGCCTTAATTTATTTACATCAGAGACATTATGCCTCTCAACAACATCCTTAAGTATCATTGTATCATAGTATGATTGCAAAACAGTCTTTCTATCATCGAAACTTATAAGTGCTGGATAACCGCCATTTTTCATATATTCACTGAAAGCTTTCTTTACGCCTATCTTATCTCTACTATAGCTTAATGTCTTCATATTATAGGAAATATTTCTCCATTCAAGAAACTCCTTAAAACTCAATGGGAATATTTCATGCTCAAGAGTGCGTCCTCTAAGTTTTGTGGATAACTCCCTACTCAGCATCTTAGAGCTGGATCCAGTAATTATCAGTTGGATGTTTTTATTATAATCATGCATCTTCCGCGTCCATGCATCCCAATCCCTAACATTCTGTATCTCATCTAGAAATAGGCATATCCTGGAATCCTTATTGACATCAGAAAGTTCATAAAATGATTCCAGCAATTTATCAAGATCATCTGCGCCAGCATTTAACAGTTTATTGTCCTCAAAATTTAGATATAACAGATTTTTCCTTGACAGTGAATGCATTAATTGAAAGCACATATACGTTTTTCCGGATCTCCTTGGGCCAGTGATTGTTATTATAAAACCCTTATCCAAAACAATATTTATATCCCTATGCATAACTTCAGGAATCTTAAACTCCATCCATTGGACAATAATCGCTTTGTAATCCATTTGTATCTCCAACTGAACAAAAAGTACTAATTTTGTATTATAGGAAATACAATTAATATATAAAGCTTTCGTTATAAAGAACACTAATGTTATCCCAAAAGTATTTCTCCTCGATAATGCACAATTGATGATAAGATAACAAAAATCTTAATAAAAATATTTATTATTAAGAAAAAAACTTGAATTATATAATCATGGATTATCAATCCACGGATTCTTCGGAGACCTGCTCCAATCAAGATCAGGATAATCCACACCATTATCTCGAGAAAAAATATACTTCCACATCAACCTATCAGTATCGAAAATCTTACCAGAAGGACCAGTATTATACACACTAAACAAATCATTAGACCTAGTAGGCATAAACACCAAACCAGACAAAATCTCGTGAGCCAATAACTTCTTAATAATATCCAACCTAGGCTCAGGGTAAACACCAAAAGTGGTTTTAGCATAAACAGGCGTATAAGGCTGACCATCAGGATGAATAGAAAATGAACCAGTAAGTGCAGAAGCATTTCCATAATCCATACTTGTCTTAATAACATAATAACTAGGAGTATCATCTGCAGGAGGATTAACACCGGTCTCAATAACAACATTCTCTAAAAACCCGAGAGGATATTTTTTACTTTTTGTAAGGTCATTCAATGTTCCTCTGACAAACGTTGATAAAAGATTATAAAAATTCTTACCAAAATCCTGAGTAGTATCAGCAACAATATAAAAAATCGGCTTATCAACAAAACGCATAATCACATCATACAATCCTCCCTTATCTCTCCACGATAATTCATTCAAAAAGTTCATTACACTATCTGGAAAGTCTGCTTTTGTCAAGACATCTTCAATGACATTAGATGTATCACCATCGATATAGATGTGTTTCTTTCTAGTCCAGATGCTCTCATCAACAATATCCATCTTACGATGCCAAGGAGACAATCCAGAAAAAGGAGGAGGAACAACACTATCAACAGGCACCTGAACAGAGAAATTACCAAGAGAATCACTAACAGCAGAATAACCATCAATAATCACCGTAAGATTAGGCAGATGATTATTAGGCTGATCATACCTAATAGTAGAAATGACCTTTCCATCAACATTGAATGCTGAATCAACAACCACATCACCGAGATCAGTATCACCAGAAATAATCACACCAAGAGATTTTGAAGTTGGCAGGATAGACCTACCATTAACATGCATAGAATCAACAACATCCTGCAAAGAAACCTTAGAAAAATAATTATTAGAAGAAACACCACCAAAATTAAAACTACCAGCATGTTGAGAATCTCTTAAAAACAATATCTTCTTAGCATTAGCATACGCATCATTAATAACAGTCTTTAAAATATACACACCCTGAGAAGGACTAGAAACCAAATCTTCTAAATCAACATTCACACCATGAACACCTGCATCATACTCTCCATCAACAACAGTGCCAAGTTCTTGAGCCAACATATCATAAACCTTCATCTCAACCCTAGAACGTTCAGGAAGAGTAATATTAACATTAGTAGCAGGATTAAAAGGATTAGGATAATTATTAGAAACAGAATATCCTTCAGGCAAAAAATATTCGTGCCTAACGTCAGAAGGAGTAAAAGGGATAACATAAACACCATCAGCATTAGTCACGCCATTCAACTTTTTCTCATTATTATTCAAAAACAAAACAACATTCTTATTAGACAAACCAACACCATGAGAATTAACAACCCTGCCAGATAAAGAAACATCACCAGCAAAAACAGGAAAAGCCAACTGCGACGCCGTATACGCAACAACAGCAACCTTCTTCAACGAATAAACAAAATCATCTAACAAATTACCCATAAAAAAACACAAAAACAAAACAATTTAAAAATTTAACCATTACAAAGTAATAAAAGAAACTATGGGACACTGATAGGATTCTTAGGAGAACGCTCCCAATCAACATCAGGAAAATCCATTCCTGTAGGTCTTGAAAACACATAACGCAAGATAAGCAAATCAGTCTGAGTAGGATTAGTTGGATCAGGATTCAACGGATTACCAAGATTATACCAACTCATTAAAGCATTAGACCTATTAGGCATATACACCAAGCCAGAAGCCAACTCATGACCCAAAGCTCTCTTCATATAATCAAAATCCATAGGAGTGGGATACATTCCAACCTTAGTAATACACGATATAATCATCGGGGGGGGGCCTCGAGCACAAGGACTAGTCGCCAAAACAGCATTACCATACGCAGCATCAGGAGTAATAGTATAAACAGCATTATTTTCATCACATTGAATAGGAGGATTAGTGCCTGAATTTATAATAACATCTTTTAAGAAACCTTCAGGGAATAATCTGCCTGTCAAAACATCATTCAACTTACCCTTAATAAAACCACCCCAAATATCATAAAACTCCTTATCCCAAGCAATACTTGTATCAGCAACAACATAAAAAGAAGGCTTATCAATAAATCTCTTAAGAACATCATATCCCCCTGTTCCATTTCTATTAGATATATAATTCATAAAGTTCATCACACTATCAGGAAAATCTTCTTTTGTCAATACATCCTCAATTACATCAGTGGTGTCTCCACGGACATATAGATGTTTCTTTCTTGTCCAGATGCTTGGATCAACAATGTCCATCTTACGATGCCAAGGACTCATACCATAAAACGGAGCAACAGCATGGCTATCAACAGGCACCTGAACAGAAAACATGCCAAGAGAATCAGTCAATGCACTATATCCATCAATAATCACCGTAAGATTAGGCAGATGATTATTAGGCTGATCATACCTAATAGTAGAAATCAATCGACCATCGACGTTAAAAGCAGAATCAACAACAATACTACCGAGATCAGTATTACCAGAAATAATCACGCCGAGAAACTTAGATGTTGGTAGGATTGAACGACCATTAACATACATTGAATCAATTATATCCTCTATTGATGTTTTACCAAAAGAACCAGAAGCACCACTAGAAACAATATCATTACTAAATGCTCTAGCATGCTGACTATTTCTTAAAAATAATAATTTACTCACCTTAACATACTGCTCATCAATCACTGTACGAGCAAAATATACACCCTGAGCAACATTAAAATGCTCCAAATCAACATTCACACCATGAACACCAGCATCAAAATCCTTATCAATAACAATACCCAACTCCTCACCTAATAAACTATAAACCTTCATCTGCACACTAGATCTTTTAGGAACAGTAACATTAACATTAGTAGCGGGATTAAAAGGATTAGGATAATTATTAGAAACAGAATATCCTTCAGGCAAAAAATGCTCATGCCTAACACCAGAAGGAGTAAAAGGAATAACATAAACACCATCAGCACCAGTCACGCCATTAAGTTTCTTCTCATTATTATTCAAAAACAAAACAACATTCTTATTAGCCTGCCCAACACCCTGATCATTAACAACCCTGCCAGACAAAGAAACATCACCAGCAAAAGACTTTATAGGCAAAGCTAATTGCAACGTAGCATAAACGCCAACAGCAAACTTCTTCAACGAATAAACAACAGCATTAAACTTACCCATAAAAAACACAAAAACAAAACAATTTAAAAATTTAACCATTAAAAAAGGGTAACACTAAGGATAATATAACTCATAACGCTTTCTATCCCAATCAAGATCAGGATAATCAACACCGATATCTCTAGAAAAAATATAACGAAGCATCAAAGTATCAGTCTTAGTAGGATTGGTAATATCAGGATAATTAGGATTACCAAGATTATACCAACTCATCAAATCATTAGACCTGGTAGGCATATACACCAGGCCAGAACCTATCTCATGACCCAAAGCTTTTTTCATATACCAAAATTCCATAGGAGTAGGATACATACCAACAATAGTCCTAGCATAAACAGGAATATAAGGCTGACCATCAGGATGAACAGTAAATATACTTGTTGCCAAAACAGCATTACCATAAGTCCAGCTAGTATCAATAACATAATAACCAGGAGTCCAATCAGCAGGAGGATTAAGACCAGTCTTAACAATAACATTTTCCAAAAAACCATTAGGATACTTTCTGCTCTTAGTAACATTATTCATTACTCCCTTAATAAAATTACTCCAAATATTATAAAATTCTTTATCCCAAGCAATACTTGTATCAGCAACAATATAAAAAATCGGCTTATCAACAAAACGAATAATAACATTATACAAACCATTATATTGCCTATCTGATATTTTATTCAAGAAATTCATCACACTATCCGGGAATTCATCTCGTGTTAATACGTCTTCAATAACATCGGTTGTGTCACCTCTTATGTAGATAAGTTTTTTTCTAGTCCAAATACTTGGATCAACAATATCCATCTTACGATCCCAAGGGTTAAACCATGGCTCAACAACATGACTATCAACAGGAACCTGAACAGAAAACATGCCAAGAGAATCAGTCAATGCACTATATCCATCAATAATCACCGTAAGATTAGGCAGATGATTATTAGGCTGATCATACCTAATAGTAGAAATCAATCG
>Ga0208373_1000558_pt1 | contig 62938 bp, 57 predicted proteins | sample RifOxyC2_FD_184036 | JGI IMG/M metagenome (GOLD analysis project Ga0208373, IMG submission 184036) | Soil microbial communities from Rifle, Colorado - Rifle Oxygen_injection C2 (SPAdes) | ecosystem: Environmental > Terrestrial > Deep subsurface > Rock core/Sediment | place: Rifle, Colorado...
AGGTCCTGGCCGTTGACGGCGAAGGCCCTTCCATCCGGGCCGCCGAGGCCAACAGCCGTCTGAACCAGAAGCGGGGCGGCCAGGCCAAGCCGTCGTTGCAAAATAATTTGCACAGTTGTGATCCCGCGAACGTAACCGATCACGGGGCAACCCCACAAAGGTCAAATAACCACGGAATAAGCGGTCACAGGGTGCCGCAGGTTGCGGCAAGCGGGACGGCGATGCGTACTTATGCCCGTGAGCCGGACCGATCGCCGCAAGATGTGGTGCCCTGTGATCGCTTACCCGCGAACGGCATAAGGAGCCGTAAAGAAGGGCAGAAAGGTACAGATTATCTTGCAACGGCTCCTAAATTTCTCGCCCACCGAATCACCGTCGGCTATCTGGAAAAGACTCTGCCTCCCCCCGTGAGCAACGAGGTAATCCTGCTTGATCCGCCCCGCCAGGGTACGCTGCCGGGGGTGATCGCAGCCCTGGCTCGCCGGAGACCGCAAAAGGCGCTCCATATCTTCTGCGGGGTGGACCAGATCCCGCCTTCCCTCAAGGAGTGGCAGGCCGGCGGCTACCAAGTGCGGCGCATCGCCCCCCTGGACATGTTTCCCGGCTCGGCCAATCTTGAAATCATGATTTTACTGGAAGCAAAGGCGTAACCTTGATGGACTCGTAACAACAAAAACGTAACGTCAAGACGCAGAGACGCAAAGGCAACATGTTTAAATAAAAGGATTACCTGATTAGCGCTAATCTTCCGCAAGACGTAATTTGTACCCAGGAGAGCCAGTTGCAAAATACCCCCTCTCCCCCGCTTTAGTGGGGGAGAGGGCCGGGGTGAGGGGGTTAAACGGCGACTGTTCACCCTCACCCTAACCCTCTCCCTCAAGGGAGAGGGGATTTGCGGAAGATTAGCGCTAATCAGGAATGATTAAAACTTTGCGACTTTGCGTCTCTGCGTTAAAAAAATGAGTTGTTACGAGTCCATCAACCTTCAAGGCTGCATAATTTCAGGCGAAGAACAGCCCATGGCTAAAAGCGTGTATATCGTGGCAATCGGCCCCCAAAGCGGCAAATCGGTGGTCGCTTTGGGCATTATGGAGCTGCTCTCCCGCCGGCTGCGCAGGGTCGGCTATTTCCGTCCCATCATTCCCTCCCAGCATGTGGCGGACAACAACCTGCAGCTGATCAAAACCCGCTACCGGCTGCCTTTCGCTTACGACGAGATGTTCGCCCTCTCCCATGACGAAGCCCAGCATCTTTCCGCCGAAGGAAGCACCGATCAGATCCTCAAGACCATTCTCGACAAATACAAGCATCTGGAAAGTAAATGCGATTTCATCCTCTGCGAGGGCACCGATTTCAGCGGCCTCTCCCTGCCGTTCGAGTTCGAGTTCAACGCCGAGGTGGTCAACAATCTGGGCAGCCCCATCCTGCTGCTGTTAAACTGCCACGACAAATCCCCGGCGGATATCCTCGATGCCCTGCACGTGGCTCAGGAATCCTTTCTCAAGAAGGGCTGCACCATCCTGGCCAGCATGGTCAACCGCGTCGATCCCTTTCTCATGGAGACGGTGCGGGAAAAACTTGCGGAATGTAATACGGAATGCGGGCCGGTCTATATCCTGCCGGAGGAACCGTTTCTGGGCAAGCCCACGGTGGGGGAGATCGCCCGGGCCCTGGATGCCAGGGTCATCATGGGAGACCCGGAGGAGATGAACCGGGGAGTGGCGGATTTCAAAGTGGCGGCCATGAATCTGCCGCATTTTCTCGACCATCTGGTGGAAGGCGATTTGATCATCGCGCCGGGCGACCGCTCGGATATCATCCTCGGCAGCCTGGCCGCCAACTTCTCCAGCACCTACCCGAGCATCGCCGGACTGCTCCTTTCGGGCGGTTTTGTGCCGGACGCCCAGATCACCCTGCTCCTTGAAGGCTTGAGCTACAAGGTGACCGTGCCCATCGTCAGCGTGCGGACCGATACCTTTACCACGGCCATGCACGCCAGCGCGGTGCCCCCCATGCTCACCCCGGAAAATAACCGCAAGATCGCCACCGCTCTGGGCCTTTTTGAGACGCACGTCAATCTGCCCGAACTGGAAAGCCGCATTTCTCTTGTGAGATCGACGCGGGTCACCCCGATCATGTTCGAATACAATCTGGTGGAGATGGCCCAGAGGCACCGGCAGCACATCGTCCTGCCCGAGGGAGCGGAAGAGCGAGTCCTGCGGGCCAGTGAAATCCTAATCCGGCGCGGCGTGGCGGATATCACCCTGCTGGGCAACCCTGCGGAGATCAAAGGCACGGCCAGCAATCTCGGCCTTGATCTTACCGGCGTCGAGATTATCGATCCTGTTACCTCTCCCTTGCGCAAGGAGTTTGCCGAAATTTACTTCCAGCTCCGCCGGCACAAGGGAATTACCGAAAAGGGCGCCTTTGACACGGTGGCCGACGTCAACTACTTCGGCACCATGATGATCCACAAGGACTTGGCCGACGGCATGGTTTCCGGGGCGGTGCACACCACCGGGGACACCATCCGCCCGGCCCTCCAGATCATCCGCACCCAGCCGGGGGTTTCCATTGTTTCCAGCGTCTTTCTGATGTGCCTCGCCGACCGGGTTCTGGTCTACGGCGACTGCGCGGTGAACCCCGACCCCAACGCCCAGCAGCTGGCGGAAATCGCCATCAGCTCGGCCCTAACCGCCAAGCTCTACGGCATTGAACCCCTGGTCGCCATGTGCTCCTATGCCACCGGCACCTCGGGCAAGGGCGCCGACGTGGACAAGGTCCGCGAGGCGACCCGGATCGCCAAGGAACTCCGGCCCGATCTCAAGATCGAGGGACCGATCCAGTACGACGCGGCGGTGGACGCCGGGGTGGCGAAAACCAAGCTGCCGGACAGCCAGGTGGCAGGCAAGGCCACGGTGTTCATCTTCCCGGACCTGAACACCGGCAACAACCTGTACAAGGCGGTGCAGCGCTCGGCCAACGCCGTGGCCATCGGCCCGGTACTCCAGGGGCTGAACAAGCCGGTCAACGACCTGAGCCGGGGCTGCACCGTAGCCGACATCGTCAATACCGTAGCCATTACCGCCATCCAGGCCCAGTAACACAGTAACGGAGCAGCAGCACCACATCTGCGTTGTCATCGGCCGGCTCGTGTGCAACAGCACACTTCGCCGACCTCTTCCTAGCATCTGCGGCACTGCTGCTCCGTTACTGTCCTGATTACCCCTTTAAGGTATCTTCACGAAAGTGAGTTTTCCGGCCGGGGGAAACTTTCGCGGGTTCGGCTGCGTTTTCCTGCCCATGGATGGGCAGGACAGCAGACGCCTCGGAGGCGGACAGGATGTCCGCCGAGAATGAGCGCAAGCTTCCCCCGGCCGGAAAACGGTTCACCGCCGATACATGAATGCCGCTTACGGCACGGAATGCCCATGAAAAACCTAATGAAGATTCTGGTTCTTAACTCCGGCAGCTCCTCCATCAAGTACCAGCTGTTCGACATGCTGGAGCAAACGGTGCTGGCCGCTGGCAGCGTCGAACAGATCGGCGAAGAGGGCAGCCACCTCAGCCATTCTCTCAATACGGGCCAGCCCGGGATGCGCAAAACGGTGCGGGCCCTGCCGATTGCCGATCACCGGCAGGGCTTTCAGCTGATCACCTCGACTCTCCGAGAAACCGGGGTCCTGGCCGACCCCGGCGAACTCAGCGGCATTGGCCACCGGGTGGTGCACGGCGGCGAAAAATTCAAGGAGCCCGCCCGGGTTACTCCTGCGGTGCTGGCCGCGATCCGGGGTTTGATCCCTCTGGCGCCGCTGCACAATCCGGCCAATCTCCTCGGCATGGAGGTGGCCATGGAAAACGCGCCCGCCGTACCTCAGGTCGCGGTGTTCGATACCGCCTTCCATCAGTCCCTGCCCCCCCACGCCTACCGCTACGCTATCCCCAAAAACCTCTACGAGGCGCACCAGGTCCGGCGTTTCGGCTTCCACGGCACCTCGCACCGCTATGTGGCGAAAAAAGCGGCCGAGTTTCTGAACAAACCCCTGACCTCCCTTCGCCTGATCAGTCTGCATCTGGGCAACGGGGCCAGCGCCGCCGCCATCCGACAGGGGAGATGCATCGACACCTCCATGGGCCTCACCCCGCTGGAGGGATTGATCATGGGCACCCGCTGCGGCGACCTTGACCCGGCAATCATCTTTTACCTTGAACGGGAAACCGGCCTTGCCCCAGGGGAGATCGAGACGATCCTCAACAAGGAAAGCGGCCTCAAGGGGATCTGCGGGGTCAACGACATGCGCGGGGTGGGGGAGCTGGCAGCAGACGGCAATCCGGAAGCGCAGCTTGCCATAAGCATGTACTGTTACCGGATCAGGAAATACATCGGCGCCTACCATGCGGTGCTGGGAGGGCTGGACGGGCTGATTTTCACCGGCGGCATAGGGGAAAATGCCGCGTTTATCAGAGAGGGATGCTGCGAAGGCCTTGCCCATCTAGGGCTGGAACTGGACAAAGGGAAAAATCTTGCCCCCCGGCAAGGCGAGGCCGCCTTGGAGAGCAAGGCTGGCCGGGTGGGCATTCTGGTTATTCCCACCAACGAAGAACTGGAGATTGCCGAACAGACCGTCGCCTGCCTGAGGGAAGTGAAAGGTTAAAGGCTGAAGGCTGAAAGCTGAATGCTGAAGGTTTCAGGCTGATAATCGCGCAAAATGTGGGACAATTTGCAGGTCGAAGCGAATCAGAATTTCCTTGGCAACGGAGAAGAATCCTTGCGGCCATCAATAATTTTCTGGAGTTGCCGGCGTTCAACCCGCGCCTCCTCCAGCTCGTTTTGGATCGCCATCTCCTCCTCCGGGGTCGCGGAAAGCAGAAGCTTTTCCAGCCGGTCCACCTGCTGCTGCGCCCGATAGAGTTCCCGTGCCAGATCCCGTAAGCCGTGGTTCATAAATAACCTCGATTTGAAAATGACCTGAGCGGCATAAAGGGCTGTAAATGATTTTATTCATTAACAGCCCCTAATGACATGTGCCTACCTTGTCTGATGTTTCTCTAATGCCCGAAAGGCGATCAAGGCCGCACCATTGAGACCCGCATTGTCGGTGGTGATGATCCTGACCGGGATGGAGGAAAGAATCCCAGCCATGCGCCCTTTGCCTGCAAAGCGCTCCATGAATCTCTTGGCATCAAAGACGGAAAGAAGGCGAGGCAGCATGCCGCCGCCCAGATAGAGCCCCCCGGTTGAGAGAAACTTGAGCGCCATGTTTCCGGCTTCGGCCGCCAGGACAGAAAAAAAGATCTCCAGGGTCAGGCGGGCGACTTCGCCTTCTTTCGCCAGGGCCTGGCCCAGGAGAACCGGGTTAAAATCCGGGGCCGCAGCCAACGCCTCCTGAAAAGCCGGAGGAACCCTCATCCCTGCCCCTTGGGTCAGGTAGCGATAGATATTCGGGATTCCTTTTCCAGAACAGACCAGCTCGTAGCTGACATGGTCGTGTGCCGCCCGCAAAAAAGAAAGCAGCCCTTGCTCCAACTCCGAGGTTGGGGCAAAATCGGCATGCCCCCCCTCCGACGGAAACGGTGTGTAGTCCGTGCCATTCCAGCAGAGATAGGCCTCGCCCAGCCCTGTCCCCGGCGCAATAACCGCCCTGCTCCCTTGGGGCGCCACCGTGCCGGCATTGACCACCAGGAGATCTTCCGGCGGTAAAATCGACACCGCCTGGGCCACCGCAACCAAGTCGTTCAACAAGATTACCTCGGCCAGCTGAAACTGTTCCTGCAAGACCTCCTGGTCAAGGAGCCAGCCCAGGTTGGTCATCCTGGCCCTCCCGCCCGCAACCGGCCCGGCCACGCCAAAGGCGGCCGTTTGGGGATGCGGCTCAGAGCCACGCAGAAACTCCGCAATTACTCCGGAAAAATCGTCATAATCGCTGCAGGCAAAGCGCTGCTCCCTGACCAAGGCATAACCATGCCCTGTTGTGACATACAGGGCCAGGATTGCTTTTGTCCCCCCCAGATCTCCCGCCAGAAAACAGCCCATTTTCCTCTCCCTAACAGGGGGTGAAAACCAGTTTTCGCCCCAAACTGCTCTGCTCTAACAGAAGAGTAACCGATCACGGGGTTAACCCACAAAGGTCAAATAACCACGGAATAAGCGGTCACAGGGTGCCGCAGGTTGCGGCAAGCGGGACGGCGATGCGTACTTTTGTACGTGAGCCGGACCGATCGCCGCTGTCAATCGTCGGCAGAAGTGCCGACAACATGTGGTGCCCTGTGATTGCTTACACAGAAGAGGCCGCACCATGCCGGAGCGGCCTCTTCATAAACTTGCAATTCCAAGGGTTCTTCAGACAAGGCAAACCGGCCCGGTCCTCCGTGTTATGCTTTTCCCCCCTCAACCAGCCGGGTAAGATGCCCGATATTATCGCGGAGCATCATGGTCTGGGCGGTAACCGCCTCGGAGGCCGCGGCCAGCTCCTCGGCATTAGCCGCCATCTGCTGGGTGCCGGTGTCCATCTCGGTTACAGCCTTGTTGATCTGGAGAACTCCCAGGGTCTGCTCCCGGGAGGCGGTGGCAATCTCTGCCACCAGAACAGCCACCTTGCGCGAGCCCGCCACCACATCCTGGGATTCCGCCACAACCTCATTCACCTTGCTCAGGCCATCATTGACATTGCCTATGGCTCGTTCAATCAGATCGCTGGAGTTTCTTGCCGATTGAGCGGTGCGTTGGGCAAGATTGCGCACCTCATCGGCAACCACGGCGAAGCCCGCGCCCTGGACGCCGGCCCTGGCCGCTTCCACCGCCGCATTCAAGGCGAGGAGATTGGTCTGGAAGGCGATCGCCTCAATCTCCCGAATGATCGAGGCGATGGCGTCACTGTCCTTTTTAATGTTCTGCATGGAGCTCTGCATGGCCGCCACATTGGCGTTTGCCCTGGAGCCAATTGCATCATTATGCTTCATCCCGGAATTGGCCTCGGCGGAATTGCTGTCATTCTGCTGGACCATGGCGGTGATCTCTTCCAGGGAAGCACTGGTCTCCTCCAGCGATGCCGCCATCTCCGAAGCCATTTCCGCCACTACATGGGAGACGCTGGCCGTGGCCCGTGACTCTTCGGAGATCCGGTCGGCGCTCTCATCCAGCTCGTCGACAATGGCCTTGATGGCTCTAACCAGCATCTGCACGATAAAAAAGGCGAACAGAAAAACGGCCAGCAGAGAAATACTCCCGCCAACGATAAAAAAAGTCCCGAACCTCTTCACCTCGTCCATGGCCTCTGCCTTGGCAGCCTCCGTCCCTCCCCGCAGTTCGTCAACCGCCGCCTTGCTGCTTGTCATCAGGCCGGAATAGCTGTCAAAAAATTCTCCGTCAAAGACCTCATGGGCCGCGGCCTTGTCCCCTTTTTCCAGGGAGGGCAGGATCGTTTTGTGGATGAGCTCGGCCATCTTCGGCCAGGAGGAAGCCAGATCGTCATAGGAAGCCTGCACCGCCGAGGCAAGCTCCACCGCGTGGCATGAGCCGCAATACAGTTTATTGCCGCCGGGATTGACAAGATTCCCCTGCATTTCGGCAATGGCCTCCTCAAACCTCTTGCCGGTGTTATTAATGCCGCCCAGGGAATCAGGATCATATTCCACAAGCTGATCCTTGACCATGCTGTTGAGGTGGACGAGGTTAAGACGGGTTCGGGCAAGATTGTCGGTATAGGCCATCTTCCGCTCGATACCGGCGTACATCTCACCCCCGATCTGCACCCGATGGATGATGAACTGGGCGATCACCACACTTGACACCATGGACAGTCCGACAAAACCAACGAGCAGAAAAAGCTTTACCCGCAGACTCAGGCTCTCAAACCATTTTTTCATAGCTGTTCCTCATGCGTGTGCATCATTAAACCATTGTTAACGACGAAGATTATTGAAATCGCAAAAAGCCGCGATTACAACGGTTGTCGCTGCGTAACCACTTGATTTTGCGTCTCGGACCTGTGACCTTTTTCCCTTATTACGAGACCATCAAGATTGTTTTCAAACGGAGCATCTAACATCCAAATCAACAGGGTTTATATTATATCGTCTACTCCTGATTTTTTTACCACATATTTTCTCACCTGACCGCTGGTTGCCATCAGTGGTGACGGCAAGGATTGACCGCCCCAAAGAACCTGAAGGTTTCGCCCCATTTCGCCGCCAGGGGAAACAGTGGCGCAGACCTTCTTCCCGCCCCAGATTTTTCCCGCGAGATTGTATGATTTTTTGTACCAACTTCGGCAAAATATCATCCAACCTGCCGTTTTTAAAGCATTTTAATGCTATTACCACAAAAAACATCTTCTCTGATCGGTACAAAACAAACTTGCAACCATTTAACACTTCGGAATTAAAACATAAAACCAAAAATAACTTCTCCAATCCAGGCATGTCTGTTCAAAATTTTGTATCCTGCCGGTTTTTTCTTTTCTGGACACCATCCCAAAAAGCCCATGGTTCCTGAGAAAGGCTCCCATCTTAAAAATGGTAAGCCTTGGCACACTTATTGCTATACCATACAAATAACTCTTATCTCCTTTCTCCTTAAAAAGAAGGTCGGCTTTTTCGAAAGTCGATCTTCTTTTTTTTGCTGTTTGCACTATGCGCCAAAGCCAGATATATTGCGCTCCCTGTGGCCGTCGGCGCCTTGCCCACCAATAAAGACTCCGCAGCCAACCTCCCCGAACCCGGCAAGGGGGTTCGGTTTATAGCACACCCCATGAAAATTTTTATTCTGGCACCAATGGCTGGTTGTACCGACCTGCCTTTCCGCCTGCTCTGCAAAGAATATGGCGCAGATCTCTGCTATTCCGAGATGATCGACAGCCATGCCCTGGTGGCGCAAAAGCCAGACTGCCTGGAGCTGCTCCGGACCAATGCTGCAGAACAGCCAGTAATCATGCAGCTTTACGGCAGCGATCCAGAAACCATGGGAAAGGCTGCGGCAATCCTTTCCGAACATCCTGTTGCCGGTATCGATATCAACATGGGCTGCCCCATGGAAAAAATTGTCCAGACCGGCGCCGGAGCTGCCTTAATGAAAAACCCGCGCCTGGCTGAAAAAATTATCACCGCTGTTTGCAAAAATTCCGCAAAGCCGGTAACGGTCAAAATCCGCGCGGGCTGGAACCAGCACCTCATTACCGCACCGAAGATTGCCAGAATCGCAGAAGGTGCAGGAGCGCAGGCCATTGCCATCCATGCCCGCACCTTAAGCGACGGTTTCACCGGGCCCATTGACCATCTGGTAATAGAGCAAACTATGGCAAACGTGTCTATCCCGGTTTTTGCTAACGGAGACATTACCTCCCATGAACAAGGCCAGGCTCTGCTTAAAAAACTCGGCTGCGCCGGAGTGATGATCGGTCGAGCCGCTCTGGGCGCACCCTGGATCTTTTCCGAAGCGGTTAATCAACAGCCTTCCATGGCTTACCGAATCAAGGCACTGCTCCGCCATCTTGAACTGGCCGAGACCCACCTTGGGCCACAACCAGGTCTCTCCAAGATCAGAAATCATGCCTGGAAATACTTTCGCGGCACAAGCACTGGTCCGGCCATCCGCAGGCAGATCGACGCCACCAACACCTACCCTGAGCTACGGACTTACATCCACACCCTGGCCACCCAACTATTGCAGGCATGACCGGCCACGCACGGTCAAGTCCAAATTTTGCGGTAAATTCATTGCGATCGTTTTATGCACGTATGATTTTAACCGTTGACGGCAATAATCTTTTAGTTATGACACGTCTTATCGCGGCGCACCTGCCGTCTGACAGCGGTCCAAACCATGGCGATGCCGACGACAAAGAAAAATGCCATCGTCGCTAAGGTGACCGCCTTTTCCAGCTTCCAGCGCGCAGGTTGCAAGTTCAGCCTGCGATCGATACGCAGAGGATTGCGCTGGGCAAAGGACGTCAGGCGCGACAAGATCTCTTCCGCCTGTCCCATTGCCACCCCGCGCCCCACGAGCTCGCGCATCTGCTCGCCGACACGATTCATCGGCTCCTGGAGACGAATATCGCGCGGCATCTCTTCCCAGATGCCATGTAAAACCACCACCCCTTTGCCGTAGTGGCGTACAAATTCGTCCGGGACAAGATCGCTATAAACGTAAACACCGATCATCCTGGTTTGGTCAAAGACGGCGTAGTAATACTTGTGCCAGGCGGCTTCATTGCCATAGAGGCGCGAGGTGGTTTTCTCGACCAGAATTCGTTCGGCATCGACAACGCCGGTTACTTCGGCTTCGATGGTACGATTCTCACCTGCCAGGCCGGCGACCGATTCCACCCGCAAAGTGGCAAAAAGCGGACCAACGATTTCACTGCCAAACTCAAATAAAGCGGCGCCGCTAAAACCGACGATAGCGACACCGAGAATACCCAAAGCCAAGTTGGCGCGGAGCGTCTTGTCGATCATGGCGTTTTGCCTTCCGCAGGAAAATACCAGTTGAGGCTCTCGCATCGGGGGAAATAATCCGGGCGTGGCAGTTGGATCGTAATTTCTTTCGGCGGTTGAGTGCCGCTCCCGAACTGTCCGCCGGGAGGGTTGTCGCTGATCGTGCCGTGGGGAATATCGAAGTCGGGTTCCATGCCAAGAATGGTGCCCAGCGTGTAGGGCGAAGCGGATGTGCATGTCCCGTAAATGTGGGTTATCTTCCTGAGGGGACGGCTGGAGTCGTTGATAATCATCCGATAACGCGCTTTATCCGCAACGATCTTCACGGGTCTACCATCGGCGAAGACATAGCTTGCAGAACCCATCAGCGTCATATCCTCTTTTGCGATACCGCCCTTCGTGTCCCGGATCACCCAGACATCGGCCACATCAATCCAAGCGCGATAGTTCAGTAGGGTAACACCGAGCAAAAACATCCACGCAACGAGCGCGAGAGGCAAAGCCAACTGCCGGATTCCACTCAGGCTGCGGTACCAGATCGCATGACGGTTTATCCAAACGATGCCGCCAATCACCGGTCCAAACACCAGCACAAAAGCGGCCAGCACCATCGTCAAAAATATATCTTGCGTGATCAGCATGCCAAGTAGACGCTATTTGCTCTGTATCATCAGTAGCAAACCGTCAAACTCCTTGGTCAGCATCAGCTTCCATTCGTCGCCGTCCCGTTTCATGCTGATGACGTCCATTCTCTTTATCGCCGCCGGCCACAATCCGACCTCTATCCTGGCGACGACATGCGCCATATCCCCTTCGGGAACAAAGCCGAGCACCTCAAGTTTCTCGAAGGTGAAACCCATGTTTGATATCATCAGCGAAGCCTTTTGCATGAAGGAGGACATGAACTCCTTTGGGGAGAGTGCCTTGACTTCCGCCAGGGTAGCCTGTTCGCCGAACAGACCGGAAACAAACTCCCGCTTGCCCTTGGCAGCCTCCTTTTCCATTAACGCGATGAATACATCCTTAAATTTCGCCAACTCGCCTTCGTGCATGAATTCCACAACAATCGGCATCCCCCGATCCCGGAGCGCCGTAAAGTAAGCGCGGGCAATCTCCTCCGGTGGCAAGCCCAGCCTTGACGGCAGCGGCGTGGCAATCCCTTGCACGATTCTATCAGCCTCCTGGCGTGTGGCTGCCCTGAACTGGCAGATGCCGGAGGTTATCGGCTCGCGGATGGACGCAACGTCAACAACCTTGCCGTCAACCAGCGTTGCCAGTTTTCTCGTGATATTCGCCTTGGTAAAGGTATGTAATTTTTTTGCAGCTTCGGGATTGAGGGTGATTTCAACTTGAAAATCATCGAGGATATCGATGATAACTTTTGCGTTTATGATCTGAGCGGTATTGATGATCGCGGTTTTGTGCAAATAGATGGCCTCGCCGTTATCGGGATCAACCACCTTCACCAGCCCAGGCCTCGGGTTTGGCTCAATCAGTCTCAGTTCGACAGAAACCGGTGCGGGAGGCGGATAGATGCTTGCTGTTGCCGGCAGGGGTAACAGGAGAGTTGTTAGGGCAAACAACATTGCAGATATGCGCTTCATGGCATCAATTTCCATTTTTTTATAATTTTATTGAGGTCAATGTCTTTTTTGGCCAACCCCGACACTCAAATAAATGCCGAGTGTGACAACATGAAATCCTTGAGACAATGAATAGGACAAAAACAGGTAATTTACCAAGAAAAATGGGTTAGCGAAAATCTCGCTAACCCATTGATTTTATTGGTGCGCCCGGAGGGATTCGAACCCCCGACTCCCGGCTTCGAAGGCCGGACATGGTTATGCTAGTTAACTGTTTGCAAAGCCAACATTTTCTGTAACTCTCTCGTAATTACAGGCAGTTGACTGTTTGTCTTTATTGATATTGTTTTTCCTCTTTTTTCATTCTATTATCCCTTGAAGGTTGGATATAGGGTTGGATAAAAAAAGCAGGGAGACAAAATGGGCAACGAACGTCATTCCACCAATTACCCTGGGGTCTTTTACCGAATTCGCCGCCGGCTCGGTGGCCCTGGTGATGAAAAAGTATTCTATGTCGTGTACAAGCGCAACGAGAAATTAATTGAAACCCAGGTAGGCAGACAGTACCGCGATGACATGACTCCCGCAAGGGCAGCGTCCGTACGAGGCCAGCTCATCGAAGGAAAACGTTTAACCAATGCTGAAGAGAGAGCGGCAGCACAGCAGAAAACCTGGAACATTACGGCCATCTGGGAGGAGTACAGTGACCATTTGCCAAAGAACAGGAACACATCGGATGATAACAGGTTTCGAAAATATATCGAACCAGGCCTGGGTACAAAAAAACCAGCCGGATTGGTCCCACTGGACATTGACCGCTTAAGGATCAAGCTCCTTAAAACTCGATCTCCTCAGACTGTCAAGCATGTCATCGCGCTCATAAAGCGGATATGCAACTTTGGACAGAACAAAGGCCTTTGCCCGGGGCTCAGCTTCACTCCGCAGATGCCAGAGGTTGACAACAAGGTGACGGAAGATTTAACCCCGGATGAACTGGCCCGGCTTTTGAGCGCCATAGATGCCGATGAGAACAAACTGGTGGCGGCCATGATGAAACTGGCCCTTGTAACCGGCATGCGGCGCGGTGAGCTGTTTCGGTTGCAATGGCAGCATATTGACTTCAACAGATGCTTCATCCGCATTGTGACCCCGAAGGGCGGCAAAGAACAATCGATACCGTTCAACGATGCCGCCCGAGAATTGCTAAAAAACATGGGGCGCAGCAGCGAATATGTATTCCCTGGCGAAGGTGGCGCTCAGCGGGTAACTACTCCAAAGGCATCGAAGCGAATCATGACACGAGCAGGACTTCCGAAGAGCTTCAGGCCATTCCATGGCCTGCGCCATGTTTTCGCATCCATGTTGGCCTCAAGCGGCCAGGTTGACTTGTATGTTCTCCAGCGACTCCTGACCCATAAATCTCCAGCAATGACGCAACGCTATGCGCATCTAAGGGATGATGCTTTACGGCAGGGGGCCAATATAGCAGCGGGAATAATTGCCACGGGCGAACAGGTAAAAAAAGGGGCGGCGTGACCATACCCGGCTACGAGCTAGCGCTGACGGCAAGGTAAGGTCGACTCGTCAAAACGCTTGCAACCCAGTCGGGGATGACCAACCAATGGCTGAAGGATCAGAGTTTGTTGTCTGTCAAAGTACTGTAGGTGAACATCCATTACTCCGCTACGGCGCGGTAGCCCATGGGTACCGCCCGGCGCGGACCCGCATGCCGGGTGGTGTGGTAAGGGGGAGGGAGATACTCCCCCTTACCCGATTAGAGCGCACACATCATTTCTTCTTCGGCGTTGGCGCAGGGGGCGGCGCGGAAGGCTTTACGTTTTGGTTCGGAGGTGGTCTCGTATTCCCCTTTTGAACTCCGCCCTTTACTTGTCCTCGGGTAAGCCCCTCGTCAATTGGCTTCTTTTCCATTTTTTGCCTCCAGTAGTTCCGGTGGAACTGCTTCAATGATAAACGCGCCTCGTGCCTTCGACAGATACAAGAGCGGAATAGAGTAGAGCTCTTCCGATGTCTCGTAAGCGAAGACGGTGACCTCTGACAGTACAAGCTCTTGCATATCATCTGCCTCGGAGAACGAAACAACGCGACCTTGATATGTCAGCTTACTTGGAATATCGCGCACATAGACCCAGTCGATATTTTGGGCATTGAGAAAAAATGAAAATAGATTCTCATCACCGTATTTACTAGATACGTGCAACTTTTGTGCAACTCTGTTGATAAGTTTGTGATTTACGGTGAATGCTACTAATGCCGCGATAACGGGTGACAACACGGTTGCCAAAAACACTTCTGAAGGATCAATGGAGACTCTCTGCGTTGTCGCGATTGTCCAGACGTTCAGAGTCGGTGACGCAAACGAAAGGGTCGGAAAAAAGCAGCCGGCAATCCAGCTCCAAAAGTAGGCAAGCCCTTGCAACGCGACGTAGCAGGACACTCCAAATATGAACGAGTACACGCTGTACTTGAATGAGCCCCATCGCGGCGAGTGAACCGTGATCTTGTCGCAAATTACAACAGTAATCAGGCCTGGGAACAGGATTACGCCTACAGCGATTGCGAGTTCATTCATTCGTTGTGTGCTCTACGCCTCGACTAACAGGCGCGCCGATTTTTGGCGCGTCCTGGTTGAGTTGATTGTTAGCTGGCTCCTTGATCATGGCTACTCCAAGAGAAATAGCCGATATTATTATGGCAATAATTGCAATCCAAGTCGTGACCATAAAGCGTTTATTCTCATGACGAAGGCCGGCTAAAACGGATGCCAAAAGTGGCAGATTTACGCAATGGCGGTCTTTGCCTACAGCGAATGCAAAAAAGTGGACTTTCGATCCATCATCTTTCGTATAGCCATAACGATTTTCTATGTCGTAATAGAGCCTGCCAAATACGATATCTCCATCGGCGCCTAGCTGCTTAGCAATAGTTGCGCAGTCAATAGGGATATAGATTTTTGAGTCGCGGTCAGGTGAATCCTTCGAATACTGCGTGAACTGGTCGTAGTATTTCTCGTAAATTGCGTTCAACAGCTCCAGATCCGTCGGTGTCTTCTTCATTTTCCTATTCCAATGACCAGCTAATGCCAGAAATAACCTGCCGCGCCATTGAACGTGGCCTTATGTAGCAGCGATTCTCGCGGTCTGGTTAATTGTGGTTTCTCAGTCCGCTTCGGCTAACTGTTAGTCTCCATTTCCTGAAGATTGTATTTTTCGTCACCCCCACCAGAATGGGCAGACTACTTTCCCATCTTCTGATCGCCACCACTGCGAAGGGGGTAACTTAATTATCGTTAGGCAAAAAGGGCCAGTTTATCCCGCCCCGTCATCCCTCAGCCTCCAACCGCTTCGCTTTTTTCCCCATTCACGCCCAGTCGCCTTCTCAAAGCATCGTTTTCCGTCTTGAGCCATTGATGCTCATTCCGATGGGCTAAAAATTCCTCGCTGAGCTTATCCAGCTTGGCCATAACCTCTCCATACTTGGCGTCTGCATCGGTTGCCATTTTTTTATTATCAATAGACCCAGAGAATGCCGCAAGACTGGCGTTAATGGCGCGGATCAAAACCAGGTCACCTGATTCATAGATTTTTTTCAATCGCTCTATGCCAGCCAGCATATCTTCGCGTAACAAATCTTCCTCGGGGTGCATTGCCCCCGTCTTCGCGCTTTCCTGCTCGTCAATGCCGACAATACCAATACTCCCCTTCCCCGTCAGGAGAGATTCCCGGCTGCACCCGGTTTTTGCTGCAACGGCATCAATCCACCCCTCTGGAATTTTTCGCAGTCTGGCCTTCGATATTCCCTGCGATCTAATTCCTAAAACTTGCGCAAGCTCAATATCGCTGCCAACACCCAATTCGGCCTTCATCCGAGCAATTATGGCATTGTTCTGCTGTTTATTTCCCATAGCCATCACCTTTCCGAGTCGAAGTCGGACATGGACTTCCCCAGGCCGACATCACTCCTTTGTCGCGATACGACAGACACGTTCAAAGTTCTTTTCTCTTGTATTGGGTGAAAAAATAACCCCAACCATTATTATGGCTTGCGTTAGGGTAAAATTGGGTTTATTTATCAACCACTGATAAGCCATATGGGTTAAAAATTAAGCATCAGCTCGAAATAATCAGCTCGTCATTCACGAGAGTGGCCAACAGCTTAAGACCGCCAGTGTCAACGCAAGCAGTTTATCGCGTGGTCTGCCTGATCACGCGAAGCGACAGAATCATAGAACAACTGGTCAAAGAGACAGGTTGGCCAGTGGACGAAATTTGGCCCGCCGGCGCGGGCAAAAAAAATACCCCGCCCTCCATCTGAAGAATAGGCAGATGAAAAAATGATTCGATACAGGGTGGCACCGGTATCGTATCAGAGGGCGTGGGTTTTATCAAGAAATTGTCATTTTTTTCAGCAAGTTCTGACTGAGGAGGGGGTGCCAGCGAGATGTTATTTCCTGACCATGGATACATGCAGCATTTCACCTTCCTTGCCGCCAACGGCGAAGATGGTGTTGCCGTCGCGCAAACAAAGCCTGCCGACCACCGCTCAGCCGCCAGACCCCACCAGAACCGCCACAATAACAAGCGATACCTGACGGAGCATGAAGTCTCCGAAATCACCAGCCGATCCTTATCGGCCCTCCGCAAAGATCGTCATTTTGGACGGGGAATACCCTACAGCAAGCTCGGCCGTCAGGTTCGATACGCCCAAGCAGATGTAGATCGCTACATGACCTCGTGCCGGATAGAAACCAGGGCGATTTAATGGGGGAGTTCAATGGCCACTCCGGAGCAGCCGAAGCAGCCGAGTGTTGCTGATGAAATGCCACCAGCAGTGGTGTTGCCGGCGTGCGCCGCACAGCACCACATAGCTCCGAATATCTGCCTCCGTTCGCCGCTCTTCGGGATCTATCAGCGCCGAGGTCGCGAGAATCTGGGGATCGTAAAGAATTTGCAAATAGCCTCGTTCAACGGCCACGAAATATCCTTTACCGGGCAACGCCTGAATCAAGGAGATTTTGAAGTCTTTGTGCAAATGGTGCGAATAGCGGCAGATCGCCAAGACCATACAGGACTGCTGCGCTTCTCTGTCCGGGAAATCATAGCCGCCCTGGGGCGATCTTATGGAAAATTTGCGCGACAAGCCATTCTTGATTCGTTCAGCCGGCTTCAGGCCGGGCAAATATCCATCGTCATCACACGCGATGGCAAACGGGTTTACACCTACAAAGGGTCCTTGGTGGACAAGTTCACATACTCCCATGAGGAGAAAACCTATCTGTTGCGCCTGAACAATGACCTAACCGGCCTTTTCAACATTGGTTTTACGAAACTCGACTGGCAACAGCGCCTGTCTTTAACCTCCGACTTGGCAAAGTGGCTGCACGGCTATTTTGCCAGCAACCGATCATCATTTTTCCCTGTGAGGGTACGACGGCTATACGAGCTTTGCGGCTCGCACAGCCAGACAAAGGAGTTTCGGCGCTCCATCAGAATCGCCATGGAAGAACTTCAGCGCACCGGCTGCATTCGCTCCTGGAAAATTGACGTACATGGTCGCGTTCAAATTGTTTTTTCATCGACAAATCAATCTGAGCCACCCGCGTCTCGCCAGCCGGTAATCGTGATCCCGTTGATCAAGAAGGACGGCGAGTTTCCTGTGTACCAGGAAGACATAGATCAATGGCAGGAAACATTCCCCGGCATTGACGTGAAGAAAGCGCTCCGCCGGATCGCGCAGTGGAACCACGACAATCCCTCCCGACGCAAAACCATGTCCGGCATTCGGCGGCATATCAGTATCTGGCTCGGCCGCGATCAGGACACGGCAAACCCAAGTGAACGAACCGGTGCGGTGCCCTCCCCTCACCTGGAAACAAATGAAGCGAATGCCATTGCCGAATCCGAGGCCCGCCGCACCCGTGAGTACCTGAATTCTATGTACAGCGAAGAGGTGGGGTAAATGGCCCACCTGGCCGGGGTAAATGACCCACCAGCCTGGGGTAAATGACACACTAAGGCGGGGTAAATGGCACACCTGCCGGGGTAGATGACACACCAAGGCGGGGTAAATGGCACACCTGCCTGGGGTAGATGACCCACCAAACTGGGGTAAATGACCCACCGGGCCGGGGTAAATGGCCCACGCCTGTCCGTAGATCAGCACATAATAACCCCGAAAACTCAAGGGGTTCCAGCTACTCCATTTGTTTGCATAAGAAAGATAAGAAGTTTTAAGAAAAAAGATAAAAGAATGCGCAAAGGTATTTTCTAACCCCTTGATGGTTTCTCCATAACCGCTTCGCGGTTTGCGGAAAGCCGGCTTCGCCAACTTTCCGCCGCCAAACCATGCTTTTTAACTGAACTGAAAAAATGAAAAGATCATTGCCTACATCTTCCCCGGAGAAAAAATGGTTGGCTGCCCAGACTTGGGTGAAAGCCAATATGGCACTGGTGCGTGGCGTAGCGGCGCCATACAGGTCGTTCATGGCTTCTGATCTTGAGGACATTCAAAGCCAGGCCATCCTGGCCGCCTATGAAGCCCTGGTTGCTCTGGAAAAGCGCCACGACGGCCGCGCCGAATGTTTCCAGGCTTTTTTCCGTGTGGTGTTCAAACGGCATTGCCTGCGACTTTCAGCCGGCGGTCAGATCACTCTCGAATTTGATCTCAATTTACTGCCGATGATCACCCCGGAATCAAAACTCAAGGAAGAATCCAGCGAAGTAATCAAAGAAATCCTCGATCGCAGGCTGCCAGACTACCGTCAGCGCCAGGTATGTCATTGGATTCTTTCTCAGCCTCACACCGTGGGAACTGGCGATGTGGCCGAACACTTCGGGCTGGATCCGCGCTACATACGGCAACTCATTGTCTGGTCCTGCAAGAACCTGCAAAGAGTGAAAGAGCAAAAAATGCAATTGGATGTCGCGTAAGGCAAAGCGGCCCGGGATCACCTCATGGAAGAAACGATTTCCAGCTACTCAAAGTCATCAAAAATCCCGCTTCACATCCTGATGCACCTGAAAGATAAAGGGCTGCTCAGCGCTCTTTTAACCCACGAAGACTTCGCCTTCCTTAGCCGCCTGGAACAGATCTGGTGCGATCGTCAACTGTTGAGATCGCAGCTTGGACGGTTCTCCCTCGACCGGCGACTCGGCATTATCGAGACAGCCAGCCTTAAAACAAAATGGGAGCGATACGCATTCACGACGATCAGAAATCTCCCCCCAGGAAAACGAATCCCTATGAAAAAGCTGGTAGCCACTATTGAAAATTATTTCCGGATAACACTCTCCGATGGGCACCAAAAAAGGCTGATTAAAATTTACCGGATGGCACGGAACTCTCGCTACAGAGCAAAAATGACTCCTGGAGAAGCATAAAAAGAACATCTTGGTTGCGGCAGATAAGAATAAGAAACTTCTTATTCTTAAATAACATGTCCATGCAGCCATGGAATTTAGCTCAAAACTGCCGGGCGAATCCTTAGCGAAAAAATTTGTTTACCCCCCAATTTCATCTCCGCCCTCCCGCACATAGGAAGTAGAGGAACGGGAAAAATCAAATCGAGGTTTTTGATGAAAATCAAACATGAACTCTTAGCGATAACACTGCTTTTTGCAGTGCCATGTCAGCAGGCAATGGCAGCCAGGGAAATCAGGCAGGAAGTTCATAGCTTTCATCCGGCGATCACCAGGCCAACGGTGGCTGAAGGGTTTGTGGCAGGTGAATTTTCCCAAAGCAAATCCTTGCGGCCAGCGGCTGCGGCCAGGAAGTTCCCCGTTGTAGCGGTCAAAGTCGGACATGAGGGGCCTGCCGCCGAAAGCCTTGCCCAGTCTCAAACTGACAAACCAATTGCGCCTAAAAAGGAACCCGAGGGCCCGGCCCCTGTGGGCCAGGCCTCGACCGAGCCCAATCGGCCATGCCTGTTGTCGGTGGTCCACTTCAAACTTGGCAGCGCCAAGCTGAGCCAGGCCGGCATTGACCAGATCACCACCGCGCTCAAGAGGTGCGAGATAGCGGCCGCCACCCAGTTGCGGGTGGTTGGTTATACCTGCGACCTTGGCAGCGATTCCCTCAACGCCGGGTTGTCTCAAGCCAGGGCCGAAGCCGTGGCGCATCTTCTGCGTGGTCGAGGATATACCGTGGTCGAGGCCGTCGGCAGCCTCAAACGGTTATTTTCCGAGCCGACTATCAGGCGCTTAAACCGGAGAGTGGAAATCCAGATCAAGGAGGAAATTTGATGAGGAAGAAAATCGCGGTCATGTCTCTGCTGCTGGTCGGCGTGGCCGGTGTCGCCTTTGCCAGGGACGACACGGCGACGGCAATCCGCAAGTTGCGCGAGACCTTTCCGAACTACGCCTTTCAGGAGGTGTTGCCCTCGCCGATTCCAGGATTATACGAGGTGGTGTCGGATCGGCACAGCGTATATTTCTCTCCCGGCTCAGGCCATTTGCTTTTCGGAGAGATATGGGACCGAAACGGCAAGAACCTCACCGCTGTTTCACAGGAACAGAGGGTAGCCAAGATTCTGAATGATCTTCCCCTTGAAAAGGCGGTGAAGATCGGCAACGGCAAGCACACGGTCATCGAGGTGACAGATCCGGACTGTCCGTATTGCCGCCGGGGCTCTGAATATCTCGACAGCCGCAACGATGTCACCCGGTATGTATTTTTCTTCCCGCTGAAAAATCATCCTGAAGCACCGGCCAAGAGCCGCTATGTCCTCGGAGCTGCCAGCAGGGAACCTGCCTACCACGAAGTGATGAAAGGCAAATTCGACGGCAAGCCTTTACCCGATTCATCACCGGAAACAGAGCAACAGTTGCGGGATCACCAGCAGGTAGCCGCCAGGCTACGGGTGTCTGGTACCCCAAAATACTGGATCAACGGCACCCCGGTATCCGGCGCCGACATCAAGCAAATTGAGGCCCTGTTACGGTGACAGGGTTTTTACTAAAACAAAGCAGAGGAGTATGAGCATGAAAAAAGTCATCAACCGTTCCACAATGCAAGCCGCCGTTATGGTGGGTGCCTGTTTCGCCGCGACCATGATCTCGCGGGAAGCAATGGCCTTTACCGCCCCGGCCTCGGGCACATTCGCCTACGACATTTACGACATCGGCGTCAACGGGATCCTGAAAGGCCCCATTGGCTTTGTCGGAGGAGTTGGCGCGATGGTGGCGGCAGCGATCATGGCAATCAGGCAGATGCTGTTGCCGGCCGTGTCCACCGTTTTAGGCGGCGGATTTCTGCTGAAGGCTGATGCCATCGTCACCACAATGGGCGCAATGGTGGCCTGAAAATGCGGACAACCTGGGGCAACAGCCGACCTTTCCCTCAATATCTGTCCAACCCGATCCAGGTTCTCTGGTTCGAGTCCGACGAGCTGGCCGTGATCGTCTTTTGTTTCATCCTAGCCATGCTTTATGGGGATCTGTTCTGGCTGTTACTCTTTGTCGGCCCTTATACCTACAGCCGGACCAAGAAGGCCAAACCCAGAGGGTATCTCTTCCACCTCTTGTACATGATCGGCTTGATCAAGATGAAGGGTTATCCGGATTACTTCGAGCAGAGCTTCCACGAATGAAAACCGACATTTTCCTGCAAAAGGCCAACAACCTGTTCGTTGAAAACAGGCTGCTCAAGTTTGTGGTCTTAGTGCTTGCCATCGCCGTGATCGCGAATTCGTTCATGGTGTACCGGGCGGTGAAATACCAGCGAACGGTGTTGATTCCGCCAACCATGACCGGAACCATCGAGTTCGTAGGCGGAAAACCGACAGACAGCTACATCCGCGACATTGGCCGCAGGCTGGCTGCCCTGGCGGTCACTTACTCCCCGGTGACCGCCAGGGCGCAATTCGACGAGCTGCTTGCCTATTATGCCCCGGAGGCATACCCCGCAGCATCGGCTACCTGGTACGGACTGGCCAGCCGAGTAGAGGAGTCCGCGGTAAGCAGTGTTTTCTATCCGCAGAAGATCATGGTGGATACGGAGAAATTGGAGATTACCGGCAACTACAAGCAGTTTGCCGGCGATCAACTGGTGGAAAGCGGCCCGAAAACCGTCATAGCCAGATACCGCATTGATGACGGGAGATTTTACCTCCTCTCATTTCTGGAAAAACGGCATGAAATCCATCGCGCTCAGGAGGAAACATCACCGTGAAATCAACCCTTGCCTTGACCATCATGGCCACCGTGTTGTCGTCCTGGGTGCTGCCGACCCCGGGCTCAGCAGCAGATCGTCCCGACTTTGAGGCTGCTGTGCCGCCGGAAATCATAACCGCCGTGGCCTTGTCCAATTCGGACATCAACCGGATTGTCTGTCCGGGCACTATGAACGATCTGATTTTCTCGAAAGAAAAAGGGCTGGACGGCCATTTCTCCGGCAACAACGCCTTCGTGAAATTCAAATTATCCAAGAAAGGGGACGAGCTGATCTATGCCAGCACCCCAAGTGAGCTGTTTGTCGTCTGCAACAATGTGGTCTATTCGCTGATCGCCGCCCCTAAAGCGATCCCGGCTGTGACCTTGCGCCTGGCCCCGGCTCCCGGCGACACGGTCAAGCAGAATGTCGCCCTCTACCAGGACCTGCCCCTGGAGAAGAAGGCACTGCAACTCATCAAGACAGCCGCTACCGGGAATTATCCTTCCAGCTACCGGGTGATGGCCACCGACCTTCCGATTCGGCTCTCCGCCGATCTGGACACCCGTCTCAAACGGGTAGTGGATGTGGAGGGCGTCGGCTTAAGACTCAAGGAGATCAAAATCACCTCACTTGCCACCGAACCCATTGACCTGAACGAAAAGTATTTTTTGAAGCCCGATGTGGGTGAATCAATTCTTGCGGTTTCGGTTGAAAAGCATCGCCTTGCGCCAAAAGAATCAACCAGGGCGCTGGTGGTCGAGCAGAAGGAGAGGGAACTGTGAGTACCACAGGAAGCATCAAGGAAAAGTTCAATCTGCTGACCCCTGGCCACAAGAAGCTGGTGATCTGGGCGGTGATCGTGTCGGTTTTTCTTGTAGCCACCATGGTCGGGTACAAGTCCACCCGGTCCAGCGGCAACACTGCGCCGCCGCCCAAAGAGAAGACCCGCGAAATATCGCTTGAGCCGGACATGCTCCAGAAGACCATGCTCCGGGAGCAACGCCGTGAACTGGAAAGCCTGAAGAAAGAGATGAATGCCATGCGTGAGGAGACGAAGCCTGCGGCAACTGAGCCCAAGCTGAATATCCCCTCTGCCGAAGAGTTGGAACATAACGGGAGCCGCCGCGCATGGCCACAACCTCCAGGCAACAGGTTTGCATCCCCTGTACCTCCACCACCTGGGGGTGCGATGGTCCCGCCGCCACCTCCTCCAATCCCTCCACCTCCCGCGCCTGCTCAACCGGCAGCGCCGGCGGAGGTGATCGGGGCCATAGGGGTCTTGAGCAATCAGGCCGCGGTCAAAGATGATAAGGCTGCTGAAGACAAAGGGGTTAAAAAAAAACCCCGGAAGGTCTATCTACCCCCTTCATTCATGGAGGCGCGGCTCCTGACCGGATTCGACGCTTCTACTTCCGGTGATGGAAAAAACAATCCTGAACCGGTCCTGCTCCGCATCCAGACCCCGGCGATATTGCCAAACGATGTAAAAGCCAATTTACGAGGCTGCTTCGTGATCGCGGAGGCCGTAGGCCGGCTCAACAAAGAGCGGGCCGATGTGCGGCTGACCAACCTCTCCTGCCTGAGCCAGAATGGCAACGCGGTGATTGATACCCCGATAAAGGGATTCGTCACCGACAGCGACTCAAAGATCGGCCTGTCCGGCAGGGTGGTATCCAAGATGGGAGCCGCAACAGCCCGGGCGGTCATCGCCGGGCTGTTCGGTGGGGCCGGTGATGCCATCAAGGCAGGTGCGCAAAGCCAGTCCCTTTCCCCTCTTGGTTCCACTGCGATAGTTGACTCCAGCAAACTGGGGAAAGCAGCGGTGGGCGGCGGCGTGGGAGAAGCCGCCAAGACCCTGCATGATTTTTACCTCGACCTGGCCAAACAGGCCACCCCGGTCATCGAGGTGGGCGCAACCAAGCAAATCACGGTGGTTATCACCGAAGGCAAGGAAATAGAAATCAAGGAGTTTGATCGCCATGAAGCCCTGTAACCCTTTGCTTGCGCTTGCCCTGCTGGCCTGCGCTTTTTTTATCAGCGGCTGCGGCGCGGCCCTCAACCCCTACCATGAAAATTTCAACTGCAAGGCGCCGGCCGGGGACGGTCGTTGTCTCGATACCCCTGAGGCCTACGAGGAAGCGGTAAACCCGCCCTCAAAGGACAAGGAGGGAGCGAGGCCACAGGCTTCCACCTCATCACGCCATGAGGTGCAGGAAACCCGCTACAAGCTGCTGAGCGAGCTGCTGAGCGAGCCGAAAGCGCCTCTGCTTGAACCCCCCAAAGTGCTGCGGGTGCTGCTCCTTCCCTATCGCGGGGCCAACGAAGAGTTGTTTATGGCACGCCATGTGTACATCAAAGTCGAGGAAGCCCGCTGGGTGCTGACCGACCTGGCCGAGGATAAGTAGCAATGTTCTCCGAGTTCTTCAACAACTCAGTGTTTGGCAAGAACCGTGGACTGCGGCACGCCGACCTTAAAAAGATGACGGCCCGCCTGTCGTTCTCCAACTATTTCAACTATGTTGCCTATGATCCTGACTCCGGGTCTTACCTGAACCAGGACAACACCGTCGGCCTGCTCTGGGAGTGCCAGCCGGTCGCATTTGTCGGCAGCAAGGGAGTGAGCGTTTTGGAAGGACTTTTCCGGGCCGGCGTGCCGAACGGGTCGGTGCTTCAGCTAATTCTTCATGCCGATCCCCACATCGAGCCAATCTTGTCGGCACACATCCGGCAGCGAACGGTCAAACATCCGCTGATTGACGCCAATACCGAGGCAATCTCAAGTTTCATCCGCAAAGGAAAGTCAGGGGTAGAGAGAATCAGTAATATCCCGCTAAGAAACTTCCGCCTGCTGGTTTCCGTAAAGTTGCCGGGCAAAAGCCGTGAAGCCAAAGGTGACCCTTTGCAAGATATCAAGCGGCAGATCACGGAAACGCTGAATGCGGCTTGTCTGTCGCCTCGCCACATGGGGCCGGCCGAACTACTGGAATGGTGCCGGCGGCTAATCAATCACTATCCGGAGGACTACCCAGAGATCAACATTGATCGCTATGACGAGGAAATACCCATCAGGAAGCAGGTCATTAACGCGGACACCGAACTACGCGACGAAGGGGATCATCTGGTCATCGGCGATAATCACTTTGTCTGCACCACCCCCCGAGCCTTCCCTAAAGAGGTGGACATCGTCCAGACCAAGGCTCTGTTCGGGGGATTGTGGGGGGTAAGGTCGGATGCCGACCAGATCAAGACCCCGTTTCTATACGCCCTCAATATCATCTTCGATACATCGCTGAACGCGAAGCTCCACGCCAAGTGCAACCTGATACTCCAGCAGCAGGCAGTGGGCTCGCTGTCCCCATCCATACAGCGAAAGCAGGCGGAGCATCTGGCCGCCGCCGACGATTTGGAACGCGGGGTGAAATTCGTCCGGGTGATGCCGGTTTTTTGGACCTGGAGCAAAGACCTGGAGCAGGCCCGGGACTCATGCGCCCGCACCAGGAGGATGTGGGAGAGCGCCGGTTACACCATGCAGCAGGACAGGCATATTCTGAAAATCCTGTTTTTGTCCGCGCTGCCTTTCGGCTTATACGCTGTGGGGCGGAACCTGCAAAGCATCAACCGGGACTTTATCGCGCCGGTCACTTCAGTGACACCGATCCTGCCGGTCCAGGGCGACTTCCAGGGAGGCGGCGCACCGAAGCTTCTGTTCTTCGGTCGCCAGGGGCAGTTGGTCGGCATGGACTTTTTCGATTCGAGAGCCGCCAATCAGAATATCTTCTGCTGTGCCATGTCGGGCCAGGGCAAATCGTTTCAGGTAAACTTCCTGGCGTTCAATTACTTCGCCAGCGGGGCCTTGATCAGAATTATAGACATCGGTGGCAGTTACAAAAAAATGGCCACCATGCTTGGGGCCAGATACCTGGATTTTCATCCCGATCTGTCCATCTGTCTCAATCCTTTCAGCCATATCAATGCCCAGGACGCGGATGATGAACTGAAAAGCGTTTCAGCGGTATTCGCTCAGATGGCCTATTCGAACTCCGACACGGAAAGGCCGGACGACACGGAGATGAACCTGATCAGAAACGCGGTACGGTGGGCCTGGAAGCAAAAAGAAAATGAAGCTGACGCCGACACCGTATATGACTTTCTCCTTCGCTTTCCCAGGGTGCCTGACACCTCGCTTGAAGAGCTGGCTGACCATCCTAATCTGGTGGAAGCCGCCCGGAAGCTCGCGTTCAATATCAGGGATTTCACCAGCCATGGTTCCCACGGCAAATTCTTTGTCGGGAAGAGCACCTTCGACATCCGCCGTGATGAATTCGTGGTTCTGGAACTTGAGAATCTCAAAATACAGCCGGAGCTTTACCGGGTGGTGACACTTCTGGTCATCAACGCGGTCACCCAGGACTTGTACCTTTCCGACCGATCCCGCCCCCGTTTCGTCATTTTTGACGAAGCCTGGCAGTTCATGGACAAAGCCGCAATGATGGCGCCGGTGATCGCCGAGGGCTACCGGCGAGCGCGAAAATACAGAGGGGCATTCATGGTTATCACCCAGGGGCTCACAGACCTGGAAGCCTTCGGAGAGGTGGGTGATGTAATCAAGTCAAACTCCGCGTTCAAAATCCTGCTTGAGTCTTCGCAATTCGAGATCGCCCGCAGCAAGGGCATCATTGACTACGACGATTTCACGATGGAGCTTCTCAAAAGCGTCAAATCCAATCGGCCGAAATACTCCGAGCTGTTCTTCGACACCCCCTTCGGCCACGGGGTTCTGCGTCTGGCAGTTGATGATTACACCTACTATCTCTACACCTCCGACGGTGAGGAGATAGCCGAGATCGAATCCTTAGTCAAACAGGGCATGTCCTATGATGAGGCCATCAAGGAGATGGTGCTTCGCCATCGCACTCCTCAGTCTTGCAAGCTGCCCTGAAGCCGGCATCGCGGATGAATCGACAACCGCCGGCCAAACCGCCGCAGGGTCCGTTCTAAACCGCTTCGGCTCAACAGAGGGCATCCGCCAGAACGCCAGCAATCCGCTGACCGCCGGAGGCCAGCTACAAAGTGTTGATGGTTCTTCGACCGGCAGCGTCACTCTTACCAACCCCTCTTCGACAGCATTTCTGACGGTCCTGGTGCAACCTGGCGCAACCGGCGACCTCACCACCGTACAGATCGCCCAGGACACCGACTTCAACGGCCAAGCGGACTACAGCTTCGTCCTGCCGGTGAGAGTCTCCGGGGTCTGCGGCAACGGCATTATTTCCTGCAATGCCGGGACGTGGGAGAACTGCGTTGCCTATCGCTGGACAGCAGATGCTGACGGGAAAGCCTCTCTCGAAGGGGTGAGCTTAAGCAATTTGGGAGGCTGCTATTGCCTCAATCAGTCCTGCGGATCAAGCCTCCCTTGGAGCAACCTGGGCCTGGTCTTGAAAGACCTGGGCGGCGGCGTGGTCGGCGCGGTGCAAAAAGCCAAGGACAGATATGTGGTCACCCAGGTCAGCATTGATGGATCCAGCATCAGCTACTATGGCCAGAACACATCGAACAGTGGAGGTTCCAGCACCCAGGCTCAATATCTTGGCAATCCGGCCGCCCTTGCCAGCGACGCTGAGGGGACGACCAGCACCCAGGCCGGCGATCCGAACAGCTTGTACTCGGCGATGCTGTCCGGCTTCTTGCAGCGGGGGACCAGTCATAGCTCAAACACCTGCCCGGTAACGCGCAATATCAGCGTCACCGGGCCAAATTGCCATGCCGGGACATACAACCCGCTAAAAAACAAGTGCGAACGAACCTTCGCCACCTGGAACATGGGGACCGACAATTCTGCCAGCGCTTTTTTATCATGGGATGGGACGGACTTCGTCGGATCGGGGGGCTGGAACACTTACCCAGCAACCACGACATGCACCCCGGACTCGGAGGGGAATTCCTCTTGCTACCCCACCTGCAACCCAGGTGATTATTACGATGCCGATTATGGCCAATGCGTAGATAATTCTCCCGCTATCCTACCCCGTTGGACTACAACCCTCAGCCTCGAAGCCGGCGAGACCGTCTATGTGAAGATGGTCAAAGACGCCGCCGGCTCGATGCAGGACACCTATGCCGGCATGGGCGTGACGGTGAATGGCCAATATCTTGGCCACACCACCTTTTCAGGGCATAACTACCCTTGGAACATGGGCGAGGACTACGCGAAAGTCATCAGCTATACCGCCCCGACAGCGGGCGACTACCTGTTCCGGGTGTGGGCGTTCGCTGTTGACCCGGGGTCATGGTGGCTCACGGCCCACACGATGATTGCCAGCGAACAGGACTTTACCTGCAACACAAGCGAGAACATCATCAATAATTGCCAGTCCCTGGAGAACAACACGGATTGCAAACTCCAAGAGGAAACGGTGGACGGGGTTACAACTTATCAGAATTACAACCCTACCCTTCTATCACCGCTGCCAAGCGCCAAAACCTACGGCGACAATATTTGCGCCACCGAATTCACCCGCAACTGGTGGCGCAAAGACAGGACCTACTTCTGCAGGACGGATAGCAACTTCGATATGGCCGAGGCCGGCCAGCGGGTGGACACCATTACCCGATCCACCCTGAACAGTGGTACCGGAGCTTCAATCCCCTATGACGATCTCAGGAAGGACCCGAACACCGGGGAATGGCTGGCATCGTCCCATGCTGTTCAGCTACCTGATCTGCCGGGTGTAGATGACTGCCAACTCGTCTGCAAGACCAGGAAACCCGTTCAGGACACTCAGGCTGGCGCGACCGGCACCACCACCAGCTACCGCACGTCATCACAGGCATGGGAGTTTTTTTACAAAACCTGCACGGCAGATGCTGGCTGCCCAGTGGAAAGCGGCGAAGAAATCATCAAGGACTGCCAGTGCTTAAACGAGTTTGCCGAGGCGGCATCGATAATGACGGTGCTCGATACCGCCTCCCGGGACCTGATCTGCTCGGACGGAAACAAGAAATGAACCTCTCAACCACCACCCGGCTGCTATCGGCCTTGTTTGCCCTGATCGCCTTAAGTGTGGCTACTCCGTCCTATGCCGACGATTTGCTCACCGGTGTTGTCTGCGGCAAGGATTTGAACTCAGACGGGGTATTCGATGGCGAGGGCGAAATTGTTGCCTGCGAGAACGGAGTGTGCCCATATGATACGGTTGAGTGCGTCCAAAAGACCACGCCGCCTCTGTGCCCGGGAGGAGGCACCCTGGATACAGTCCGGGATAAATGCGGCATTGCCCCGAACTCCATAGACTGCCCATCCGGCTACACCTACAATCAGACTATTGACCGTTGCATCCAGCCGGTCGAGTGCCCGGATGGCGGCATCTTCAATGCCCTGACAGACCAGTGTGAAAAAATAGTAACAAACGAGTGTCCCGCGAACTACACTTACGACTCGGCCCATGATGTATGCGGCAAAGCGGCAAATTGCTCCCCGGGCTCGTTCAATGCCGTCCTGGATCGCTGTGAGGCCCCAATATCATGGTCATGCCAAAGCGGCTACAGTTACAATTTGACAATGGCGATCTGCCAGGCAGACCCTTCTTGTCCGTCCGGAACCAGCTACAATGACACGAGGGATCGTTGCGAAAGCACTATCAGCCATGACTGTCCAGCCGGATACACTTACGACGCGGTCATTGACTCCTGTGTCGCTGCTGCCGCCTGCCCGTCAACGAGTGCTCTCAACCCTGCTCGGGATCGTTGTGAGATTGCCGTTACCACCACCTGTCCATCCGGCTACACCTACGATGCGGTCAGGGCTGTTTGCGAAAAAGCCCCTGTGTGTGCCGACCCAGGCGTATACAGCACCGTCGCCGATAAGTGTCTGACAAGCAGCACCGGCACAACCTGTCCCACCGGATTTACATGGTCTGCGGCATATAACACCTGCGTTGCCAATCCCGTCTGTGTCGGGGGCACATACTCAACCGCCAATAACCGATGCGAGGCCGCGACCACCTACTCATGCCCGGACAGTTCCTACTCCTACAATGCGAGTAGAGGCCGTTGCGAGAAAACACCGGTCTGCTCGCAAGGGACATACAGCAATACTTACAACAAATGCCTGCTGAACTATACCGTTGGATGTCCAGTCGGAACTATCTACAATGCGACACGGGCGCGGTGCGAGGCCACGCCGAGTTGCGCGAGCGGGACCTATAATGCGAGTATTAACAAATGCGAATCAGGCACCGTCCCGATAGGTTACGGGACGCATTGGGCATGGGATTCTGACGGGAATCAATATTGCTCGAAAGACTCAAAGATAACGGCGAATCCCGTTGAGGAATGCACCCAGCAGGCATGGTGGTGGAATAGTGCGATCAACCGTGAAATCGTCGGCTATGTGTCGGCAACTTCAGCGGCCAATTTAATACCGCTAGGTTACGCGACTCATTGGGCGTGGGATTCTGACGGGAATCAATATTGCTCTAAAGACTCAACGATAACGGCAAATCCCGTTGAAGAATGCACGCAAACAGCAAACCTATGGGGGTGGGGTGCGATCAACCGTGAAATCGTCGGCTATGTGTCGGCAACTTCAGCGGCCAATTTAATCCCGATAGGTTACGGGACTCATTGGGCATGGGATTCTGACGGGAATCAATATTGCTCGAAAGACTCTGCGATAACAGCGAATCCCGTTGAGGAATGCACCCAGCAGGCATGGTGGTGGAATAGTGCGATCAACCGTGAAATCGTCGGCTATGTGGCGGCTTTGCCAGGAATAGCAGACCCAACCTGTCCGTCGGGAACAACCTTTGATGGTGTTTCAGATACTTGTTGGACAGATCACACGATTTCATGCCCATCCGGCATGACCTACGACTCTGCGGCAGGCATGTGCGTCGCAGTTCCGGCATGCGCCAATGGCCTGCATGACACAGTTACCGATGTTTGCTATCAGGCATCGTCATCGTCGTGTCCGTCTGGCTACACCAACAACGGGGGAATCTGCGCCAAAACACCGTCCTGCCCCACGGGGGGGACATACGACTCCGGCACTGATCTCTGCGCCGCCGCCGCAACTTTTTCCTGCCCTGCCGGTTATACCTGGGACGGGGTCAACGGTGTTTGCAGTACAACTCCCTCCTGTGCCAACGGCGGCACGCTGAATTCCTTGACGGATACATGCCAATCCGTGCCAGGATCAACCTGCGACACCGGGTTTACCTTGGATAGCGGAAACAATGTTTGCCACCAGACTCCAGGCTGTCCCACGTCCGGAGCGTACAGTAATTCACTGGATGAATGTCAAGCTTCGCCAACCGCTGTCTGCGGGGCTGTCGGGCTTACTCTCGATTCGATCAACGGGGTATGCTTTCAGGCGGCAAATTGCGGTACGGGTTCGCTGAACAGCGTAAGCGATAAATGCGAGGCCCCGGCCACGGCGGATTGTAGCGCATGGACATATGACACAGCGCGTGCCGTTTGCTACTCAACACCGGTCTGCGCTGACGGGGCATACAATTCAACAAGCAATGCGTGCGAGGCTGCAATCACACGGAATTGCGGGGCTCTTTATGCCTGGAATGCCTCAACATCAAAATGCCTCTTGTCGCCACCATGCGTCACCGGTGGCGTCTTCAGCCCCTCGCTTGACACCTGCCTGCTCGACCCCACTCACAACTGCCCTGCTGGATATTCCTGGACCGGCTTGCCGCTGTCCGTGTGTGAAGCAAACCCTGTCTGTACCGATGGCACATACAACCCGGACCTCGATATATGTTCAGGAGACGGCGTCACCTGCCCCCTGGGCGATTATGCCTGCGCCGATACCGACGGCAGCGGAGTGAAACGCTGTTCCGACTTGCCGTGCATCAATCTTGGCAACTCAACGAATCTGGAGGACGAATCATCTGATATGACATCATATCAGGACGACGGGGTTATCGACCCATCCACCGGGCAATGCTCGGGCACAATCAAGATTTTCAACGGCAAGCCGGGGGAATGCTTGCGTCCTGGACTGAAGACCATGTTCTTCAACTGTTGTGACACCAGCGTGGGCTCATTTCTGTTCATCAAGGAATACTGTCCGGAAGACAACGCGACGACCGTCCAGGCTGTTGCAGCCATGACCACCCACTATGTCGGCGATTACTGCAAGAAAAAGATCAAGTTCATCGGCTGCATCCAGAAAGCAGCCATGTATTGCCTCTTCAATTCCAAGCTGGCCAGGATCATCCACGAACAGGGGCGCTCTCAATTGCAAAAATTCGGGTCAAGCGGGGGGTGGGGAGTACCTGAAGGACCAAATTGCGAAGGGTTCACCCCGGAAGAGTTTCAGATGCTCGATTTCTCCAGGATTGATCTGTCTGAATTCATGGGCGACATCAATACCAAGGCACTGGACCAGGTGCAGCAGGGCGTGGAGGACGCGGTGACCAACTTCCAGCAGAACATCCAATAATTTTTTTCTGGTCTTCCCCAATTTCATCTCCGCCCCCCCGTACATAGGAAGTAGAGAGAACGGAAAAATGAAACCTGGAATCCTGTCAAAACCCATAATTATTGTCACGGCCTTGTCCTTGTTTTGCATGGCGTCAACGCCTGCGTCCGCGTCCGTCGGCACGGTGGTCAACCTGGGTGCATCAGGCCGGACCTACCGGATCGCCGAACCGGACGCGATGGCGGAAATTAAATCCGCCGCAGCCCGGGCGGACTGGAAGAAATTTATGGACAGCGAGAAGGTCACTCAACGGGTCAAGCATTACCGTCCCGCCGACCTGCGGCAATTACCCCCGGCCAAGGCCGATCGCTCGTTTCTGGTGGACATGACCTACACCCTGGACATGGACATTCCTGATGGCAAGGGAGGCGTATTGTACCCCAAAGGATATTCCTTCAATCCCCTGGACTACATAGCGCTACCCATTACCCTGGTCGTTCTGGACGGCAATTCGCTGGACCAGTTGAATTGGTTCATCCGTTCCGCTTATGCGGACGACCTTCGCACCCGGCTGATCGTCACCGATGGAAATTATTACGATCTGATCGAGAAGTTTGATCGGCCGGTCTTTTACCTGCCAGCTGAAATGACCAGCAGGCTGAAATTATCCGCCGTCCCTTCTGTAGTGCAGCAACAGGGTAAGAAGATGCTGGTCCGAGAGTTTCGGGTTCCGGTGAAACACCAGGAGAAAGGCCGTGATTAAGATCTGCAAGGTCTGTGTCGCAGCGGTTGCCTGCGTGCTCTTGATCTCCAGCCAGGCATCGGCCGGGGTCAAGAGCGGCCAGTTCGCCAATCCGATCACCGATGTGGCCTGGCTGGAGATTTTCCCGATCAAGATTGCCGGGATCAAGCTTGCCGGTAGCAGCAATTACGACTCGATCGATCCGGCCGGCTCGCCGATCTGCACCTGCCCGGCTCCGCCACCGCTGTTCGAGCGGATCGGTATTTCCATAAGCTTCTGGGAGCCGGCCAGGATAATCGAGACGGTCGCCACCCCCTACTATTTCCCATTCTTGGGTTACGGGCTCGATATCGGCTCCACCAAGGGGTATCTGTCCGGCAAAAACGCCGAGATGAACGGCGCGTCCCCGGAAATCTCAAGCTTTGCCCAGTCTCATTACATGATCTTCCCAGTCTGGAGCTTGCTGGGACTATTGACCGACTTCGTCTGCGTGGAACACAGCGGCTTCGATATGGCCTATCTGACCGAGGTTGACCCGCTCTGGCAGGACGATCAGTTGGCATTCATCATTCAGCCCGAGGCCCTGTTGTTCGCCAACCCCTATGCTCAAATGGCGTGCGCTGCCGATTCGGTCGCCGTCAATGTCTGGGGGCCTCTCGACCCCCTCTTCTGGTGCGTGGGCGGCAGTTCCGCCTATCCCATGTCCGGCCATGTCGGTGACGAGAACTTAATCCAGGCCAACGCCACTATCGCCGCCCGGATGATCTACAAACTCTCCCGGCAGATGCTGATCTGCGATACCGCGATCAACCTTTGCCAATGCACTCCGACCCCGATATGGCGGAAGAGCAACTACAAGCTGCATGCCATGCGGCCTGCGGTACGCAGGATAGCCTGGCCGTTGGGCAAGAGCGCGTTCTTTTACGGATCCGGCCTGAATCCTCCCTATCGGGGCAGTAAAGGCCCTGGCGACGAGTTCTTGTGGATGCTCTTCAGAAAACGGGCCTGCTGCGCCTTTTAAGGAGAACGGAATGCGTCTGAGTAACCTGGCTTGGTTGTCGTGTATTTTCATCTCCCTTGCAGGAGCCGCTTTTGCCCAAAACGATAACGGCCTGAAAGACATCTCAAAACGGCTCAAGGAGAGCCACGATCTGAGCATCGAGATGAAGCTCCCGGCAGACAATCCGGAGGCTGGCAAAGAAGCGAAAGAATTTGTCCGCCGCTTTCATTCCCCAGAGCATCAATCTTTGATCCAGAAGGAGGCAGCCAGGGTCAAAGAAACCGTCTTCGGCGACATCATTCGTGAATACCGGCCAAAAGGGGTGGCTGCTGGTTCCCCCTCATCCAGCAGCCACCCTGGCCGGCTTGCCGACGACGAGAGGGTTTACCTCTTTTTCTCCAGTTCTGTTCCGAGCGAGACGCTACGGGCGTACATGGCCACGCTGGATAAGGCCCAGGAGCCAAACGCTGTGATGGTCATGCGCGGTTTTGTCGGTGGAATGAAGACGGTCAAACCGACCATGGATTACCTCTCCAGACTTATCCGGAAAAAACCCGGGTGCGACCCGGCCAAGAGTGCCTGCGAGACATGGCAGGTCAATATCCAGATTGATCCGCTGCTTTTTGCAAGGTTCGGCATCGAGGAGGTGCCGGCCGTGGTCTTCGTAACAGGAGAACAAAGAGCCGAGGGGAACGAGACCACGGCCTCTGGTCCCGCCTGGACAATCAAGGGTGACGCCACCTTGGATTATGCTCTGGATCGCATCAATCGGGAAGCTAAACGAGAGAGCCTGGCCGGCCTGATCCGGGCCATGCAGGAAAACCGATAGTCAACGAGCCCTGGCCTTCAGGGCGGGGCTCGTGAGGGATCTCGCAAGCCGAGTTGACCAAGGAAAGCAGCGTCAAACCCGCTATGTCGCGAACGCTCGCCCAACCGCCGCGTGGCCGTAAGTGAAACGTCCGCATTGACGAAAATGTTTAGCGTGTGGAGGCAATAATGTTCTGGAAAAAGAAACTGATTGTACTCGGCCAAGAAATCATCTTTGGCTTTGAGTTCTTCCTCTCTAAGGGACCGAAGAAACCGACGGTTGTAAAGGTCGTTAAGATAAATAAACTCATGATGGAAATGAAGGACGGAACGACGCTCGCTTGGGGGGACAAGGACTGGAAAGGTACCAAGCGAATTGAACCGTGGAAGGGATTTTACAAGTGGTTCTTCGGGCGCTCAGGCGACATATTTGTGATGCGTACCGCCGTTGCCGAAACCATGATTCGGCGCAGCGACATTGTGCGATTCGAGGTGTCTGTGCATACATCAAATCAACTCAACCATGAAGGTGGCGTTTCCTCCACGGCCTGAACGCCGGGGTCATCACGCCGATTTTTTGATGAAGAATATCAAGAGAGAGAACATGGAAGAAAAAGAATCCACAACGCCAACCAGCGAGGCCCCTCCCGAACCCCATCGTCGTCCATCGGCACTAACGCCACCGGGGTATGTCGCAGTGGTCCTTATTGCGGCGCTGATCGGTTCCATCGCATCCACTGTCGCGGTTGGACTCTATGACCGTTTTTATGCCCAAAAAGTAATAGCGGTTGACCTCAAGGGCTTCATCCAACGGCAGCGCGATATGCTGGTGGAAGGGAAAGTTGACGACCAGGGGTTACGAGATTCCTTTGACCGGATGGAGGCGGCCTTCGACCGTATTCCTGCCAACCATGTTGTTATCCTGAAGGAGGTGGTACTGCGCAATGGCCGCGATCTTCAACTTGAGCCTTAAGGAAAAGCAAATCCTGGCCGTCCTGTTGCCGGGGCTGCTGCTAGGCCTGATCTTGCCGAGTCGGCTTACTGTCACCACCACCCCATCGGTAAGCCACCGGGTATTCTTTCTCGCTGCTCCGCCGGAAAGAGGCATAGAGCGAGGCGACTACCTGGTCTTCGACCACGACGGCAAGCGGCTGTTGAAGCAGGTAGGCTGTGGGCCGGGCGATTTTCTGACGGCTCAAGGCGGGATGTACACCTGCAACGGGCACAGCATGGGTCGTGCTCTTGCTGCCGACAGCCAGGGACACTCGCTGTCACGATTCAATTTTCGCGGGATAATCCCGCATGACAAATACTTCATGCTGGGCCAGCACGAACGAAGCCTGGACAGCCGGTACTTCGGGTTAATCAATGCGCCTGCGTTCACTCACAAAGCTTATCCGATCTGGTAGCCTTTTCGTTCTGATGGCAAGTGTCTCCCTCCCTGCTACCGCCAGGGCAGAGGCGATGCTGTTCTATCACGACTCGAAGCGAGGCTGGTTCTGGTACGAAAACCCTCAACAGGAGCCTGAGATGGAAACTCCGAAAGAACCCAAGTCCAGACCAATTCCAACGCTTAGGGCCTTCACCACGGAAGAGCTGTGGGACATGCACCCGGATGACTTCCAGAAGCTGCTGATGGACCTTCAGAAAGAGGCAGTGCGCAGGCCAACCGAGCAGAATGTGTTCGACTACCTCGTCATGCAGGATATGGCCCGCCGCAAGGCAGCCGCCTACGCCAATGTGGCTGCGTATGTCACGCAAAAGCATAACGAATTCGACATGACCCAGGCGTACCCGGTGGCGGCTCCAGGAGTCCGGGCCAAAACCAATGCCCAGCAGGAGGAGATTGCCGCCACCATTGCAGGTGCTCGCGGCGAGCATGCCCTGCTCTTCTTCACCAACCCGGCATGTTCGTTTTGCACCGAGCAGAAGCAGATACTCTCCCACTTCACGGAGCGATACAAATGGGAGATCAAGGTCATAAACACCGGGCAAGAGCCAGAGATTGCCGCCCGGTTCGATGTACGGATAACGCCGACCTTGCTGCTGATTAAAAAAGGGAAGCCGGATCATCTGATAGTTTCGACCGGGGTTGTCTCCTTGGACGAGCTTGAACGCACGCTCTACCGTTCCATCCGTCTCTTGAGAGGCGACATCAAGCCGGAAGAGTATTCAGTATATGAATTCCAGAAGGGCGGCCCTCTTGACCCCACTTCTGTCTTAGAGAGGAAGAGGAAAAGGTGAGCCGGAAGATTTTGGCTGTCTGTGTCTGCGCATGGTTGGCCTTTGCGCAGGCCGGGGAGGTATTCGCCGGGCCTGCCAGAAGGATGAGAACATCAGACGACAGGCTGCACCGGTATATCCTGGCTGCAGCGAGGTATCACAACCTGGAGCCGTCGTTGTTGCAAGCTCTTATCTGGCAGGAGTCCAGATGGAATCATGCTGCTGTCTCACCAAAAGGGGCGATCGGATATACGCAATTGATGCCGTCCACAGCCCGGGACATCGGAGTGAATCCGCATGACCCCTGGCACAATGTCTTTGGTGGGGCAAAATACTTGCGAGCAATGCTGAACCGCTACAACAACGATGTTGCCTTGGCCTTGGCGGCTTACAATGCCGGCCCAGCCAAGGTTGTGGGAGCCATCCCGAATATTCCCGAAACCCGTTTCTATGTGGCTGCCGTCATTCACTACTGGCGATGGTTTCGGGATAACTGGAAAACGGAGGATCAAGCGTGAATAAGACCCTCAAGCGCACCGCAGCCCTTTTGGCTATGGTTGCCATGCTGGCGCCAAGTTCCGCCATGCCGGCCGGGTGGGTGGACGACTGGATCACCCAGAAGACCGAGACGAGCCCGGACTACTTTGCCGGGCAGAAGCGGGGCTATTACTCCGGAGGCAGTTTCAGCGCCAGGTGGCCCAACACCGCCGATTATCCCCTAACCGTGGAGATGCCACGGCTCAAAAGCGGCTGCGGGGGCATTGACGCTTTCCTTGGCGGCTTCAGCTTCCTCAATTTCGAATATCTGGTGCAAAAGCTTCAGCGCATCCTGATGAGCGCCGGGGCCGCAGCCTTCGACCTGGCTCTCAAGACCCTTTGCGAGCCTTGCGCGTCCACCGTCAAAAGCCTGGATGCTCTTGCCAATCAGTTGAACGGCATTCAGCTCGATGAATGCACGGCCGGCAAAGAAGTACGGGCCGTGCTCGATGACGGGACTGGAGGTTTTGCCGACATGGATACTGTCGGCAGCCGACTCTCATCCGCAATCAAGGAAAACAAAATCAACCAGGGGCTCTCGGACCTGTTCCACAGAATCACCGAGCAAGACAAAGCCAACCAGAACAAACCTCAGGCTGCGGACGCCGCCCGGGTGGTCAGCGGCTGCAACGCAGATCTGAAGAATGTGTTCCTTGCCGACCTTTCGGGGGCAAGCAGCTCGCTTCTTTATAACCTTGGAGTGGGCAAAATGGGGGTGTCGGAGTCCTATGTCAACCTGCTGAGGGGGCTGATCGGTGATGTTAAAATCGAGGGGGCGGACAAGGCCTTCATGGTCAGCTTCGTGCCGCCCTGCCCTCGCAATAACCCGGACGATGTCAAGGCGTTCATTGACGGCAATGTCTGGGCAAAAGACAATGCGGGCACCTGCTCCCAGATCAGCGACGCCAACCGCGATCTGCTCGACTACATACAACAGCAGATGATTGCCGTGGCATCCAAAATCAAAAATAAAGGCGTGGGGACAGCCGCCGAAGACGCCTTTGTAGCAAGCAGCCCCTTGTCCGTGAACCTCGCGCTTAAACAGGCCATCAGCACCGGCCATGAAGGGGCTGTCATCTCCACCCTGAGCGATCTCACAGCCAAGGCATATGTGGTGATGATGCTCTCAGACCTTTACGGACGATCTGGGGCAATCATGTACAAGTCAAAAGAGATGCTTGGCAAGAAAACTGTCGCCGCGTCCGACCAGGACTCAGAGAACTGTAAACCTGAGATATTCGCCGATGCCTTGGACCGGGAGATTAGCGGGATGCTGAAACGGATCAGCGATCTCCAGGGTGCCGCAAAGTCCAGTTACGCCACCTCGGCCAAGGAGACAGCCGTCGTTTTCGAGCTGATGCGGGATATGCAATCGAAACAGGCCAAGGTGCTCGATGAAGTCTCAAGACGATACGGACGCGCTGTAGCCCAACGAGTGATGGGGGAATAGAGGCCCTATTTGCCAAGATATGCACTGGCAAGCGGTTTTGGTGGGGGCTTGCTTGGCACGACGATTGGTGTGTATAATGCAAATCATGCTGGCCGAATTGTCGGCGCGGGCCTTGCCGGCGCAGCAACCTGATAGCCAACCAGCTCGCATCACAGATCACCGGGATTTTTTGAGGCTCAAGCAGCCAAGGAGGTAGGGTATGGAACCCGTCAACGCGAAATATTTTGACCCGGACACCGGGCTGCCATTGGACGGCACACACAGCTTGTCGATTTCGGAAGTGTTTGCCCAGGGACTTCGGTGGCTTAAGGAAAATTTCAGGCCGCTTGATGAAGGATATCCGTTTACAGGTGGAGGGAGCGGCGGCAATAAATGCATGGGTGGCAGCGTAGCCCTGGGTGACGGCATAGGCCTGTTTGATCATTACGACAGCGGGTGCGACGACCCGTCAAACCCGGCCAGCGGTTGTTACATGGATGACGACAGCCTGTAAACCCCCAAAAACTGGCCTAAAGCGTTTCGCTTTCAGCCATGAGTTTTCTCTCTCGCTCGGCCTGGTCGGTTTGAATTCTCACCCCTTCCCCGTTAGGGGTGAGAGAAGGGAGAAAAATTCAATAGGATCAGATGGCGCCGCCGCTAACCTTCAACGCCGCTTCCTTTTTTTGGGCGATTGCCTTGGCAAGTTTCGTATTTGTCGATTCCACCGCAGAGACATTGGATATCTGTCTACCTTCGCTCCTATTTTTAACAGCCTCCAGAATTCCTTCCTTAACTAACAGGGCAACATCTTTGTGTACCCGCGAATATTGCCTTTGGGTTTGCTTGGCCAGCTGATAGATGGAGACCCCGGGAGATTCCGCGATCACCTTGAGCAGGTCTTTCCGACACTTACTCAACCTGGCCGTTTTGTCGGTCACAGGGTACTGGCTGTCGCCGACCACCAAAACGGACCAGGCCGCATCCAGAAGACGTAGCCTCCGGGAGTCTTCGCGCTCATTTGCATCAAAGATCAGGGTGCGGATATTTGGCCATTTGGCAATAAACCCTTTTTCCCCCATTCCCTGTAGAATGGCGGAAACCGGCATAGCGGCCAAAAGAGCCTTAGCCATCTTGATGTGCTTCTCTGGATGGGCAAAGATGGAACAAACATCCCTGGCTTTCAAGTTCCCGCTCCAGAAGGCACAGCGCGTCGTAATCCCTCTTTCTGCATTCCGGGGGCGTTTTTCTTGACGCTGCCGCAGCGTTGGTGCTGCATGCTGATGTCGCATCACAAAATCCTCTTGAACACTTGATCGAAAGCTTTTTTAAGGTCCATTATTCCAGGCCGCGAAAGCGGCTGTATGATCTCAAGGGCTTCGAGCTCATCCATAAGATCCAGCCAGGAAACGCTCGCCAACCCCTGAAGAAAAAGATCTTGGGGAAAGCCGGCCCCATTGAGGTTTATTCGCTCAATGAACCGGTCAATTGGCTCAATGTCCCTGTCCAGGATGTAAAGATCGAACAAATCACGGGCTGTTTGGCGATTCCCCGCCCCAAGAGTCCGGCCAGACGAGCTGATGACCTCTCCCGTGCCGCTCACCGTGCGCAGTTTCCTATGGTACAGCCCATCGACTATTTCGGTCCTTATTCCCTTGATGGTCGCGGCCGGGAACATACCAGCGAAAAAATCCTCAACAAAGCTTACCTTGATTTCTTCCTGGCTTCGCGGTTCTTTTATTGTCCCGTGAAGCTGTGCGGCGAACATCCCGCCGCTTTCCATTCCGGTCACCTGTAACCGGAATCCACCGCCATTAAGCATGTGTTCGATAAATGCGGGGTCGAATTTCGACCCGATAAAAAAATCTAAATCATACGATATCCGATGGTCGAGATAGCATCGAGCCAAAGCCGTTCCGCCGCCAAGGATAACCTGGGTATCCGGAACGAGAATATCCAGTTCACCGAATACAAACTGCATCACCTGGTCTTGTGCTTGGTAAAGTTTATTTTTTGTCATATATGACATATTACGAATAAAAAAAATAAATGCAATAGAACAATAGAAAAATATTTCACCCGTTGCTTTTGGTGATCATGCCTCCCCTTGGGGAAGAATCTGCCCCACTGATCCCAATTTCATCTCCGCCCCCCTGCACATAATAAGTAGAAAGTTACCCATCTTCAGGGAGGTCGGAACATGCCCAGGCTCAAATCATTTCTACCCGCTTTCACGGCAACATTATTCTTGCTGGCGTCGGCTGCGCCGGCCATGGCGCTCGATATGGATTTCTACACCTACGGGGGGTTCGGGCCGGTTACCCAGGCGTTTCAGAAAGTCGCCCTGGTTTTTTCGGATCCGAATTTCCGTGGTTTATTCTTCACCATCACCGTTCTGGGAATATTCGGAGCCGGAGCATCCTGGGTAATCAAATTTGCCATGCGAGGCAACGGAATCCCGTTGCAATGGACTGTACCGGTCATGCTTGGAGTGGTGGTGTACCTCGGGCTCTTTATCCCGCAAGGCAATATCACCGTCTACGACCCAGCCCTGAACCGATTCCAGACTATCGGGGGCATCCCTGTCGGCGCAGTGTTCATAGCCGGCACACTGAACACCATCGAGCGAGGCGTCGTCGAAATCATAGACACCGCCGGAGCGCCCGGGGCAAGATTTCGAGAAGGGGCTGGCGGCATAGGTTTCAACCTCATCAAGGCTGCCAGCTATATCACCCCCAAAAACGCCCATGTCAAAGCGAGCCTGGCCAGATACATCGAGGACTGTGTTTCGTTTGAACTGCTACGGCCTGGCACCAACCTGTCGCTCGATGATCTGCGGAACAACACCACCGACTTCATCCCTGAATTCGAGAAGGCGGTCAATCCCATGATCTGGACAATGTACTTCGACGACAGCACCCCGGCCGGACAGCCCAAGACCTGCACCGACGCCTGGAACTCGATCAAGCCCATAATCAACGACCCGAACTTTTACACCAATGCCGTAAAGGCAATGTGCGGCAAAGGCAATTTCAACCCAGCCAACGCGGCCGAACTCGCGGCCTGTAAAGACCTGGCCACAAATACCCTGACCGTGACCACCGGTTTGACGGTCACCCCGGAAAACCTGCTGAAGCAGACCTACCTTTCCAACATGCTCTACAACTTCTACTACGCTTCTGACCACGAATTGTCCGTGATTATGCAGGCCAACCGCCAGATCACCACCTCCGGCATCGGCATGGGGATTACCATGAACGCCTGGGTGCCGGTCATGAGAGCTGTGATGACCGCGGTCGCCATAGGCCTGATCCCGTTCCTGGTGCTTTTCCTGCCGACACCTCTGGCCGGCAAGACTCTGTCCGCCATGGCAGGTTTCTTCGTGTTCATTGCCACCTGGGGGGTAACTGACGCCGTTTTGCACGGGGCCGCCATGGATCACGCCGTGGAGGTGTATGAAGATATCCGCCAGAGCGGCATGGGGGTTTACACCTGCGTCGCCTTCCCAGAAGCCTCAACCAAAATTCAGGCCATGTTCGGAATCATTCGCTCGTCCGGGATCATGCTGGCCAGCTTTTTGACCATGATGCTGATCAAATTCGGTGGCCATGCTCTGGCAATGATGGCCGGCAGCCTGCAAGGGACAGTCCAGGGTGCCGGCAGTAACGCCGGCAGAATGCTTACCCCGGAGGGGCAGACCCATGAGATGCACCAGCAAATCCAGACCAGCAAATTGCAAAAGGCCTGGGCCTCGATGGACGAAGATCGAATGAACGGCATGGTCTCCCGAGGCAGCTTTGACGCCTTCAGCACGGCCGGAGCATGGCGGGAACGCGGCAATGTCGCTCAAGCCGAACGGCAGATGGATGCGCTCGGAGCGGCCAGGAACTCGGGACTGATCCAGCCCGAGGGTTCGCCGGAATCTCAGATGGGAGCCTTGTATGCACAGCATAACATCGGCACCGGTGATGGCATGGCAAGGGTGACCCTGGGCAACGGCCAGGGCATAGCCATGGTTGACCTGAAAAACATGAAAAACGGATGGGCGACAACTTACTCAAAAGGGTCGGACGGACAGCAGCGCGTTGATGCTGTTTCCGCCTCCGGCAAATACGGTATCGGCCCTGACGGCAATGTTGCTCATGCTGGCACTGCTGTCGGCGTCGGCATGGATCTGACCTCCGGCGTCGAAAGCAGACTCCAGGAAAAAGGAGCCAATTCGCTGACTTCAAATGTCGGCTACAACCGGATCATGAGCCAGGTCCGGCAGGATTCGACGAGCGACAGCCGGGCACAGAGCTTCCAGGAACAGGTCCGCAATCTGGAACAGGAGAAACTGAGTAATAAAATCGGGGAATCGTCGGCTTTCAGCCAAGTCAAGAGTGAGGAGACGGGACAGACCGCGAGAGCCTTTGCTGAAGCTGGAGGCAATTTCTTAGGAGTAGTAAAGGGTGGCGTTGGATATGAACTTAGGGGCACCAGCAAAGACGGGAAAACCGTCAATTTTGGGGTCAACGAAGAACAGGCCAGAATGTTCGAAGAGCAACACATGAAGATTCGAACCGAGACAATGACCGAAAGTCTCCAGAATTCCAGAAACCTCTCCTACGCCGCCAATTTGGCAAAGAATGTCGGCGCTACCGAATCAAGCTCATACCTGAAGGAAGCACTTGATATCAGATCGGACAAGGCCACGGCCGGGGTCAAGATGGAGACGGCATTTCTCAAGGACTATGTGGATAAAGAACTGGGCAACCAGGGCGGTTCGGCTGTTCCCCGCAATATGGAGATCGGCATCAACCACATTAACGCCCTCGCGTCCAACGCCAGTGAAATCCCCCGCCTGCAAGCTCTCCAGCGCGAATGGCTGGATGGCAAGTGGGGCAATGCCCCCGTGGTCAACAAATCTGCCAGAGAGCAAATCGGTCAAACCCGGGAGCAGGTTACCGGCGAGACCGAAACGCTGCGAGGGCAAGTTGAGCCGGTGGCGACCAAAGCCCGTGACAGAACCAGCGGAATCACAGAAGGAAGCCTGCATGCTCCTGGTCGAATGGGGACACTGCACAGCCCTGGGCCAGGCAGCACAAATGCTGCTGCCAGAGCCGAAATCCGTGGGCGCAACCTGACGGAAATGGAGGGAAATGGTTCCATCAACGAGACACCGGTCGGCATAGTATCAGATCGAGTCGGGCACCTTGTTGCGGGCAAACCCGATCCGTCGGCGTTGCAGGTTCCAAATATGCTGAACAAACCGTCGCCACCGAATGCCCGGGTTGAGTCTGCTCCTGGCACCTTTGAACAATCGCTACACAGGGAGAACACACAGGCCGGCCGGGATACCGGGATTGCGCCGGACATGATGGTGTCACACAACCCGCATCCTGTGAAGGCCGAGGAGAATACGAAGAAGAAGTAGTGCGGAGCCAACCGGAGAAGATTTTTAACGGGTTTCAGCAGGTTTGTAGAGATAGTGTTTCAAATTTCTCAAATAGTCTACAAGCTCATGTACTTTTGTTGATGGCATGTCTGTACCGGCAGCATCACAATGCTGCTCAACCCGTTTACAATTTATAATTGCAGCCCCCAACTTGTCTTTGGTAGCCTGATAAGTATCGATATTCCTTTTCTCATAACGTGGCAAGTGGTCCTTAAGGTCAGAAATAACATTAGCGCAGATTGAGCTAGAGCCAGTATCATATTGCTTTGTAGTGTAGGTGAAATGGAGCAGCAGCCAAAATTCAAAACAGGGAACCGAGGTGGTGGCGAAAATTAAATGCCCTTTACCAAGCCTAGCTCTTCTTACTTTATCCAACGCATTATCATAGCTTGTATGACGATCTTTATCAAAAACGCAATAAACTCGGTCGTACTTTTTATCCTTTTTAAATTCCTTTAATGCAAAATCAACAACATTGTACGGAGATGACCCAGCACTGTTCTTGGCAATCATGATATTTGCCGTATTCAGCTGCAGATCATCAATTAACGCGCTGAAATAATTTGGCTCGGTTTGCTCACCCTCGCAGACAATAAGGACCATATCATACGGAGATCTTTTTGCCTTTTTTCTCATGAGTGAAGCAGCAGTTCGGATCTTACGTTTGTGAAAAAATTGATCACTGCCCATTAGAACTTCACCTCACCTATATATGGCAAGGCACCAAATCGCCCCTGCAAGTAGCCTTTCTCTAGTGCTTCATTTTTACGGGGATGAAAGTCAGTTAGAGGATAAAGCTGCGTTGCATGTTCATTGTCTTTTTCCATAAACCAGATCTGATCACGCCGTAAAATTTTTGGATCAAGAATTGAGGTGTCATGAGTTGAAAAAATGAGTTGGCCGTTAGCCGTGTTGGATTTCGAACTATGGATTAATCTAAGTAAATACCGCACCAAATGAGGATGAAAACTGTTATCCAACTCATCGACAATCAATACGCGACCATTATGTAGAACATCCAGCCAAGGCGCAGCATAAGCGAATAACTTTTGGGTTCCGTCAGATTCCTCTGTTAATGGGAATAAAGCAAAATCGTCCGAACTATTTAACTTATGCTTAAAAAACACTTCCTTAACGGATTTTCCCTGTAAATCGTTTTGTATTAAAATTCTTAATTCACCAGGCATATCGGGTGGAAATTTTAGATTGTCGATTTTTCTTTCTTTAACTGAAATATCATCTACATCGATACCGGCCCCTTTTAAAAAGCCAAGAACATCTTTGCATTTTTCTGTATCCTCACAGTGTTCAGTCGTAAAAAATCTTCCAATTAGTTCTCCGTGGCCGACAATCACCATCCTCTGAAACCAACGATATACGGATTGTAACTGCTCGCTGTTAAGTTGGACTGCGGTTGAAAGGAATAGAGCATTCGACCGGGTGGATTCCTGCCAAGTTTTTTTATTGCCAGAAAATTTTGCGCCGAAATACCACTCTTCTTCTTTCTTCTCAGGGTTGTATGAACGCTCGAACCAGCGTTGAGCCCTATTCCCCGGATAGGCCAGCAACCATTCGTGGGTTACTCGTGTCTCTGTTACTGAAAAACCATATTGGTATCGGATTTCATCCTGCATAAAAACAACTTCAAACTCACTTTCTTGAGATACCCCATCGGAATGGAGCAAAAATGGTTTGCGCTTAATTTTCTCTCCTTCCTGACTCTCTTTGGATGAAGAGAGAACCAGCTCCTGCATGAAAGCAATAGCCTTAATCAAGTTGCTCTTGCCACTGCCATTAGCTCCATACACCACTGCCGACCTAAGTAACCCAGGTAAAGCTTCTATCTGAGGAGCAAATGTATTTTCATCCTGCAATTCTTTGATTGACCCGGCAGACATATTCAGTGTCTGGGTGCCCCAGAATGAACGATAATTTTTGACACTAAATTCAATAAGCATATGATCGCTTCCTTTTTAGGTTCGCACTCTCAGACAAAGCACTTGATGTGACAAAAATCAAAATTCAAACTACTTTTAACCATAATCATGCAAAAAAAAATCACTTTTCCCAATTAAAATTGATTGCACCCCTTGCCAATATGTAAATCTGTTCTTATTTTTTTCGCAAGGTAAATTTTGGACAGCACAACATAAAGAGTACCAGTCTTTGTTTTGTACCTTATGTTGTACTTTGGGGCGGATAGACAATCCAAAGTTAAGCGGCCAAGCAAATCAAAAAGATGGAGGAAAAATTATGGCAAAAGGCAAAAATCAGCATGTTGTAACGCATCCGAATGGCTGGGCCGTGAAAGGCGAAGGCAACAGCAAGGCTACAAAAGTGACACACACACAGGCAGAGGCTATTAGCGTGGCAGAACAGATTGCCAGAAATCAAAAGTCGGACACCAAAATTCATGGGCTCAACGGAAAAATCCGAGCAGGAAACAGCTATGGCAATGACACATGTCCGCCAAAAGATGAAAAGTGAAGCTCCATGGACAGACCAAACATGAAAGAAGTCACACGACATATCAAGAAAGAAGTTGAACGAGAGCTGTGGGGGCGCGCCGCAGGAAGATGCCAGTTCAATGGGTGTAATCGCCTAATTTACAAGTCTCCGGTAACCCAGGAGCGGGTCAACATATCAGAGAAAGCACACATCTACTCATTTTCCGAAGAAGGACCACGTGGCTGGGGGCCTTTTAAGAAAAATCAACAGCGCCTGAATGATCTCGAAAATTTGATGCTGATATGCCATGACTGCCACAAGGTAATAGATCAGGATAATGACGGCCTTAAGTATTCTGCGTCATTACTCCAGCAATGGAAGAAGGAACATGAACAACGCATTGTTTCTGTAACCGGCATTGTTGCCAACAGAAAATCACATGTGGTTTTTTATGGCAGCAATATAAGCGAACAAAAATCGCCGTTGCAGCAAGAAGATGCGATGGAAGCAATTTTTCCGGATCGATATCCTGTTTCTGAAAATGCGATATGCCTTTCAATGTCTTGCTCCCATGAAGATAAAAGTCCAGCTTTCTGGACGTCCGAATCGGCTCATCTGCAGCGGGTATTTAATCAGAAAATTTTACCTTTGATAGAAAGCGACCAGACAAAACATTTCTCGCTGTTCTCTTTGGCTTCCATTCCGCTGCTGGTCCAGTTAGGAGCGCTCTTTACGGACAAAATTTCAGTCGATACATACCAGCCAATCAGAGAACCAAAAGGCTGGCAGTGGCAGAGCTTTCCGGATGGTTTCGAATTTGTCATAAACAAGCCGAAGGAGCTGCGCGGTGACCCGGCTCTTGTCATTTCAATAAGCGACATCATCAACCATGATCGGATAAAAAAGGTCTTGGGTGACACTGTCTCAATATGGGAACTGACTGTCCCTAAAGAGCACATTGGCAACGATAATATCCGTTCAAAAGCACAGCTTTCGATGCTGAGAACAATTATACGAAAGCTCATGATTCAGATTAAGGAAGCTCATGGGGCAACCGCACCGCTTTCTGTTTTTCCGGCTATGGCTGTCTCCTGTTCCTTTGAAATGGGTAGAGTAAGAATGCCGAAAGCAGATATGCATTGGGTCATTTATGACCAGAACAACAAAGAAAGAAAGTTTATCAAAGCAATAACTATAGGAGACAGCCATTGATTACTAACGAACAGAAAAAAGTCATCTTGAAAAACATGATCGAACTATTGGAGCTTCCCGATTCGTCTTACGAAAAAGCCAGGAAACGGTATGAAGATCTGGGAGAATGGTTCGACCGTGAAGAGTCCGCCGTGGCTGGAAACAATCCACATATTTTTCCACAGGGATCTTTTCGCCTTGGGACAGCTATTCGCCCCCTTGACGAAAGCGAGAACTACGATCTCGATCTGGCCTGCAAGCTAAGGGACGGCATCAGTAAGCACAGTCACACACAACAATATTTGAAAAACATTATTGGGCGGGAGCTTGAGGCCTACCGGGTGGCAATGGACATCAAAAAAGAACTGGAGCCCAAACATCGCTGTTGGCGACTTGAGTATCAAGATGACCTCAGTTTTCACATGGATATTGTTCCCTGCTTACCAGCAGACGAAGTACAACGCACGGCTACTCTGGCGTCCATGCGTATCTCTGGGCTGAACGACACAGTTGCCGGGTCAGCTTCCCAATCTGCTGTTTCTATTACAGATGATCGGGATAAGGGTTTTAAAACTATTTGCAGTGATTGGAATATTAGCAACCCAGAAGGCTATGCCAAATGGTTTGAATACAGAATGAATCCACAGCAAACCAGAATCCTTCTAGAAAAAGCGCAGGTGGATGATGTCCCATTGTTTAAGAAAAAAACACCCATACAGCGTGTTATTCAGTTATTAAAACGGCATAGAGATAATTGGAGCAAGGATAATCCTGAGTCCAAACCGATCTCCATAATTATCACAACTCTTGCGGCCAGAGCTTATAACGGTGAAACTGATATTGTCGCTTCGCTAGGAAATGTGCTGGAAAAAATGAGTAGTTTTGTCAATCCGACCAGGCCAAGAGTTCCTAATCCTGTTGATCCGAATGAAGACTTCGCTGATCGTTGGTATAGAAGCGATTGCTTGCATCTAAGGCTTGAATATCACTTTAACGCTTGGCTTATCCAGGCCAAGAAGGATTTTCAGCACCTTACGTCCACGACAGATACCGAATTTCTCTGCGAACAGATGAAGGAAAAATTTTCATTGCGAGTTAATCAGGCAGAGTTGAAAAAACAATTAGGCGTAAGCGCCGCAACTGTAAATCTCATAACCCCTAAAGTTCACATAATTGACCGGCAGGATTCAGCCAAGCCTTGGCTGCAGGTGTAAAATGGGGGCGAAGGTAGTCAGCGACGGTCTGAACCAATTTTTAGATGATTATCCCGGCATGTCAACTGCACCATATTCTGACTTTGGCTTATGCCTGCGTGGGATATTCCGCTTCAAAGCTGGCGTCTCCGACGGCGAGAAAATTGAAGACTGTTATAAACTGGAAATCATCGTCCCGGGAAAGTTCCCTCGAGCACTTCCAAAGGTTAAAGAAATTGGCGATAAAATTCCAAAGGATGGGAATTTTCATATTAATCCAGATGGTACGTTATGCCTTGGCTCCCCACTCAGCCTACTTAAAAAAATCTACATTTTCCAGAACTTGAATGGATTCATTAACAAATGTCTTGTGCCGTATCTCTATGCCGTTTCTCTTAAGTTAAGAAATGGTGGGAGCTTTGTATTTGGCGAACTTGCCCATGGTGACCAAGGAATTGTAGATGATTATTCTGAGTTACTTGGCTTAACAAATCGCTCCCAAATAGCACAAGCCTTTCATCTGCTAGGAGTTAAAAAGAGAGTCGCAAACAAAAGACCTTGCCCCTGCGGATGTAGGAAAAAACTCGGAGCTTGCTCATTTCATCATAAAATGAATGCCTTTCGCAAAATGGCATCTGTTTCCTGGTTCAAAACACATGCCCTGAATGATTTATAGGAACCCTCTCAAAATTGCCAGATAGCCTTTTATAGAGATAACCGTTCCTCCTCTTTCTCTTTCCTTCTTTCACAGGCGAGCTGAAAAGCTTTTTCCTTCCCGTGTTTCAAGATGGAGACACTGGTTTTCCCTTGTTTGCCTTGAAGGGTGACCCAACTCACCTCATATCTGTTCAGCTTTTCGTTGAGCCTTACCCCCACAACCCCGGCGTTCTTCGTGCTCGCGGTAACGATGTTTCTGTCCGTCCTGGGCTTGCCAATCTCCTTTTCCGTGGCGTCTCGCCAGGCGATGGCCGCAAGCAGGCTGGCGGCCCGACTGCCATGCTTCAGATCGGAAAAAAACTTTGCATGTATTATCCCGTTGAAACGCACTCGTGCATACCAGCCATAGGTCTTCTTGGAAACCTGGTCAATACGGGCAATATCCTTGTGTTTCTCTGTTTGTTTTTCCACACCATACTTCCCATATTTTTATGCTTCAATAACCTGCCGTCATGCAAACGGAGGAAGCATTCACCACCGGCAGTTCCGCCCATGAGGTCGTGTAGGACGGCGACCTTCTTTCCTGTTTGTTTTTCCAAGGCCTTAAAAATCCGGCTGCGGCACTGTGCAGGGTATCCCTGCCCCACCTTCGGTTGATCTGGTCCATCGCGCCCATGAGCGCTTCCTGCCCTTTTGGCGGGGTCAAGAAAAGATGGGCTTGCACATGGCCAGCAGGAACCAGATCCATGAGTACCACCCCGACTTTCTTGTAGGCATAGCCGGGCCGGTAAAGCTGCCGTAGAACCTCATCGGCATAACGGATCAGGTCCAGCGTAGAGGAAATGTGGATCGGCAGGGTGATGGTCTTGCTGTTGGCGTACTGCGGTTCTCCTTCCCGGAACCGGTTGGTGGTGAGATAGACCTGGACACAACCGGTCTTCAGATCCTCCACCCGCAGCTTTTCGGCGGCAATGGCGATGTAGGAGGAAAGCGCCTCCCGGAGCCAGGCAAGGTAGGTGACTGGCTGACCAAATGATCGGGAGCTGGTGACGGACTTTCTGGGCGGGGGCGATTCCTCCAGGGGAAGGCAAGAAATTCCTCGTAGCTCCATGGCGGTGCGCAGGCCGGTCACGGTCAGGTGTTTGCGCAGCCAGGTGTCATTGCCATTTTTCAGGTCCAGGGCAGTGCGGATACCGCAGGCAAAGAGCTTCTGAGTCTGGCGCCGGCCAATGCCCCATACATCCCCCACCTCGATGGTGGCCAGCAGGGCATCAAGCCCCTCATCCGGCAGAACAAATACCCCACCATGTTCAGGATGCTTCTTGGCGATCCGGTTGGCGATCTTGGCCAGAGTCTTGGTGGGGCCATAGCCAATGGACACAGGGATCCCGACCAGCTTTTTGACTGTGGCTCGAATGTTTCGGCCATTCTCAAGCAACGACTCTTCGTTGGCCTGCGGCAGGCGGAAGAAGGCCTCGTCGATGGAATAGATCTCAACCTCGGGCTCCAGATGGCTCAGTATCTCCATGACCCGTTGGGACATGTCACCATACAGGGCATAGTTGGAGGAAAAGACCCGGACCAGGTGGCGCTCGATCAGGGGTTTGCACCGAAAATATGGCTCCCCCATCTTGATGCCCAGGGCCTTGGCCTCGTTGGAGCGGGCGATGATGCAGCCGTCGTTGTTGGAGAGCACCACCACCGGCTTCCCCTCAAGCTCGGGGTTGAACACCCGTTCGCAGGAGGCATAAAAGTTATTGCAGTCGATCAAGGCAAAGATGGCTGGCATGGAACAGGCCTACAGGGAGTGGACCACGAAGGCGACCACACCCCAGATCTCGCAGGTGTTTCCTTCGGTCATATGGATGTCTGGATAGTCGGGGCTTTCGGCCTTCAGGCAGATGCTCGCCCCGCTTTTAACCAGCCGTTTCACGGTCAGCTCATTGTTGACCACCGCGATCACCACCTTGCCACTGGTCGGCTCAAGGGATCGATCCACCACCAGGATGTCGTTGTGGTGGATGCCGGCTCCGATCATGGAATCGCCTGCCACCCGGACAAAAAATGTGGCAGCTGGGTTGGCCACCATGAGCTCGTTGAGGTCGAGCCTGCCTTCGATGTAGTCGTCCGCCGGGCTTGGGAATCCTGCGGAGACGCTACAGGCAAAGAGCGGGCGTTTCAGTTCTCCCTTGCGATTGAAGGTGTAGACCGCTGAGATGGTTGGTGTCGGGGAGGGGATCATGGCCCCCAGTATACAGGATAAGGTCGGGTGTGTCATCGTGGGAAGAACGGCGATAGGTGGACTGTGTGGCGGAATGTGGATACCAGGAGATTTTTTTTGATGTAGGACACCATTTGTCCCAGGTATGGGGGTAGGATGTTTTCAGCACAATTGCGCGATGAAATACTATTGTGCTTGGATACCCCGTATTTTTCCGATATTGACTTTTGTGGGGCAATTGTTTGATAGATAGGCTAATTTATTTAGTTACTTGCGAGAGATTGGCCAACAGAATGTTGGAGTCTCACCTGGAGGCAGGACATGAAGAAATATGCTGCCATGATTTTTTTTCTGACAATCGGCACATGGACCTCGGTGCATGCTGAGACCAAACTGAACTGTTATAAAAAAACTCACTGGCGAAATTGTGTGCAAAGAGAGTGACGGTGGCGAGTAGAAAGGGTACAAGAAATTGACCGGTGAGACTGTGTACAAGGGGCCTCGGGGCGAGACTATAACCCTGGAGTCTGGGGTGAAACCGGAGCAGCTGGACATTTATAAAAAATAAGGTGCTTAAGTGAACTGGTTAACCCAAGCAGGCAGGCTCTGTCTAGTTCGGAACGATCAAAGCCTCTTTCTTGTCTGCACTCGGAGCGAAACGCACACAAACAATAACGAGCGACCATGGCCGAACCGATTCAAGACAAGATAAAGCGATCCATCCAAGCAGCCGAAGGTTTGTACCACCGTCTTGTGTTGCTGGTGGGTGAGACCGGTTCCGGTAAGACCGGCGTTCTTCGCGATGTCGCCGAGGATTTCGACACCTCTGTAATCAATATCAACCTAGCGCTTTCAAGCGAGTTGCTTGAGCTGACGGCTAAGCAGCGGTCACTCCATTTACCCAGAATACTGGGCCAGATCGTGAATAAAGCCCAATCACCAGTAGTGCTTGATAACCTCGAAATCCTCTTCGATACGGATCTTCAGCAAGACCCGTTGCGTTTGTTGCAAGGCATTTCGAGGAACCGCGCCGTGGTGGCTTCATGGAATGGGATCTTCGCGGGCGCGAGGCTTTTGTACGCCGAAGCGGGCCACCCCGAATACCGGAGTTATGATTCGGTCGACGCACTGATCGTGAGCATGGATGGGACAGCCTCGGTCGATTCGGCAAAAAAATAATAGAGAGGCAAGCCAAGCATGACAAATTTACAGGATGATAAATTTGGACGCACCGCAGGTGCGCCCGTAGGGGGATCCCCAGGGATGGGGCGACTCAAATACGGAGACCTAATCCAATTCGACCCGATTGAGTCGGTCGTTCAATTACGTGACGCAGACAAAGCCAGCGCCGCGCATCATCTGGTGAACACCTATGTCATTTCAGATGAAATGGCGGAACGGCTTATCCAGCTTGTCATCCCGCAAATGCAGTTTGATCAGCCGGTCGATAACAAGGGCCTGCTGGTCGTCGGTAACTACGGCACCGGTAAATCGCATTTGATGTCGGTGGTCTCCAGCCTTGCCGCAGACGCCTCCCTTCTGGAAGGGCTGAAAAACGATGGTGTCCGCGCCGCAGCCGCTCAGATCGCCGGGCGTTTCAAGGTCATCCGTACAGAGATCGGTGCATCCGAAATGTCCTTGCGGAAGATTTTGACTCAAATGATCGAAGACCGCTTGATTGAATGGGGAGTGGAGTTCGAGTTTCCACCTGCCGATCAAATTATCAATAACAAACGGGCCTTCGAAGACATGATGGCCAAATTCGGCGAGGTGTTCCCCGAGCACGGTCTACTGCTGGTGGTCGATGAACTGCTGGACTACCTGCGAACCCGCAAGGACCAAGAGCTGATCCTCGACCTCAACTTCCTTCGCGAAATTGGCGAGGTTTGCAAAGACCTGCGCTTCCGCTTCATGGCCGGTGTGCAGGAAGCCATTTTTGATAGCCCCCGCTTTGCCTTTGTGGCCGACAGCATCCGCCGCGTACAAGATCGCTTCGAACAAATCCTGATCGCACGCAACGACGTTAAGTTCGTGGTAGCCGAGCGTTTACTCAAGAAAACCATCGAGCAGCAAGCCAAGATCCGCGAGTACCTGATGCCCTTTGCCAAGTTCTACGGTGGGCTCAACGAGCGGATGGATGAATTTGTCCGACTCTTCCCCGTGCATCCCGATTACATTGACACCTTCGAGCGGGTCACCTTGGTCGAAAAGCGCGAGGTGCTCAAGACCCTGTCCCTGAGCATGAAAGACATTCTTGGCAAAGAGGTGCCGCAGGATGAGCCGGGCCTGATTGCCTTTGACAGCTACTGGTACACACTCAAACAGAATGCCTCCTTCCGCGCCATTCCCGAAATCCGGGCGGTTATCGATTGCAGTCAGGTATTGGAATCTCGCATTGAAAACGCCATAACCCGCAAGCAATACAAACCGATGGCGCTGCGCCTGATCCATGCGCTCTCCGTTCACCGCCTTACCACCGGCGATATTTACGCCCCCATGGGTGCCTCAGCCGAAGAACTACGCGACCGCCTCTGCCTCTTCGATCCCTTGATTGCCGAACTTGGCAGCGACGAGCCAGACAAAGACTTGCAGACCCATGTGGAAACCGTTCTGCGTGAGATCCACAAAACGGTCAACGGGCAGTTCATCTCGTTTAACCCCGACAATCGCCAGTTCTATCTCGACCTAAAAAAGACCGACGACTTTGACGCCCTGATCGACAAACGGGCGGAGAGTTTGGGCAATGCCCAGCTCGACCGCTTTTATTACGAGGCGCTCAAACGGGTCATGGAATGCCAGGATGCCACTTATGTGACCGGCTACAAAATCTGGCAGCACGAACTGGTCTGGCAGGAGCGCAAGGCTGCCCGCTCTGGGTACCTCTTTTTTGGCGCACCCAACGAACGCTCCACCGCCGTTCCCGAGCGGGATTTCTATCTCTATTTCATCCAGCCGAACGATCCGCCTCGTTTTAAGGATGACAAGGTAAGCGACGAGGTCTTCTTCCGCCTGAAAGGCACCGACGAGGAACTCCAGGCGGCGCTGAGAAGCTATGCTGCGGCATTGGATCTCGCCGCCACCTCCTCGGGGCATGCTAAATCCACCTACGAGTCGAAGGCCAACGGTTTTCTGAAGAAGCTGGTTCAGTGGCTGCAAAAGCATATGTCCGACGCCTTCGAGGTCACCTACCAGGGCCGCGTCAAGTCCATAACCGAGTGGGCCAAGGGCAAGTCCATCCGCGACCTATCGGGGCTGTCGCCCCACGAAACCATCAACTTCCGCGATTTGGTCAATACCATCGCCGGGCTTTGTCTGGCTCCAAATTTCGAGAACCAGGCTCCCGATTACCCGTTCTTCTCGGTACTGATTACCGGCAACAACCGCGCCCAAGCTGCTAAGGCCACCCTGTGGGCCATCGCCGGACAGAACCGTACCCAACAGGTCACCGCAATACTGGATGCTTTGGAACTGCTCGATGGTGAGAGGATCGACCCCTACAAATCGAAATACACCAAGTTCATCCTTGATGCCGTCAAGGCCAAGGGGCACGGCCAGGTGGTGAACCGCAACGAGCTCATCCAGGACGACCACGGCCTGGAGTACATGAATCCGGGCGGTGGACGGCTTGAACCAGAATGGGTGGTAGTCATTCTGGCCACGCTGGTCTACTCCGGCGATCTTGAGCTTGCCATTCCCGGCAAGAAGTTTGACGCCACCGGATTGCAACAGCTCGCCGCAACCGGCATGGACGAATTAATCCGCTTTAAGCACCTGGAGCAGCCCAAAGAATGGAACTTGCCAGCACTCAAAGCGCTGTTTGAGCTGCTCGGCATGACACCAGGCATGGCCCAGCTTGTGACCCAGGGCAAGGACGAGCCGGTTCAGAACCTGCAACAGGCAGTGGGCAAGGTGGTCAAGCGTCTCGTTATGACCCAGCAGACCTTGCGGGATGGGCTTTCTTTCTGGGGGCTGGATCTGCTCGTGGGCACAGAGCTTGCCAGCCAGGCCAGTGGCTTGGATGAGGCTAAGTCTTTCTTTGAATCTCTCCAGGTCTACTCATCGCCGGGTAAGCTGAAAAACTTCCGTTACAGCGCCCCTGAAGTCATGGTCCATGAAAAGGCCGTGAAAGCACTGGATGAACTTGATGCCCTGCGCGAATTCATCATGGACCACGGGCCGACGGCTTTCTGGCTCTCCACCGCCGAAGCGGTACTGCACGCCGAACATGATTGGGTGGATCGTATGAAGACCACCCGGCAAGACATCTTTGACGCGCTCAAGCAGGCGAACCTGACCGAGCTGGCCACACAGTCTAAAGGTATCGGGGCAAAGCTCCAAAAACTCAAGAAGGATTACACCGTCGCCTATATCGGCCTGCACACCAAGGCCCGTTTGGGCGTGAACGACGACAAGCGCAAAGTGGCGCTGCTCAACGACCAGCGGCTGCAAACCCTGCTCAAGCTGGCCGGTATCGACCTGATGCCCCGGCAGCAACTCACCGATTACCAAAACCGGCTGGCCGGGCTGAAGAGCTGCTTTGCTCTGACCGAGCAAAATCTTGACGCAACGCCCATCTGTCCGCATTGTGGGTTCCGGCCAGCGGCGGAGATTGGAGTTTCCGGTTCCGGGTTACTGCTTGCTGGTTCACAACAACTCAATCAAATGGATGAGCAATTGGACCGGATCATCGAGCAATGGACCAAAACTCTGCTGAACAACCTGGAAGATCCGATGACCCAAGCAAACATTAATGAACTGCTGCACGAGGATGACAAGCAGGTTATCCAGTCGTTCATGGCGTCGAAGGAATTGCCAGAGCCGATAGAGGGCAACTTCGTTCAAACCCTGAAAACGGTTCTGGCCGGCCTGCAGAAAGTGCCGGTTAAGAAAGCGGAACTCATAAAACTTGTTTCAAATCTGGGGCCATCCACACCAGAAGAACTGAAGCGGGCGATCAGTGATTATGTGGACAGTCTGACCAGGGGTAAAGACATCAATAAGGTCAGGATTGTGCTGGAATAGGAGCCTTGAATGGATGTCACCGAACAGCAGATAAGAGAACTGATCCGCACGGGCGAAGGACTCGATCTTGAATTCAAAGCCTGCCGGAACCAGCTCAACCGGGATGTCTACGAAACGGTTTGCGCCTTTTTGAACCGGCATGGCGGCACCTTGCTGCTCGGTGTTCAGGATAATGGGGTTGTTCAGGGCATCGAGCCGGATGCGGTGGCGCAAATCCGGAAAGATTTTGTCACGGCCATCAACAATCCACAGAAAATATCCCCGCCCACCTATCTGGCGGTGGATGAAGTCACGGTTGCCGGCAAACCACTGCTCCGCATCTATGTGCCGGAAAGCTCACAGGTGCATCGCTGCAATGGTCGCATCTACGACCGCAACGAAGACGGCGATATCGATATCACCGACCATACTTCTCAGGTCGGCCAGCTCTATCAGCGCAAGCAAGCCACATACAGTGAAAATCGTGTTTTTCCCTGGATTCAGCCCGGTGATCTCCGTGCGGACCTGATCGAACGCTGCCGAAAATATGTGCGTATCAACAAACCTCAGCATCCCTGGGGATCCTTAGATGACCTTGACTTGGTGAAAAGCGCACAACTCTATCAACCCCATCCAGAAACTGGCAAGCTGGGCGTGACATTGGCCGGTGTGATGCTGCTGGGAACCGATGATTTTATCCTCAAGGTCTGTCCGCCGCATCGAACCGATCTGATCCTTCGCAAGGTGAATGTGGATCGTTACGATGATCGTGATCTGGTCATCACCAATTTGATCGACAGTTACGACCGTATTCTGGCCTTTGTGCAAAAGCACTTGCCAGACCCCTTCTATCTGGAAGGCATTGAGCGGCGCAGCCTCCGTGATCATATTTTCCGGGAAGTTGCCTCCAACATGCTGATCCACCGTGAATACGCTAGTGGAGCCACCTCTCGTCTCGTCATCGAATACGGTCGTGTTGTCACCGACAATCCCAGTCGCCCCCACGGCTTTGGGCGCTTGGATCCTGCTACCAGTGTGCCGTTCCAGAAGAACCCCATCATCGGACGCTTTTTCCGGCAGATTGACCGAGCCGACGAGTTGGGATCCGGTATACGCAAGATGATGCTCTACGGCAAGAAATACGGTGGTGCAGATCCCGAGTTGATCGAGGGTGACAACTTCCGCATGGTGATCAGCGTACCCGAGTTTGGTTCCAATCCTGCGGAAATTCCGCAAGTTGTTACTACCGCCCAAAAAACAACCGAACAAGTAACGGGTGAAGTAACGGGTGAAGTAACGGGTGAAGTGCTTGCACTGCTGAAGATTTTGGCGGCAAGCCCCCTAAACCGAAAGACTGCGCAGGACGCTCTCAATTTGAAAGGACAGGCGAATTTCCGAGAGCGTTATCTCGAGCCAGCTCTTTCCGGGGGATGGATGGAGATGACCCAACCGGATTCACCCAAGAGCCCAACCCAGAAGTACCGGCTGACAGAGAAAGGACGGCTGACGATTATCAACCTCAATGGGAGAGGAGAATGACAGGCCACGGTCTAACCGATATTGATTCGCTTTGCCTCTCGGTGCGTGACCGCGAATCACGCCGTCTGATCATGGAAGCGATTACTGCATATCGAGGTGGTGCATTGAGGTCGGCAATTGTGTCAACCTGGATTGCAGTGGCTTGCGACATTATTGCGAAAGCCAGAGAGTTGGCCAGCCAAGGAGAGCCAGCACCAAAAAAATTCGTGGAGGAGTTAGACGCCGCGATTAATCAGGGGAAAGGCGATTTAAGAAAACTTCAGACCATCGAGTCAAATCTTCTCAAAACAGCAAACGAAGAGCTGCAAATTCTGGCCCCTCATGAATACGAGGCGCTTGATAGATTGCAAAAAGATAGAAATTTATGCGCGCATCCAGCATTTGTCGTTGAAGATGAACTCTTCCAGCCTTCGATGGAATTGGTCCGGGCTCATGTCGTTCATGCTCTTCAGTATCTGTTAATTCACGCGCCATTACAGGGGAAAAGCGCCATCGCAAGATTTGACGCTGATATCGTTAGCCCCTCCTTTCCGAATACAAGCGAGGCAATGGGAGTCTATATCCGGTCCAAGTACCTTGACCGGGCTAAAGATGTCCTTGTTATCAATCTGATCAAGGCTCTACTGAGTGGATTGTTTAGTGAAGATCACGTCAAGTACATCGGGAAAGAACGGCTCTTTGGCATGGCGATACGGGAAATTGCCAAGGGGAAAACCGCAATTTACGAAAAAACAGTTCCCGCTTATGTCGCTAATAAATTCGACGATGTTGCCGATGATGTCCTGTTGAATATCTGCACATTCCTTGAAAACGATCCGCGTATCTGGGGTTGGCTTTCTGAAACGGTAAGATTACGTATCAAGCAACTCATCCAGGTATCTGATATTGAAACGTTGAAAGCTAATGCTGTCTTCGATGCTTTTATCGTTCCCGAACTGGTTGATGTATTGCTAACGAAATTCGATTCGTTTGAAGAAAAGGTTCAAGTGAATATAATCTCTGAATACCCGAGAAAAGAATTTGTTAGCCGAGCCTTAGCAATTTACAGAAATGCAAGTGGATGGAGATATGCAGAGACGCTAGGGCAATCGCTGATTCTCAAGCTCGCCCATTTTTTAACTGTCTCTGACTTGATGGAGATTTTATCTGCGGCAGAGAGCAATAATCAGATTTGGGAAGCTTCTGGCACATCAGGAATACTGGAAGAGTTGTTCGACATTACCATCCATTTAGTTGGGGAATCTCTCACTTACTGGGAAAAATTTGTAAGCTCCATGGAAGAACATCACCCTGATTACTATACATACCCAAATATTTGCGCCAGGCTTGAAGCCATTAAAGAGAAATCATAAGGATATAAATGATTGACCTATTCAGCGATCAACGAACCCTAACAAAAGCTGGTCCTGTTCAATGTCTCGGCATGACCTTCGAGAATGACGAAGCCCGCCGCGCTCACTTTACCGAGGAACTGCGCAAGAAGCTGCAGGACCCGGAGTTCCGCAAGATCGAAGGCTTTCCCATTGGCAGCGACGAGGACATCCTGAATCTGAGCGATCCGCCGTACTACACCGCCTGCCCGAACCCCTGGATCGCCGACTTTATCGCCGAGTGGGAGGCGCAGAAACCCGAGCAGCCCGAAGGCTACCACTGCCATCATGAGCCTTTTGCGGCCGACGTGAGTGAGGGGAAGAACGACCCGATTTACAACGCTCACTCCTATCACACCAAGGTGCCACACAAGGCCATCATGCGTTACATCCTCCATTACACGCAGCCGGGGGATATCGTGTTCGACGGGTTCTGCGGAACCGGCATGACCGGTGTGGCCGCGCAAATGTGTGGCAGCAAAGAGACAGTACAGTCATTAGGCTATCGTGTCTTGGGTGATAGCTCTGTGTTGGACGCCGAAGGCAATTTGATTTCAAATCTTGGCAAAAGGAATGCCATTATCACCGATTTGGCTCCTATTGCCACTTTCATCTCGAACAACCTAAATAACCCCACAAGTGGCACAAAATTCAATGCTGCTTACCGCAAACTATTCCAAAAAGTCTCCGACCTTGAATCTGAGATCTATACAGCTTACGCCGATGATGGATCACGTTGCGGCGTCATTAATTACGTTATCTGGAGTGATGCATACATATGCACCGAGTGTTCCCATGAGTTTGTCTATTGGAACGTTGGCGTTGATCTTGATGAAGGAGAGGCCAATAAAAAATTTAACTGTCCTTCTTGCGGCGCTGAACAATCGACTAGGTCTTTGCAAAGATCCTATGAGACAACAATCGATACACTGACCAAGCTTCCTATTAAAATATTTAAGCAAAAGCCAGTGAGGATCAGCTACATACCTTCTGGAAAGAAAAAACTTCAGAAAGAGTGGAGTGCCGGAGATGAAAAAAGCCTGAGAGCAATGACTGTAAACGGTAGGACTTTAGCCAGCTTTCCAATTGTCGAAATGCCGAAAGGCGACCGTTGGCGCAGAGACGCTTTTGAGGACAAGGGTGTAACCCATCTTCATCATTTTTATACTACTAGAACGATTATTGCCTTGGCGAAAATCTTAGACGCCATAAAAAATGGGGATTTTGACTATAGAGAAAAAACCTCTCTCCTCTTCCTATTCACTTCTTTCGCCGACAGAAATGCTACAAAGCGTAATCGGTTCATAATTAACAAGCATAATCCACAAGGCCGCGTTAACGGCCCGATGGCGAACTGTTTGTATCTCCCCAACCTTTTTTGTGAAATGAACATCCTAAGGCTGATGGATGACAAACAGAAAGATATACTCTCTGCTCTTCAAAGCCACGGATTTGGACAATACGGTCGACCAGTTCTTAATACGGGATCATCCTCAAATCTGGTAAATATTCCAACATCATCTGTTGATTATATTTTTACTGATCCGCCTTTTGGCCATAACATCCAATATTCAGAACTGAACTTTGGCCTGGAGAACTTCCTTGGCGTAAAGTCTATCGGCGATTCGGATGCGGTTGTGAACGAGGTCGTTGGCAAATCTCTGTTGGTATATACCGACATGATGTCCAAGGCTTTCTCAGAGTATTACAGAATACTTAAGCCAGGAAAATGGATGACAGTAGAGTTTCATAATTCTAAAGCATCCGTCTGGAACGCAATCCAAGAGGCAATGGGTAAGGCTGGCTTTGTGATTGCTCATGTTGCAACGCTCGATAAAAAGCAAAAAACCGTTCACCAAGATACACACGTTAGTGGGACAGTTAACCAAGATTTGATTATTTCCGCTTACAAGCCCAATGGAGGACTTGAAGATCGATTTAGGTTGACCGCTGGAACAGAGGCAGGCGTGTGGGATTTCATTAGAACGCACCTTTCGCAATTGCCGGTCTTTATAGCCAAATCCGGGAAAATGGAAATTATCGCCGAAAGGTTAAACTACCTCCTGTTTGACAGGATGGTTGCCTTTCATGTCCAGAGAGGAGTTTCTGTTCCTCTATCTGCGAGCGATTTCTACCAGGGTCTCTCTCAGCGATTTGCTGAAAGAGATGGGATGTATTTTTTGCCTGAGCAGACTGCTGAGTACGATAAAAAGCGCATAAGTGTTAAATCTGTCGAACAACTGTCTCTATTTGTTTCTGACGAAGCGTCTGCAATTCAATGGCTACGCCAGAATTTCAAAGAAAAACCTCAGACGTTCCAAGAAATACATCCTCATTTTATACAGGAGGCTCAAAGGGCTTGGAGTAAGGTGGAGATACCTTTGGAGCTATCAACTCTACTTGTGTCAATGGTCATGCAATAATGTACCAAAAATGGTCAAGCAAAGTGTACCACCTATGAAATGTAATCGGTGATTATCTTCCTGTAAGGAGGTGGTCGCCATGATTTCAACGGAGGTATTTATGGACA
>Ga0208373_1000559_pt1 | contig 62912 bp, 55 predicted proteins | sample RifOxyC2_FD_184036 | JGI IMG/M metagenome (GOLD analysis project Ga0208373, IMG submission 184036) | Soil microbial communities from Rifle, Colorado - Rifle Oxygen_injection C2 (SPAdes) | ecosystem: Environmental > Terrestrial > Deep subsurface > Rock core/Sediment | place: Rifle, Colorado...
TGAAGAAGCTATACAACAGGATAAAAAATTTTTTGTTGGATTTTATTTGTTTTATGTTCCTCTTCAAAAAGAAAAATTTTATTTTGCATTGTTGTTGAATAAAAAATGACTTTATAAGGAACGACTAATTAAATGCCTAATTTATGACCATGTATTATGGATATCATATAAGAAGGGGAAGAAAGGTTTTTTTACTTCTCATAAATTTCTTGCGGTTCACTGACAAAAAGCTGAGGTTCTTCTGAGAATTTGTACCTAAATTTTATTGGCTTGCCTTTAATTGTTTTTATATCATTTAACGATTTAAGAAAGTCCGTCATTTTCCTTGCAGACCATTCAATATTTGTTCTTTTAATAATCTCAACAGATGAAAGCTCTTTATCTTTGAGCAGGTCATAAACTCTGGTTTTTATTTCTTCATCCTTATCGGCAGGAGCTACATCCTTTAACGGCTCCTCTATTAAGTTCCCATCAAAGTCCACAGCCTTTGCACCTTTTTGAATAAGTTTAAGATTAGCATTCAGTTCCCCTCGTTCGGGGTAACGCACATAGATTGTTCTGTCTTTTCGCAATCCGTCTGTCACACCAGCCCAGGTGCCGCCCTTCTCGTCGGATTGAGCTACATATATTTCATCGGCTAAACCGTAAATTATTGGGTTTCGAGCCATAGCCAATTGTACACTCCAGGGAGCCTTCGGGAAGAATGTGCTGAGAACAAGTAAGTCTCCTCTAACGATTTCGTTGTAATATTGCCTTATTCCCGAAGCAAATGTCAGAACTCCCTGTGGAAGTACAATTACACTATGTCCAATATACTTTATTGCCGAATCCAAAGCTTGTCTGTCAACACCTTTTGCAAAACCGCTGACAACAACCTTGAACTGTTCGGAAGCCATCTTTGCAATGTTATCCGTGAATTTCAGGGATACTTCACTTGCATTTCTCGAGCCGACAATTGCAATTGACTTTTCATTTAGAATTTTTTTATTACCTTTAACGTACAGAACAGGAGGTGAATGTTTAAGTTTAAGATTGCTTTTTAAAGTTGCAGAGTAATCCTCTGAATTGATTGTAATGATTTCAAATCCCTGTAATAATAGTTCTTCGGTCAGAAAAGAGAAGTTTGGAATCTCAATTTTTAAATTTAATAAGGCCACAATATCATTTCCCTGAAGGAGAAATTTCTCACTCCATTCTGTTATACTCAAATTGAAAAATTCTTCAAGCGATAATTTATTTTCATGAAGAACACTAATAATCAGCTTGTTGATTTTTTCAATATTCCAGCCTTTTAGCTGGGTTAACCCAATCCAATATGGAATTTCTGACATTATCATTTAATATTGCCTCCGACCGTTTTTGCTATTACCAAAGGTGCAATCAGTTTAGCACCTAACAAAGTAAGATAGCGTCCTATTTCTTTTATTGTAGCTCCGCTGTCATATATATCGTCTATTAATAGTATAGACTTATCTTTAATATCTGCAACATTCAAATATAAAAAAGAATCACAAACATTTCTCATCTTAGATAAATGATTCTGAAAAATTTTCTGCGGCTGTGTTTTTATACACTTGATTAGAGCATGAGAAATCTTTATATTTAACAGTTCGCATATTTTTATTGCAAAGTTTTTGACTAAATCACCTGATTCTGTTGGAGGAACATACAAAATCAAATCTAATTTCAAATCTCCATAATGTTTACGGTATGCATTCAAAACTAATTGTATAAGCTCATCGGGAAAATCGCCCCCATTCTCATATTTACATTTGTGAATAGTACTACCGACTTTAGAGAATCCATAGAATGATGCCGCAACACCATTAATTAAATTACTCTCATTTGATTTAAAATTCAGGACGGGGAAATTGTTAAATCTGAATTGTTCTAATTTCTTTAACCATTCATCTTGCACGATAACTTTTTTTATTATCTTATTTGTGTCAACATCACATTTCCCGCAGTTTTCAGTATAATTATCTCCAAGGTAATCGCAAAGAAATTTCATTCTGCAAGTGTCAATATCTACATACTGAATCATCTTTTCAAGTTCTTTCAGTTTTGTTTCTCTTAATTCTTCAAAAAGCTTAGTATTGAGTTTCGGGGCTAAAAATTTATATTCAAATTTTGCTTTTCCCCGAATAAATGTTTCGTTAATGATTTTCTGGTCAATCAAATCAGCAAGGATGACTCTTGTCTGTGTTGATGTTAGGTTCGATGCTAATATCAAATCAGTTTCACCCATTATTTTTTGCTTAATTAGATTAATAATCTTATCATATTTATCGAGTGATGGTTTTGAGCCATTGATGAAAGCTAAGGGTAAGTCAGTATCTTCATCGGGATTATAAAATAGAATTATATAAGTTTTTATTCCGTCCCTGCCTGCTCTGCCGATTTCCTGGTAATAGTGTATAGGCGATTCGGGCATTTGAGTATGAAAGATGAATCTAATATCAGGTTTATCAATGCCCATTCCAAGAGCATTTGTAGAGACAATACATTTCCATCGGTTTTCGATTAAGCCTTTCTCAATATTTTTTCTGGTTATCCCATCCAAATCCCCGTGATAGGCAACAGAAGGTATTCCGGCGAACTCAAGCCAGCTCGCATATATTTCGGCATTGCTTCTTGTACCTGTGTAGATTAATCCATTGCCATCGAATCTATTGATATTTCTTCCGAGCCAGATAAATTTTTCATCTTCAGATTTTACTTTAATAACATTCAGATGAAAATTACTCCTTAAAAGATTTCCACGAATTGAAGACATATTTTTTCCAATTTGAACTTTAATATCTTCTTCGACTTTAGGAGTGGCAGTAGCTGTGGTAGCGAGGATTGGGAAAGTGGTTGGAAGTAATCCTGCAAGATTCACTATTCGCCTGTATGATGGGCGGAAATCATGCCCCCACATAGAAATACAATGTGCTTCATCAACTACGAGCATTGATATTTTAATCTGGCTTGCAGTTTCTAACCATTCGGAATTTTCCATTCTTTCAGGTGCTATATATAAAATCTTTATTTTATTTTCTTTAGCATCCGAAATAATTCTATTATTTTCATTTAATGTTTGATTGGAATTAATGCAACTGGCATTTATACCTAATTGTTTCAGTTTATTGACTTGGTCTCTCATTAAGGCTATTAGAGGTGAGAATATAATCGTTGTGTCTTCAAATTGAGTAGCCGGAAACTGGAAACAAAGAGATTTGCCGTAGCCGGTCTTTTCAATTAATAAAATTCTATCGCCCTTGAAAATCTTTTCAATGACAGCCCACTGAGTGTCATAAAAGCTTTCTAATTTGAAAACTTTCTTTAAAATGACCTCAGCTTCAGTCCTTGTCATTGATGCTAAAAAAAATAAATATATTTAACAATTTGATTCAACCAAAAGGGATTCCTCATTTACAGTTTTTAACGATTTTAATTCAAAATATTTGTAATCTATATTCTGTGAGAATAAATTATCTGAAATTGTTTTTAGTTTATCTTCAGTAATTCTTATTGCTTCGCTTGATTGGTCAATTCCAATCCAAGCTCTACCGTTTTTATGAGCGGCCTTTAAAGTGGTACCAGAACCACAAAAGCAATCCAATACAATACTACTTTCATTTGATGAAGTTTTTATTATTATGTCTAGTAAATCAGAATTTTTTTCCGTTGGATAAACCGGATATTGAGGGTCTTTAAATTCCCAAATATCTTGAATCCGCTTACCTTCCTGCTCTTCAAAAAATATCTTTTTCCTTGGATTACCGGTTTCACTCCACTCTATTATACCTTCCGCATCCCATTTTTCTAATATTTTGATGTTGGTTCTCCAATGCCTACCTTTCGGTGGGTAAATTCCTTTAAAAGGTTTAGAAGTATTACCATTTTGAGTTTCTCCAGGGGCATGCAAAGGTATTGTTGTATAGTACCTTCCATCTTTATCAATTTTGGAAAAGAGTTTAGTTCTATCTTCATCAGTATATTGAATTTTTGGTTCATTCCAAATAAAATTATCGGTTTTGGAATAAAATAGGATTAAATCTTTTATATTGCCATACCCTTTTCTGTTAAAATTTTTTGGATTGCATTTTATTCTACCAATATCATTTCGATAATTTTCTAAACCGAAGATTTCATCCATGATAATTTTAACATAATGGCCTATCTTATAGTCTGTATGTAAATAAATTGAACCTTTGTCAGATAATAGTAATTTTAGTAGTACTAATCTTTCACGGAGAAATTCAATAAATTCTGCTCCTTTTAATTTGTCCTTATACGCAATAGTACCATTTGCGATATTGCTAATCGTATTAGCTCTTCCTTCCGATATTGTGAAGGTGTTGTTTGTAGCAAAAGGTGGATCTATATAAACTAAATCAATCTTTCCTGTCAAATCAAATTTTGTTATGAGTTGTTTTAAAGCAATGAGATTATCTGAATTAATAAGTAGATTATCGCTGTCAGATTTATTTTTTTGGATTAATTCTAAATCAGGGATATTGTTAAATATTTCCTTTTCGGTTCTTTTATTTTGATAATGAAGTTTCATATTCATTTATAATTGATATAGAAATTCACGCAAAACAAGACTGCTCATAATATTATAACTCTCATACTTAGTTGTGATATCTTTAAACATTTTATTTCTTCCTTTAATATATAATACACCATCAAGTATTGCTATTTTAACAGCCTTGACATTTTTTGTTTCTAAAGTGCTGATTGCATCATTAAATTGAGCATTTTGATGACCACCGAAATCAGTAAGGAACTTAGCTTCACCGATTACATATTGCCCATTAAAGCGTCCTATGAAATCAAGGCCTTTGTTACGTTTATAATTCAAATCGCTTTTCGCAAAAGCCATTAATTGGCTATCGCTTCCTTTTAGAATTGCATCTTTTTTGTTTTTCAGAAATTCATCATGTTCTAATGGTTTTAATCCAAGTGATTTGTTATTTAGCCACCGATTAAATAGTGGCCCTATTTGGCGGTTTGTTTCTTTTGGTTCGCTACATCTCTCGAAAATTTTATTTAAACCCATTTCATAAAGTCGTCCACAAATCCTTCTGATTGTTTTAGGATTTCTGGTGATAGAAGATGGGTCTCTTTTAAGAAATGCAATATAGCTGTCTTTTATGGGGAATAATTTTAGCTTTAATAATTCATTGATTAACAATTCATTATTTTTTTTCTTAAAAGCAATTTCAATATTTTTCCAACTTTCATTATCAATATCTCTTATACCTTCGGGAATAGTTGGATAGACCTGGAAAAGGTCATCAAGATATGACTTTTGGTTTGCATATTCGATGCTTAATTCAATCCAATAATTCATCTTATTTTTTTCTTATGTTAAATTTAAATGATTTATTCTAAAATAAGAAGAAAAATCGGGAAATTATAATTTTTAGAAGTAATAATATTGTAAACAATATTTTCGATTCAAGTTTAAAAGGGAAATATAGAAAATCAATAATTTCGTTTACGCTTTATTTAAGAAAGAAATATCTAGCGTAAACAACTTCCCGGTTATTGATTATACTATCAATTAAATTAAATTGTTCACTGAATCCGAAATAATATGTGGCGAACAAACTTCTCCATCATTATAAGAATCATCATTAAACCGAGAAACAACCCCAACATATTTTTCATTCTTATTTACATTTACTTTCAATGGAACTAAATATGCCCCTGTCGTATAAATTTGTGGATGGGAATCGGTTATAACTTCCCCATTTAAAATCATATCAATTATCAAGTCTTTCATAATAGTATGTAAACCAAAAATGAAAAAATCATTTTACAATAAAAACAATATCACCAATAGCTTTATATACAATACTTCTATTTTTGTATTTAAAGGATATTTTCAAATCATCAATATTTTTTTTCGAGAAACTATCAAGATAATTCATAATACTTGGAGTTAATAAATCTAGATTACGTTTCAATTTCCAGGAATTGTCAAAGTCATCCGTATCAACCAAAACAAGAAATAATCTATTTGAAGAGTCAAATCTCATTTCACCTTGTTCTTCATAAAGGTTTTGAACAAGTAGTCTGGGATAATTCATTGCTTCTTTTAGAATTTCAATTCTTACTTTTTTGATTTCATTCAGTGCATTTAAACAAAAATCATCATTTTTGTTTTTCATTTTCTCTACAATTTCATAATATGTATCGTCAGCTTTTTTATGATTAGAATATGTAATCAAGGCTTGCTTTGCTTTTTGTTTCAATTCTGTTAATTCAGTTTTTAAACCAAGTTCTTTTCTTTTTTCCTCGATATAATTAGCTGGAAGATAAGTAACCTTTAAATCAAAAGGAATGTTATTAATAAAGAAATCGACTTTCTTAATTTGACCTAACGTTGGAAGTACAATAGGATGAGATTTGAAAATATATTCAATAAGAATGCTAGACCAATGATTATACCAGCTACAAAGAAGATATCCATAAACTGCTCTGTTTATTTCATTATCAAATTTTGAAATTAATTCATCATATTTCTTATATACTTTTACATACCTATCAACTAAGTATCTATCAAGAGCATTTTTATAATCACCACCCCAGTCAAAATATTTTAACTTATAAAGTTCAGAAACTAGCTCATCTTTGTTTATAAGTGATAATTCATCCTGGTTTTTTTGTTTGAAATATGAATCTAAAATAGAGTGAGAATTTTCCAAATCTTTGGAAAGAATATTATAGATTTCATTGAATTGGTTATTCAACGTTTTTGAAGATATTTGAATATTAATCTTTTCAATAAAATCCTCAAGAAATTCCTTTCTGGTAATTGATTTTATTTTAAGCCATAATAATGCTGATGAATTAAAATTAAATTCTTCAAGTCTGTATGAATCATAACGCTCTTTCCAATAGTTAAAATCCTTAACTAAATCTTTCATAGAAAAACCTATATTTAATAACGGATAATTTTTACAAACAAATAAAATTTCATTACTTCCTGCCACACTACCTTTACCGCCTCTTCCATTAAGATATGTTTGAGATTCAATACTTACATTTTTATATTTTTTCAGGATATTTTCTAATTCATTTATACTAGGATAACTTCTATTATTCCAACTTATTAACCAATTTGGTATATCTTTTGATAAAGAAAATAGTTGATTTAATGATTTAACAATATCTTGCTTTTTATCAAAACCACTATACTTTTTTGGTTCATATCTCTTTATATTATTTATAAAACTTTTATCTTTCCAATATTCAACGAAAGTCTCAAGTAAATGATAAAAACTCTGATAATCGGCATGACTGTCGCAATATGGTGGATCGAAATATATTAAGTCAATTTTATCTAATTTTGGTAATAAATCTAAAATATTTTCATGACAACTAAGATTTTCTTTTCCATTATCAAAAATTGCGCTATTATAAATTGGAACTAAATCTTTAATTATATCTTTTATAAGTCTCGCTAAATTTGGATTTCTTTTGACTCTATCTGGACTATTGGCATAATTTAAAGCTTGTGTATGAGCGAAATGTCCCATAGTAACTTTTCTTGTTAGGCTCCTATTGACCAGAGTAAAAGCGAGAGCTTCTTTATATTTATTTTCAAGTAATTCAATATTAGCTCTCACTTTATCTAAAAATTCAGCTTGATCTTCCTCAAAAAAAACATTTGTATATGTTTCTTTAAATAAAGTGAAATTTGAGTAATCAAAATTTTCATTTGAAAATAGAAAATTTAAATCATCATTTGATAGAGTTACATTGGAATTTTCAATAAGTGATAGTCCAATTTGATGATTAAAATTGAGAAAATCATTTGTTATTGTTCTAATACCAAGTTGCTTAAATAGAAAAGCTACTGACTGCGAACCCGCAAAGGCATCTAATGCTGTATCAATGTTCTTTGGAATATATTTATTTATCCAGCTAAGCCAAATATATTTAGCTCCAAGGTATTGAGGTTCAGGAAATTTATATTCAAAATATGTATTATCTTTAAAAAGCATATGGCAGATTTTTTAATTGTTATATCCTTTGTATCTATGCTCAAAATCCTGTTTATAGAAATAAAAAGTATTATTTTCAATAACAGTTCTGAATTTTTTGTTTAATGACTTCATTGTTTATGTGCTTTAAGGTAAATAATATCAATTACAAAATTACATTTTTATATACTAACCTAATAAATCATTTTTCATTAAAAATCATGAGTTATAAATAATTAAAAGTTTCCCTCACCACCTCAAAAACTCCTTCCATCTCAGGAAAAGCTCCCATGTGGCAGTTACGTCCCGAAGGCAGTATTCGGCAATGTCGAGTATTTTTCCCTCATTATAAAACTCAGATACCTTTGAACCATCTATTCCGCCGCCTTTGGGTGAAGTAATACCGAACTCTCGTGTGTAGAAGTCGAAGTTGAAACGCTTGGTTGCTCCATAAGGACCGGGACTGAAGAATGTCAATTCATCAAGTAAATCAGTGTGCAGAGGATATGAGAATTTTGTACCTGCCATAAGGTTCCTTGTCGGCTTAATACCGAGAATGGCAGAGCGAAGCATGAGAAATGGTGCATCGAAGTTTCTGCCGTTGAATGTAATAAGGTGAACATTCTTATACCGTTCATCACTGAATATACCCCAAAAACTTTTTATCATTTCAAATTCGCTGTTAATTTCACATTCTGCACCGGATTCAAGAGTCTCTGTTCTTTTTTGGGGATTAGTTTCATCCATCGAGAAGGCTTTCTTCTTTTTCAGCTTATAAGAGCCGTCTTCATGTGTTTCCATAAGCTGTAAGCCAATGCAAACGACTTTACCCGTAAGAGGCGAAAGTGCCATTTCTGAAAGCTTTTTTGCTTTTTCTTCTTCTGTACCTGCACCACGGACAATGTATTCCTGCTGTGATTCGGAAAATTTTCCATAGGGACGGGGTGATGTTTCTATGTCATAAATAAGGTAGAACCTGGGTTCATGAGCTGCCATTGTATCCTCTTTTTTAATAAATTTTTACATTGAATTTAAATAAATTAGATTTAATATGATTTTCAATTTATATAATAATTTTGTTAACTACTCAGGTTATTTAGACTGAAGGCTGATAGACCTTTAGCGTTTCTTCAATCTACAGTCTATTAGTCTATAACCTATCTACCTGAATTATTATTAATTTTGTATTAAATGCAATAACAATTAATGCAATACGATTATTCAATTTATAAAATTTGCCGTTAATTTTCGTAATTTTATAATTTGTTACATTGAATTTTTTATTATTAATCAAATAATGACACAACAAAGCATTAAATTTTCTATAAATCTATTTTTTGTCGTCTGTATTTTATTTTTTCTTTCGGCTTGCAGTCAGACTAAACAGCGGGATGTCAAATCTGCCGAAGAAACTTTCAATGAAGCTATGGCTTTATTCAATGACGAGGATTACCTAGATGCAGAAAAGCTGTTCGAATTAATCAGGCTCCAATATTCAGCCAGCCAATTTGCCGATGATGCCCAATTTTATTTAGCCGAAGCAAATTACTACAGAAAAGAGTATTATTTTGCTGCATATAATTACAATATGTGCCGCAGGATTTATCCTCATAGTGAATATAACAAGAAAAGTCTTTTCAAATCAGGAATGTGTTATTATAAACTGTCTCCTGATTATGACAGGGACCAGGACTACACAGTTAAGGCTATCCAGGCATTTTCTGAGTTCCAAACTATCTATCCCGATGATTCTTTGTATAATGAAGCTACAACATATATAAAGGAACTCAGGGAAAAACTCGCACATCGCGAATATTTTACGGCAGAACTTTACAGAAAATTGTTCAGTCCCGTATCTTCAATAATATACTATGATGCAGTTATCAATGATTATCCCGACACTGAATACTATGAACCTGCATTGCTCGGAAAAATTGAAGTTTTGATAGAATTAAAAAGATTTGATGAAGCAAGAAGCCTGATTGACTTATATAAAAAACTTTTCCCGGGCAGTATCAATCTTGATAAAATCAAAAATCTGGAACAATTGTTAAAATAGTGGTGCAAGTGATATGAGAAAGATTCTAATAGTTCTGTTCTCGATATGCCTTCTGCAAAGCAGTAAAGCACAGCTTAATTATCCTTTGAGTGCAGGTCCATTCCTGTCGGCTAAAGCCGGATACAACACAAGCTATTCTCCATGGGAACGAAAAAATCTATTTGCGTTTAACGGATTGCCCGATTTTGGATTCTCATTTTACATTCCGGCAAGTGATGAATTCAAGTTAGGACTCCTGGCAGATTTATCACTTTCGACTTATGCTTATCAGGTTAAAGGAATGTCCTCTGATACAAAATTCACTTTGAAATACAGCTATTTTACGTTATGCCCCGGTTTTCATTACAGTGGAATTTATGCAGGATTAAATCTTGGTTTGCCTGTATTCGCCGATTACGGAGTGAAACTTGAAACAAGTAAATTAAATATTTTGGCAGAAGTCAGATTGGGGGGAATAATACCGATAATAGAAGATGAAACAGGCAGGGTGAATATATTATTTCATTGCGGATATATGCTGACAGGTATTTATAAAGATTTTGTGAAGGATGACCCTTTATTACATCATTTCCCACCTGACTCGTCCCAAAATTTCACAAACGAGTTTAATCCTCATACAATATCATTCTCACTTGGATTGAACTACATGTTCAATTTTCGATAAGAAAAAAATGAAATATTTTTCTTATCGGGCTTTTACACAAACAATGACGACTTTGTTTATCGTTTTTTCCTATCCTAATTTATCGTTAGGCCAGGATACCTTAGAAATCAAAGAGGCTGACATCAAAGTTCCTCCTCAGGTGAGGATGATTCGTGCATATGGAAAAGATGACGAAAGACTTCCCCCCATAATCATTTCTGATAATAAGAATAACACCGCAAATCTGCCTTTCGGTGAGCAATTCATTACAATAGAGTTTGATGTTGATGCTTCTGTCCCTCCAAGCTTTTATGCGAAGTTTGTGCATTGCTCTTATGACTGGCGTGAAGATGACAATGTTTTTTTGAATGATATTACCCTTTTGAGAACAAGTAATATAATGTGGGAATCCTCACCTGTGTTATCTTATTATTACACTTATCGGGGGAAATTACAAGTACCCAACGAACAGGTTAAATTTCCTTTTGCAGGAAATTGGAAAATGAAATTATATGATTTGTATGACAATGAAACTGTATATGGAGAAGCTCGATTCTTCGTGATTAATCCAAAAGTAGAATCTGAAATGTACTTGTACAGCGATTTTTATGAGCCTGAACCCAAGGTTACACCGTCTGCCTTTAATGTTGAAATTCTTACAGCATCGCTCCAACAACTTTATGATTCAAGATTGAACACAGCAGTAATTTATAGAAACAACCGCTGGTATGAGCCTTATTACATAACCGAATCATTTTCAAATCCGAATGAACAATTATACAAATACAAGTTTCAGACTATGGTCTCAGGATTTTCAGTGGCAGGTAAAATTTTCAGGATTTCAGGTATTCCTGCTGAAAATGCTTACAGAATTTTAAATCTTGGCAATATTGCAATGTTTCCAAATATAAGCACACCTGTCAGATTGCCCTTATCCGATTTGAGAAGAAACGGAATGTATTATGAAAGGGATGATGACGGCATCATGATTACAAGATATATAACTCACAGTGATGATAATTATGCTTTTGTGGAATTTCTGCTTGACCCTGAAGGATGGGTCAGCAAATATGATGTATATGTATCAGGTTCTTTCAACAACTGGAAACCTGATGCAAACTGGCAGATGTATTATGATGAGAATGACAGGTATTATCACCTCAGGCAGTGGGTCCGACGAGGCAGGCATAATTACTTGTATGCAACAGGCAAATACAATTATGAAACCGCAAGAGTAGAAAAGATTGCTTATGATGAGTTTGAAGGGAACACTGTTACATCAGGTTCGACATTAATTGCAATGATTTACTACCGCGAATTCGATTACGGGGGCTATGATGCTCTTGTAGGAATCGCCGCCGCAAATATTTATGGCTCGATTAGGAAGAGATAGATTTTAAAACAATAAATCTCATTCCATCATAATTCAATTTGTTCTATAAATTGATTTTTGTTATTTTCCATTTGATATGATACAATCAAAATCGAATATGACAAAAAGAGATTTCCTGAGACTAAGTTCTGTTGGTTTATGCGGGCTATGTTTACAGGGAATTCCTTTTTCTCTTCTTGCAGGTAACGAAAAAAAACTCTGGAAATGGAGCAAGGAAGCATCATTTTACCATAGCAAGGACAAAATTGTATATTGCGAACTTTGCCCTCACGAATGTATTTTATCACCTGGTGAAAGAGGATTTTGCAGAAATAAAATTAATGTTGACGGAAAATATTATACTGTCGGATATGGAAATCCCTGCACCGCAAACATTGACCCAATCGAAAAGAAACCTCTTTATCATTTTCTGCCATCTACAAGAGCTTATTCGATAGCTGTTGCAGGATGCAATTTCAGATGCCTGAATTGCCAGAACTGGACTATATCGCAGGTACAGCCGGAAGAAACAAATAACCTCGATATGTTCCCGGAAGTTGTTGTAAAAAACTCTCTCGTCAACAAATGTGAATCAATAGCCTATACATATTCCGAACCCAACTCATTTTATGATTATATGTATGACACTGCAAAGTTGGCAAGTTCGAAAGGGATTAAAAATTTATATATATCGAATGGTTACATTAATGATAAGCCGTTGAGAAGGCTTGCAAAGTATATTAACGCTGCAAATATAAACCTGAAAACCTTCAAAAATGAAATTTATAAGAAACTGAATGGCGGAACATTAGCTCCAATACTAAATACATTGAAAGTATTAAAAGAAGAAGGTGTGTGGCTTGAGATTACAAATCTTGTGATTCCGACTTGGACAGATGATTTCAATATGATAAAGGAAATGTGCAATTGGCTTGTCGCAAACAAACTTGACAATTGCCCTCTTCACTTTTTGAAATTTATACCCTTGTACAAACTGACACACCTTCCAATAACACCTGTCTCGACGCTTGAGAAAGCCCGAAAAATCGCATTAGATGCCGGTATGAAGTATGTGTATCTCGGTAATGTTCCCGGGCATGAAGGAGAAAATACTTTTTGTCCAGAATGCAAAAAGCAAATAATTAAAAGAAAAGGATTCTATATACTTGAAAATAATATTAAGAATGGTAAATGTAAATTTTGTGGTGAGAAAATTGCAGGTGTGTGGGGAAATTGAATTAATATTAAAAATTAAAATTAATGGCAGAGAGTAAAAAAGAAAAAGTCAGTGAATTGCAATATATAAAAGGTGTGGGACCCGTGAGAGCGGCGGCTCTTGCTAAGGATGGCATTCTCACTCAGCAGGATTTACTGAACTACTTTCCCCGGAATTATATTGACCGCGATGCAATTTCCTCATTTAAAGCTTTGTCTGTCAAACTGAGGCAGGAAGATTTATTCGAAACAAAAAGCGTACCCAAGGATTTTTCTCTCCGAAATGAAATAATTACTATCGGACAAATCACAGACAGTCAGGAAAAACATTTTGGGAAAAACAGAAAAATGTTGAAACTGACCATAGCTGACGGCAGTGGTGGATTTGCCAATATAATATTCTGGTCTTATACAGAATATTATATGAAAACTTATCCTGTAGGAGAAATGGTGGCTATCAGCGGTAGAGCCGAATTAGATATTGTCGGAAGAATAACATTCAACCATCCGGAAATTGAAAAATTCCATCCCGAAGATGAAAAACTTTACAGGGAAGGGAGAATATTGCCTGTATATCCAATGACACAGGCAATGAAATCCGGCAAATGGAATATGCGTGTTTTAAGGCAGGTAGTATATTCAGCCATTGAAAATCAATTATCATTAATAAAAGAAAATCTGTCGGAATTAATTTTAAATAAGTTCAAATTAATCAATCGCACCGATGCTTTCAGGCAATTACATTTCCCGGATAATATTGATATTGTCGGAAAAGCAAAATACAGGATGAAATTCGAGGAAGTATTTTTCTTCGAACTCTTTCTTGCAATAAGACAGAAAAAAAGTAAAGTTACTGAGCCCGGAATATTGATGAATCCCAAGAGCCCAAGGGCAAGGCGGCTTTATGAATCTCTCCCGTTTAGTTTGACAAGCGACCAGAAGAAAGTCATCAGGGAAATCACCGATGACATGAAAAGCGGCTCTCATATGAACAGGCTTTTGCAGGGTGATGTCGGTTCGGGAAAAACAATTGTCGCTCTTCTCACGATGCTTGATGTCATTGATAACGGCTATCAAGTGGCAATAATGGCTCCGACTGAAATTCTTGCTGAACAGCATTACCACACTTTCACAGATTATATGTCTGATTTTAATATTAAAATTGTTCAGCTAATCGGCGGCCAAAAAACTAAAGCAAGAAACCAGATTCTTGACGATATTAAATCCGGAAAAGCAAATATAATTGTTGGTACTCATGCAATGTTCGAAAGCACGGTTGCTTATAAAAATCTTGGATTGGTTGTCATTGACGAACAGCACCGTTTCGGAGTTGCCCAAAGGAGTCAACTGAAAAAGTTAGGCGAAGATTCTCATACCGTATCCCGTGTCCCCCATATACTCGTTATGTCTGCCACTCCTATACCACGTACATTATCAATGACACTCTATGGGGACCTTGATGTTTCGATAATCCGTGAAATGCCTCTGAACCGCAAACCAATAAATACAAAAGTAGTTTTTGAAAGCCAGTTGCCTGAAATATATGATTTCATTAAAAAAGATATAAGCAAGGGCCATCAGGCTTTCATTGTTTTTCCTCTGGTGGAAAAATCCGAGAAACTTGAGTTAAAATCAGCAGTGGAGCATTTTGATATGTTGAAAAATAATATATTTCCTGAGCTAAAGTGTGGGCTACTTCATGGACAAATGTTATGGTATGAGAAAGAAGACACAATGAAAGCTTTTCTCAATAAACAATATGATATCCTGATTGCAACTACTGTTATTGAAGTGGGGATTGACATACCAAATGCAACGGTTATGCTAATAAACAATGCAGAGAGATTCGGTCTTTCGACATTGCATCAGCTAAGAGGAAGGGTTGGAAGAAGCAGCTTGCAGTCTTATTGTTTCCTTGCAACGAAAGATAATTACAGGTTTGAAATGAAGAGAAAAGATGTTCAGGAAGAAGAAAGAAAAGCCGCAATCATCAGGCTGAAAACAATGGAGGAAACAACAGATGGTTTTAATATTTCTGAAGTTGACCTGAAACTGCGTGGTCCAGGTGATGTTCTTGGCACAAGGCAATCCGGGCTACCTGCATTCAAATTTCTCGACCTTGTCAGGGACGGCGACATAATAACTGAAGCAAGAAGAGAAGCATTCTCAATAATAGAAGATGACCCTCACCTACGAAAACCACAAAATGAAATCCTGAGAAATGAATTCATCAAATTATATAAGGATGGAAAACATTTTTTTGATATAGCTTAAAACCAATCTGGTTTTTTTTATAAACAACCCCCTTAATCCCCCTTTGATAAGGGGGAATTTTCAATTTTTGTATTGTAATAATCACTCATTTATTGTTAAATTCACGATTAATAAATAAACTTTTCTAAAATAAAATTATTAAAAATGAAAAACATAAATATCAGAACCGGTGAATTAAAAGATAAAGAGACACTCGTGAAATTCAATATCGCACTTGCAAAAGAATCCGAGAAGATAAAACTCTCGAATGAAGTTGTTGAAAAAGGTGTCGAGGCCGTTCTTCAGAATTCCAATTTAGGATTTTATCTTCTTGCTGAAAAAGACGAGCAAATAATCGCTTCGCTAATGATTACAAATGAATGGTCGGATTGGCGGAACGGAATGTTTTGGTGGATACAGAGTGTTTATGTCCTCCCCGATTACAGAAGAAAAGGTATATATTCAAAACTCTATGAACATATTAAGGAATTAGTTTCAGTAAAAGCTAATGTTCTGGGTTTCAGACTCTATGTTGAAAAGAACAATAATACGGCAATTACAACATATAAGTCATTGGGAATGAAGAAAACAGCATACAGACTTTTTGAAGAAATTATTGAATAATAAATAATTGTTGTCAATCTGAATTTAGTTCAGAATCCAATTGTTTATTAATTAAAATTTACGTTTATGGATGCTGAATCAAGTTCAGCATGACAAAAAAAACATTATTTCTTTTTATCATAATTATTTCTTACTTTCAAAATAAAAATAACAGAAAATTTTATCTTAATTATTCAGGAGTTCGGAAATGGAAATCAAAAAAGTGTTAGTTCTCGGTGCCGGTACAATGGGAAATGGTATTGCCCATGTTTTTGCTCAAACAGGTTATGATGTTGTTCTATGTGATGCCTTCGAGGATGCCCTTAAAAAAGGTATTTCGACCATTGAAAAAAACCTTGCAAGGCAGGTTAAGAAAGGTACAATCACTGATGATGATGTCAAGGCTATAATGGGAAAGATTCATGGTACAACAAATCTTGCAGATGGTGCAGATGTTGACCTTGCAATCGAAGCCGTAACTGAAAACAAAGAACTAAAATTCAAAATTTTCAAAGAGATGGATAAGGTGATTAAACAGGGTGTAATAATTGCAACAAATACTTCGACAATCTCGATTACTGAAATTGCCGCACAAACAAGCCGTCCTGCTTTAATCATCGGTATGCACTTTATGAATCCCGTGCCTATGATGAAGCTTGTCGAGGTAATCAGGGGACTTGCAACAAACGATGAAACATGGGAAACAGTAAAATCAACGACAGAAAAATTAGGAAAAACGCCGATTCTAGCAAATGATTATCCCGGCTTCATTGCAAACCGTATCCTGATGCCTTTGCTTAATGAAGCAATTTTTGCTGTTATGGAAAGTGTCGGTACCGTTGATGCAATTGATGAGGTGGCAAAGCTTGGATTGGCTCATCCGATGGGACCTCTTGCACTTGCAGACCTTATCGGACTCGACACTACACTGGCAATTATGAAAGTGTTGCATGAAGACATTGGTGACCCAAGGTTCAGGCCTGCACCATTATTAAAGAAAATGGTAGCCGCAGGATATTATGGAAGAAAAACAGGTAAGGGTTTTTACGATTATTCAGGTGAAAAACCTGTACCAATGAAATTTTAATATTCATCAAGGTATCACTTATAAAAATTAGTTCTTTATTTTGTTGAATAGCCACTATCTTTAGATAGTGGAGGGTTATTTCCACGAGAATTGACTTTAGTCACTTATTTTATGTGGATAAATCCCAATATGTGCTGCGAACCACCACCACTACTTAAAAGTAGTGGCTATTCAAGAAATGTTAATCATATTTTTATAATCTTTCAGATGTCTCGATAAGTTTGTAAATTTGAAAATATATTATTTTTTCTTAAATAAATTAGATTGAATTCTATAACTATTTAAATATATTCCTTGAGAAATGATTATGATGCGTGAAAGTAAACCTCAGAAATTTGACTCGGATGACCCTGACGTCTTAGCAGCTTACCAGGCAGAAACAAATGGTGAATACCTTTTAGCTATTGATTTCTATAAAAAAGCACTCGAAAAAAATCCTGAATTGGGCATAGTCTATAAGCATGCCGGTAATGTTTATTATCGAATCGGTATGCTCGACAATGCTGTTGAATACCTCAGGAAAGCAGTTGATAAACTTCCGAACTACCCAACTGCTCTTTACGAATTAGGTCTTGCATATTATCGTCAGGTGAAAATCAGGGAGGGAATCGAATGTCTGAAAAAAGTTCTCGAAATTGACTCAGGTTTCCTGATGGCACATTACTGGCTTGGCATTATGAATTATCATTATGGTCATCTCAAAGATGCAAAGTTCCACTATCAGACCGTTACAGAAAGAAACCCTAATTTTACGATTGCTTTCTTTCATCTGGGTGTTACTAATCTCAGACTTGGATATTATGACGAAGCTATCAAAGACCTGAACGAAGTTACAAAGAAGAATCCCGACAGTCCTGCGGCTTATGCATTACTCGGCGATGCATACCTAAACATTGACCATAAATTTGAGGCAAGAAAAGCATATCAGAAAGCACTTGAATTAGACCCTGAAGACAGGAAAGCCATGCGTGGCTTAGTTCTATTGGATGATTTTAATGAGATAATATTTTAGATTTCAAAATCGAAATTTCAGAATGATGTTAAATAAATAATTATGTTTGAATTTGAATGGGACATCAATAAAGCCGAATCAAACTTTAAAAAACACGGTATTAGCTTTGAAGAGGCAGCAACGGCTTTTGATGATTATTTTGCATTGTATATGGAAGATATTAACCATTCAGTTTTAGAGCAAAGATATTTACTGATTGGTTATACAATAAATAACCGGATTGTCGTTTTATCTTATACTGAAAGAAATGAAATATTTCGATTAATAAGTGCCAGATTAGCAACAAAACGAGAAAGAAAAGTATATGAAGAAAAACGTTAAATACATTAACAGGAAAAAAGTAACAGTTATAAAAGAACCTGAAGCACTTTACAAAGATGACATGCTTCCAGAATACGATTTTTCAAAAGCAAAACCATTTAGAAATAGAGTAGGAAACAGTAAGGTTGTTGTTGAATTAGATTCTGATGTGTCCGAGTACTTTCAAACTTCAAAACAAGTCAACCTGACACTTAAAGCAATAATCAAATCATTAAGAAAAACTCGTTTGGTCAATTCATAAAGAATTTCACCTTATTATTTCTAATTTATTATTGAAGAAAAATTATGAAAATAAAATATGACCCGGAAGTTGATGCAATCTATATTGATATAATTGAAGAAAAAAAGTCTGTAAAGACTATTCATTTAAGTGAAGACATAGCCTTGGATTTTTCAGGAAATGAAGAATTAGTTGGCATTGAAATTTTGGATGCCTCGAAAGTTATCGGGCTTGAACGCAAAGGAAAGCTGGTACTTGAAAGGCTTGAAGCAGTAGCAGTATAATAAAGTCAGAATCGCGGATTAAACAGATTAAAGGATTACACTGATTTTAAAAAAAAATATGCTTTATGAAGATATAACTGAGAAGATTATTGGATGTGCGATGAGAGTTCATTCTTTTCTTGGTAATGGGTTTCAGGAGTTAATCTATCAGAGAGCGCTGGCATTAGAATTTCGTGAGATTGGGCTTGATTTCGTTAGAGAACAGGAACAAAGAATTTATTATAAAGATTATCCTGAATCAATAGGAACAAGAAGAGTTGATTTCCTCGTTGAAAATAAAATTTTAGTAGAAATAAAGGCAATAACAGAATTAAATGATATTCATCTGGCACAGATATTGAATTATCTAACAGCATATAAATTAGAAGTTGGTTTATTAATAAATTTCGGAGAAAAGAGTTTAAAGTTTAAAAGATTGATAAAAACAAATAAAATCTGAATCACTGATTAAACGGATTATTGGATTGCACGGATTTAAATAATAAAAGAAGAAAAAAAATCAGCGTAATCATTATCACAAATTAAACGGATTATTGGATTGCACGGATTTTAATAATTAGAAAAGAAGAAAAATAATCCGCGTAATCCATTAATCCAATAAATCCGCGATTCTGACAATTAATATTAGTAAGCGTTGTCTTACTACGTTCTTGTTCGAAAACTGGTAATTTTTGTGTGAGAAAGAACGTAAATAGGACACGCTCCCGATAGGGGGCGTTTTCCTTTTTGCTTTTTCTCACAGGTATACCAGTACCTCGGACAAGGGCAGATTGTGGAAATGCCCTTTTTTTTATTTTAAAAAAATGAAACCGGAAACGAGAGATAAGCATAAATATAGAATGTGTATTTGAATATTATATTATTAATTAGGGAACTGAAAAATGAGATTTTTATTAGATGGAACAACTGGTTTATTAGGAAGAAATCTTTTATTTGAAATCTTAAAATATAATCTAAATTGTCTTGACGAAATAGAAATTATTATACTAGGAAAAGAATCTGGAGGTGTTTGTTTGGAATGTCGTATGGATGACATAATTCTTAATGATGGGTTCGATTATCTAAACATAGAAAAAAATTTGGATTATTTCAGTCATATTAAAAGTCGCATAAAATTTATCGAGTTCGATTTAACAAAACCTTGTCTGGGTTTAAACCCTGATGATATTCAAATTTTAAGAAAAGAAAAAATTGATTTCTTCTTTCATATCGCCGCACTACTAAATTTCAATGACACTCATGAATTGACTAAGAAACTTTATTTGATAAATTTTAAAAGCAATATAACATTAATAAATTTATCTATTGAATTAGGGATAAAAGAATTTATATACGTAAGTACAGCTTACTCTGCAGGTTCTACTCAAATTGAAATTAATCCAGATTTTATTAATCGAACTGGTTTTTTCCGAAATCCTTATGAAAAATTTAAGCTTGAAACAGAACTGTATTTATTGGATATTGCAAAACGAGAGAACATTAATTATAAAATTTTCAGACCTACTACAATTTCAGGAAGACTAATTGAAAAGGAAATTGGTTCAATTAATAAATTTGATGTTTTTTATGAATGGGCACGGTGGATTATGAAATATAAAATGAAAATACTAAAAAATTCAAATGATGCTTATAATCAACCCTTAGGATTAACTTTTAGAATTACTATGCATGCCGAATCTGGGATGAATATAATTCCGGCGGATTATGCTGCTAAACTACTTTATTATTCTTCACTTGATAATCTTAACGAGAAAAATTTTCATTTAGTTAATGATTATGACATCCCTACAAATTTAGCTGCAAAATTAATTCTTGATACCTTAAATATTCAAGGATATTGTTTTGTTGAAAAAGAACCTGAAGAAAAAAATAAATTTGAACAATTCTACTATCGTACAGTAGGGAAAATATTTACACCATACGTTATTGACCCACCACTTCATTACAATAATGACAATTTAAAAGAAATTAAAAAGAATTATAATTTAACTTGTCCAGAAATGAATGAAGGAAATTTTCAAAAATTGTTAGATTATGCAAAAAAACATAATTTTGGTATTGCTGAATAATATTTATAATAATTATAAACGTTGCATTATGCTTAAATAATGAAGGAAATGAAGTTATCTTGTAAACAATGAAGGTTATTAAACTAACAGTTACTTTCATTGAGAAAACCGCTCAGTGTCTGTAACTTTTTCCCATTCTTTTTTGAGGTTTTTATCTCAACAATACTATCCTTAATACCTGTTATAACAGCTAATTTATTTTGCAGCTTTTCATAATCATTATTCAACTTTTCCCATTTAGAAAAAGGAACTATTACTGCTGCTTTACTACCCTTTTCATTTATAATATATTGTAATGCAGTATTCATTTTTCAACCTTTTATTAATAATTTTTTATTTTATTGACAAATATAATGAGAATTTATTTTTATTACTCTGCCTTCTCTTTCTCAACAGTAAGAAGAACTTTATCCGAGTCAACCTGTTCGCCAGCTGTGGCATTTACTTCTGTGATGATGCCTGATATTGAAGAATACATTGTGGTTTCCATTTTCATAGCTTCAATAATAATCAATCCTGTTCCTTCTTCAACCTTTTGTCCCTTGCTTACCAATACTTTTACAATACTGCCGGGCATGGGTGGTTTTACTATCTGTTTATCACCGAGATTTTTATCCTCTTCACCGAAGGATTTTTCTTCTGCTTTAACTTTTTCCAAAGTGAAATTATTGCCGTCAATATTAACATAGAAACGGCTGTCATCCTCAGCAACATAAACATTTGTCTTAGAACCATCGAAAAGGACAGAGAAAATATTAGTATCAATTAATATTGATGAAAATTCAAATTTTTCATTATTAATAACGATAGCCTGATTGTCATTTTGCTTTTCAAGCTTTAACTCATACTCATTATCCTTAAATTTCAGTTGCATATTTAATTCCGAATTATTTTCATTTTGTTGAACCGGTGCATATTTCCCAATAACCTATTGTCTGCCATGGTGAACTCATCTCACTTGAAACCGACACATTATTATTTGTAGTTTTCTTTTTCTGATTGTCAAATAATGCCGCTCCAATCAATGCTTTGTTCAGAATACCCGAATTGTACTCAGTTCCAATTTTCATGTTTTGAGCAATGAAATCGGTGAAAGTATTGCCCTTAATAAATTCCTCATGCTCGAGGCATTTTGCCATAAATCCGATTGAAGTTTTCACACCAAGAATTACATTTTCCTTCAATGCAATGAGCATCTTATTACGTGCTTCCTCACGTGTGGGAGCCCATACAATCAGCTTGGCAAGTACCGGGTCATAAAATACGGGGATTTCTGCCCCCTGGTAAATACCTGAATCATAGCGGACTCCGGGACTCATCGGCACTTTCAGAAATAAGATTTTTCCCGAAGATGGCATGAAATTATTATCAGGGTCTTCTGCATATATTCTACATTCAATCGCATGTCCTGTCTGTTTCAAATCTTTCTGCTTGAACGGTAGTTTCTCGCCGCTTGCAATTTGAACCTGCAATTTAACAAGGTCAATTCCCGTTGTCATTTCGGTGATTGGGTGTTCTACCTGTATTCGTGCATTTACTTCTAAGAAATAAAAATTTTTGTCTTTATCAACGAGAAATTCCACTGTCCCAAGATTATTATAATTTGCTGTCTTTATAACTTTGACGGCTGTCTCACCCATTTTCTTTTGAAGTTCTGCATCCATTATAGGCGAAGGTGTTTCCTCGATAATCTTTTGATGACGCCTTTGGATCGAACATTCCCGCTCAAACAAATAAACAACATTTCCGAAATTATCGGCGGCTACCTGGAACTCGACATGCCTTGGTGATTCAATATATTTTTCAAGATAAACCTCATCACTTCCGAAAGCAGACTGAGACTCTCTCATCGCTGATTCGACAGCAGTTTTGAGTTCTTCTATCTTTTTCACTACCCTCATTCCTTTGCCGCCGCCTCCTGCAGATGCTTTGATGAGAACAGGAAATCCCATCTCGTTTGCTGTTTTCTCAAATTCATTAATATCCTTTGAACTGCTTTTCATTCCTGGAATGACAGGAATACCTGCATCAATCATTGTAACACGCGACATGACCTTCGAGCCAAGAAGCTTCATAGGTTCAGGTTCGGGACCGATAAAAATCAAACCTGCATCTCGAACTTTTTTATTGAAATCTGAATTTTCTGCGAGGAATCCATATCCCGGGTGAATGGCATCACATCCTGTATCCTTTGCTGCTTTAATAACACCTTCCATATTCAGATATGACTGAAGTGCTGGTGGAGGCCCAATACATATTGATTCATCTGCTAATTGAGTATGTAGTGCCTTACTGTCTGCTTCCGAATAAACAGCAACAGTTTTTATTCCCATCTCTTTGCATGAGCGGATAATCCTGCATGCAATTTCACTTCTATTAGCTACTAATATCTTCTTAATCACAATCTAAATTTTCCTTTTCAAATTTTATATACATAAAGATAAAATTACAATTTACAATTTTTTAATTTTTAATGAATTTTTAATATAATAATTTTCAATTTTTAATATCTTACTTTCAACCTTATGAACTTTATAAACTTTTTACTTCGAAAATTGTTAATCCTTGTTTTTAAATATTTTCTTTTTTCTATTTTCTATCTTCAATTTTCTATTTGCTCTTTCCTTTCTTCGAAACCCACGAAGGAGGCCGCTTCTCCAGGAATGCATTCATACCTTCCTGCCCTTCAGGGCTGATTCGTAATGATGCAATCAACTGTGCTGTGTATTCTGTAACCTCAGGAAAATTCATCTGGGGAACTTTAAAAATAAGTTCTTTGACAGTTTTAACTGCTTCGGGTCCATTTTGAAGAATCTGCTGAATAACCTCGTTTACATATTTATCAATCTCGTGATTTGGAACAACCTTATTAACAAGACCGATTTCCACGGCTCTATGAGCATTTATCCTTTCACCAGTAATGAACAACTCCCGGGTATTTGCAAGTCCAATCCGGGCGATTACAAAAGGTGATATAACTGCAGGAACCAAACCTATTTTAACTTCACTTAATCCGAATTGTGCTGTATCTGCTGAGATGAGTATATCGCAAACAGACATAAGCCCGACACCACCTCCGATTGCCGAACCGTTTATTCTTGCTATTGTCGGCTTCGGATGAGTATAAATCAGAAGCATCAATTCGGCAAGCTTCAGCGACTCTTCGTAATTCTGGTCATAAGAATATTTCATTACATCCTTAAGCCATTTAAGGTCGGCTCCTGCACAAAAGGTTTGACCGTTACCTGTTATGACAATCACTCTTATATCGCTTTCATTTTTAAGTTTGTCGAAAGCATCATAAAGTTCATAAATCAAAGTGTTATTAAGAGCATTATGAACCTGGGGCCTGTTCAGGGTAATAATACATACAGCCCCCTGGTGTGAAAGCGATATCGTTGAATACTCGTGATGTAAATTCATATTATCTTTCTTAATTTTTCACATTCTGAATATGCCGTACTTCTGGTCTGGTATTGGTTTATTCAATGCCATTGAAATCCCGAGAGCAAGGGCATTTCTTGTATTGAGGGGGTCAATGATTCCGTCATCCCAAAGCCTCGCACTTGCATAATATGGGCTTGATTCATGTTCATATTTCTCAAGTATGGGTTTCTTAATTAAATCAATCTCTTCTTTTGATAATGTTTTCCCGGAAGCCTCTAATTGCTTTATTTTCACAGTAGCAAGAACGTCAGCCGCCTGTTCACCGCCCATAACGGATATAATTCCCGTATTCCACATCCACATCAAATTGGGATAATATCCCCTGCCGCACATTGCATAATTGCCGGCACCGTTTGAACTGCCTACAATAATTGTAAACTTTGGCACTTGAGCATTAGCAACGGCATGAACAAGCTTGGCACCGTCTCTTGCAATACCGCCATGCTCATATTTTTTTCCGATTATAAATCCTGTAATGTTTTGTAAAAAGATTAGTGGAATTTTTCTTGATGTGCAAAGCTCGATGAAGTGAGCACCTTTCAGGCTTGACTCTGAAAATATAACACCGTTGTTACCCAAAATTCCGACAGGGTATCCCATTATTCTTGCAAAGCAGGTAATTAAAGTCATTCCGTAATTTTCTTTGAACTCCTGGATTCTGCTCCCATCAACGATTCTTGCGATTACCTCGCGAATGTCAAAGGGCTGGCGAATATTTTTTGGAACAATACCATAAATTTCTTCAGGAGCAAGAAATGGTTCTTCGGCTTCTTCCCGTCCTATATCAAATTTTTTCTGTTTATCAAAATTCTCTACAATGTTCCTTGTTATATCGAGTGCGTGTTCATCGTTTTGTGCAATATGGTCGGAAACACCTGAAATCTTAGTATGAACATCAGCGCCTCCAAGTTCTTCATCCGTAACAATCTCACCTGTTGCAGCTTTACAAAGAGGAGGGCCGCCGATAAAAATGGTTGCCTGGTTGCGAACCATAACAGTCTCATCGCTCATTGCAGGGACATAAGCACCCCCCGCCGTGCATGAACCCATAACTACAGCAACCTGTGGAATACCCGCAGCTGACAGCCTTGCCTGGTTATAAAAGATATTTCCGAAGTGGTCTTTGTCAGGAAAAACACCATCCTGCAAAGGAAGAAATACACCACCTGAGTCAACAAGGTAAATACATGGCAGATTATGCTGCATTGCTATTTCCTGAGCTCTTACGTGCTTTTTAACGGTAATAGGGTAATATGTACCACCCTTGACGGTAGCATCATTAGCAACAATCATACATTCCCTTCCTTTAATCACGCCTACTCCCGTAACGACACCTGCGGCAGGAGCATCGTTATCATACATGTCCCATGCGGCGAAAGGCATCACTTCAAGAAATGGAGTATCCTTATCGCAAAGCAGTTTGATTCTGTCCCGGACAAGTAATTTTTTCCTGTCTAAGTGTTTCTGCCTTGCTTTCGGTGTGCCGCCCTGTTTGATTAATTCATATCTTTCTTTTAATAGCTTTGACAATCCGAGATTGTATTCCCTGTTTTCCTGGTAAGCAGCACTCTTTGTTGAAATTTTTGACTTAAAACGATTCATTTATTTATTTCCGCTTTTATTTTAAATTTTACATTCCTCTTCTGTATTTACCGCCGATTTCATAAAGAACTTTTGTGATTTGTCCCATCGAAGCATATTCGACAGTATTTAATAATTCTTCAAATATATTCCCTTTTGTAAGAGCAACCTCACGGAGCCTGTTCAATGCTTGTTCAAGTCCTTCTTTATTTTTCTTCTGGAAAGAATGAAGTTGTTTTAGTCTTTCATTCTTTTCTTCGTCTGTTGCTCTTGTTATGAGCATTTTATCATAAGGATTTCCTGATTCTTCCCTGATAAATTTATTTACCCCTATTATGGGATAATCCCCTGATTGTTTCAATGTTTCATAATACATTGATTCTTCCTGAATTTTTGAACGCTGGTACTGTGTTTCCATCGCACCCAACACACCACCGCGTCTTGAAATTCTTTCAAATTCATCAAGCACAGCTTCTTCGACAAGGTCAGTCAATTCTTCCATGATGAAGGAACCCTGGTTCGGATTTTCATTTTTTAACATTCCAAATTCATTCGATAAAATCATCTGGATTGCCATTGAACGCCGCACTGATTCCTCAGTTGGTGTAGTTACTGCTTCATCATAAGAATTTGTATGTAGAGAATTGCAGTTGTCGTAAAAAGCAAGCAAACCCTGTAATGTTGTTCTTATATCATTAAAATCTATTTCCTGGGCATGAAGGGAACGTCCTGATGTTTGTATATGATATTTAAGCTTCTGGCTTTTCTCATCTGCTCCATATTTGTTTTTCATTGCAATTGCCCATATTCTTCTCGCTACCCTGCCTATTACCGAATATTCAGGGTCCATTCCATTCGAGAAAAAGAAGGAAAGGTTTGGAGCAAACTCATCAACAGGTATCCCTCTGTTCATAAAATATTCGACATAAGTAAAACCATTTGCAAGTGTGAAAGCAAGCTGAGTAATTGGATTAGCTCCTGCTTCGGCAATATGATATCCGCTTATGCTTAGAGAATAATAATTTTTTATAGCATTTTTTGAAAGATATTCCTGTAAATCCCCAATCAGCTTCATAGCAAAATTAATAGAAAAGATGCAGGTGTTCTGCCCCTGGTCTTCCTTCAGCATATCAGCCTGAACAGTGCCACGCAATTTTCTGAATGTATCAATCTTTAATCTCTCTTTTTCTTTATCGCTCAGCTTTTTGCCATTTTTCTGAACCTTTTCAAGCTCCCGTCTGTATGCAACCATGAAAAAGAAAGCTACCATAATTGGAGCCGGAGCATTGATTGTCATTGAAACAGAAGTCAGCGGGTCAGTTTGGTCAAAGCCTTTCAGCAAAACATTCATATCCTCGATTGTACAGATTGAAACTCCGCTTTCACCGATTTTCCCGTAAATATCAGGTATCTCGCTTGGGTCTTCACCATAAAGGGTAATTCCATCAAAGGCAACTGAAAGTCTTTTAGCATTATCAGCCTGGCTGAGAAAATGGAATCTTTTATTAGTTCTTGCAGGTCCACCTTCTCCGGCAAACTGTCGCTTAGGGTCTTCCGTAGTTCTTTTGAAGGGAAACACACCCGAAGTATAAGGAAAATTCCCCGGCAAATTTTCTTTATAAAAGAATTTCACAAGTTCTTTCCATGAATCATACCAGGGCATGGAAATTTTCGGAATCTTTGTACCCGACAGGCTTTTATTATATAAACCGATTGAAAATTCTTTACCCTGAATTTTATATTTCATCTCATCAACCTGGTAGCATTTTTTAAGTTCATCCCAGTTTGAAAGATAATTTACAGTATCAGGTTCAAGTTTGTTCCATTTTTCAGCAAATTTTTCTTTCAGAACTTTCATAGCTCCTGAATCTTCAATCTGCTTTATTGATTCCTTTATAGCATAAGCATCATTCGCTAAATTTGCCTGTTCTTCAGATTTCCTTTTGTATTCTCTGACCGAATCTGAAATCTCTGCAAGATAATTAACTCTCCTGTTGTCAATCAATCCGAAATCTTTTTCGAGAGAAACAGGCAATAAATCAATCATTTTCTTATTCGGTTTGTAATTGCCTTTTTTCTTGTCCTGGAGCAGGTTTAGAAAGTCTTTGAATAATTTGTTTACACCATGATTATTGAATTGATTACTGCTGGTTGCATAAACCGGTAATTCGACTTTATCGAGAGGCATTGTATGTGGAACTTTCAGTTGATGTGTCCTGATATAATGAACTTTCACTTCTCTCAAAGCATCTTCTGAACCGATTTTTTCAAATTTATTAATGACAATATAATCAGCCATGTCGAGCATATCAATCTTTTCAAGCTGTGTAGGAGCTCCGAACTCGGCGGTCATCACATACATCGAATAATCGCTGATTTTTGTTACACTGCTGTCTCCCTGCCCGATACCGCTCGTCTCGACAAAAATAATATCGAAGCCGAAAGATTTCAGAACAGAAATCGAATCCTGAATTGAAGCACTCAACTCATTAATGCTCTCTCGTGTGGCAAAGCTTCGTAAATATACTCTGTCATTATAAATCTGGTTATACCTGATTCTGTCTCCAAGCAAAGCACCACCCGATTTACTTTTTGAAGGGTCAACGGCAAGTACACCTATATGAACATTTTCAGTAAATGACATAAACCTGCCAATCAACTCATCAATCAGCGAACTTTTACCGCTACCACCTGTTCCTGTAATGCCAATAACAATAGATTTATTCTTGTCCTGCTTTTTATACAAGCTTCTCAATGAGTCATACTCTTTTGTTTTAAGTGTATTATTCTCAAAGAAGGAAATCTGTCTTGCAATTTCATAGTGGTTTTTAATGCCGTTTTTCTTTAAGTAGGGTTCCGTGATTTTTATTTCTGCTTTATTTTTCTTCTTCTTTCTAAATTCTTGGATTCGTTTTATGATATCATCAGAGATACCGTCTATACCTATTTTCTGCCCGTCAACAGCATGATATAGCCTGTTCACACCATATTTCTCGAGAGCCTCGATTTCTGCAGGTAATATAACTCCGCCACCGCCGCCAAATATTAATTTATCTGTAGCTCCAAGCCGCTTCAGCTCATCAACCAGAAACCTGAAATATTCATTATGACCACCCTGGTAGGAACTTATCAAAAGTGCGTCAACATCTTCCTGTATAGCTACTGTTATAACTTCACTTACGGAACGGTTATGCCCAAGGTGAATAACTTCAGCTCCCCGCTTCTGTAATAATCTTCTGTATATATTCACCGACACATCATGCCCGTCAAAAAGGGCAGTTGCTGTTAATACTCTTATTTTACTCATTTTCTATACTAATACCAAATATCTAATATTTTATTCTTCTTATTTGTCATATTTAATCATCTATTTTGGTGTTTTTGTACATCCTGGAAATAATGAACCCCAAAAACTTGCAGCTCTGTATGGTTTCCCTGGATCATATCTTATTACTTCAGCTTCTTCAATATCATTTACATTTACTATAATACTATTGAAAAAATATTTTGATAAAGTATCTTGCATGAGACTATCCCTTTTTAAAAACAAAGTTTCAGTTGGGAACAGCATTGCTTTTCCAATTACATTCACAGAACTATCACTTAAACTGCCTCTAAACACATCAAAATAGTAGTATTCACCGGTTCTTAATTTAATCCATACAAATTCATCCTTTTCATTTAAGAAATTGAATATACTTGTTTTTATTCTTATTGTTGAATAACATCCAGTTAAATTAAGTACAATGAAAATACAAAATATTATATGAAAAAGTCTTATTCTCATAAGACAATGTCCGTAATTATTTTGAAATTAACTATTTAATCTACTTCAACAAACTCCTCGCAATCACCAATCTCTGAATCTCACTCGTTCCTTCGTATATCTCTGTAATTTTTGCATCGCGATAATATCTCTCGACATTAAAATCTTCCGTGTAACCATATCCGCCGTGAATTTGAACTGCCTTTCTTGCACAATCCATAGCCACTTCCGATGCTTTTAACTTAGCCACCGCAGACTCGGTTGAATAATTCAAACCTTTATCTTTCATTATAGAAGCCCTCCAGTTAAGCAGCCATGCGGCTTCGTATTCCATCCACATATCGGCAAGCATCCATTGAATTGCCTGGAAACTTGCTATCGGTTGGTCGAACTGGAAGCGTTCCTTTGCATACTTAATCGAATCCTCTATACAAGCCCTTGCAATACCCAATGCCTGTGCGGCTATGCCAAGCCTGCCCCCGTCGAGAGTAACCATCGCAACTTTGAAACCTTTGTTTAGTTCCCCAAGCAAATTTTCTTTTGGAACTTCACAATCTTCCAGAATTATTTCAGCAGTGGAGGAAGACTTAATACCAAGCTTTTTCTCGATTTTTCCGATTTTGTATCCGGGTGTGTCTCTCTCGACAATAAATGCGGTTACTCCCCTCGTTTTTTGACTTGGGTCGGTGGATGCTATTAAAATAAATACCTCTGCTTCCTTGCCGTTCGTAGCAAACAATTTTGAACCGTTTAACACCCATTTGTCAGCAACCAATTTTGCTGTAGTCTTGGTTGCACCGGAATCAGACCCGGCACCTGCTTCAGTCAGCGAAAAACTACCTATCCTTTTTCCTGAAAGAAGGTCCGGAAGATACTTCTTCTTCTGTTCCTCAGTACCAAATCTGTAAATAGGGTCGCAAACAAGTGAGGAATGAGCCGATACAATAACACCTGTGGAAGCACACCATCGTGAAATTTCTTCGACTGCTAAGAAATAGGACACATAATCCATTCCTGCACCACCATAATCCGTTGGATAGGCTATGCCCATCAAGCCAAGTTCACCGGCTTCTTTGATAATATCTTCAGGATATCTATGGTTCTTCTCATTATCTGATGCAACAGGGCCAATTTTTTCCTGTGCAAATTTTGATACCATTTCCTTAAGCATCTTTTGCTCTTCGGTTAACAAATAATCCATTTAGACCTCTCTTTATAATTTATTGTTTTTTTTATGAAATATGAAAATAATTTTCAAGTTTAATAATATTTTGTTAATATATAAATTTAAAGAAAACAAAATAACAATAGAAATTTAAATAACCAATAAGTCAAAATTGTAATCGTATTCTTATAGGAATAACAACCAACTTATTTATAAATTTAGTATTTTCATATTTTCTAAGGTTAAAGTTTGGTTTATTAGAGAAAAAACAAACGGAAATAAAACAAAAAAACAAGGATTTAATTATGGATATCAATCGCAATTTTACTAATGAACAAATTCTTTTGAGAGACACTGTCAGAAAATTTGCCGAAGAAGTAATCAAGCCAAAAGCTCGTGAACTGGATGAGAAGGAAGAATTCTCTTATGAAAACACAAAAAAAATGGCTGAGATGGGATTACTCTCATGCTTTCTGCCGGATAAGTATAATGGAGCTGGACTTGACTATGTTTCTTATATAATGGTTGTCGAAGAGCTGGCACGTGTTGACGGTTCTCATGCAGCGACAATTGCAGCTCATAATTCACTCGGAGCAGGTCCATTATACTATTATGGCAATGAAGAGCAAAAGAAAAAATATCTTCCGAAATTTGCAGAAGGATATTTATGGGGATTTGGATTAACTGAGCCTGAGGCTGGTTCTGATGCCGGAAATACTCAAACAACTGCCGTTCAGGATGGAGATTACTGGGTGCTTAACGGGTCAAAGATTTTCATTACAAATGCTTCGACAGATATAACACTCGGCTCAACTGTTCTTGCATGTACAGGCACTAAACCAGGAGGAAAGAAAGAACTTTCCTGCTTCATAGTAGAAAACGGAACTCCCGGTTTTACTACAAAAGCTATGAAAAACAAACTGATGTGGAGAGCCTCAAACACAAGCGAACTTTATTTTGAGGATTGCCGTGTACATAAAGATAATATGCTTGGCAAAAGAGGAGACGGTTTCCACCAGATGCTCGGCACACTCGACAACGGAAGGCTTTCCATTGCCGCTATGGGTCTTGGATGCGCCCAAGGAGCTTATGAAGCCGCGTTAAATTATGCAAAAGGAAGAAAGCAGTTCGGCAAATCAATTTCAACATACCAGGCAACAGCATTTAAACTTGCTGATGTTGACATGGGTTTGGAACTCGCAAGAAATTATCTGTATGAAGTTTGCCGTATGTTGGACAGGAATGAAAATATTACAAAGGAAGGTGCTATTGCAAAACTTAATTGCTCTGAACTTGCTCATACGGCGGCAAACCATTGCGTTCAAATTCACGGAGGCTATGGCTTAATGAAAGAATACGATGCGGAAAGATTTTACCGCGACCAGAAATTACTTGAAATCGGCGAGGGTACTTCCGAAATTCAAAGATTAGTCATATCGAGAATGATTGGTTGTTTTGATGTTTAATCACAATTTATAATTGGTATGTACTTTGATTTTGTCATGCTGAGTCCATGACCACCGCCGATGCGATGGTAAAACAAAAATATGACAAATTAAAATCGTTCTTTATTTGAATAGCCACTATCTTCAGATAGTGGAGGTTTATTTCCACCCGATTCTGACTTTAGTCACTAATATTAAGGGGATAAATCCCGAATTGTGGTGAGTAACCATCCCACGACTTAAAAGTCGTGGCTATTCATAATATATCAAGATTTCTGGTAATGTGTCATTAACAGCTTCTCGAAGCATCTTTCCCCTTTACTAAAGGGGGATTCAGGGGGTTTCTTTTTTCCCCCTTTACTAAAGGGGGATTCAGGGGGATTACAGATTCTTCGTCGCTTCACTCCTCTGAATGACATTATATTTCCGGTTTAATAGACTAAAAATTTATTATGAGAAATAATGTAAAAATAAAATGAATAAAGTAGATTTAATATTTCAGTATTTTGATGGATGTCCCCATGCAGGAACATTGAGACAAAATGTTAAGGAGGCGATTTCAGGATTTGAAGGAATTATTGATTACAAAGAAGAATTAATTGATACACAGGAACTCGCAATAAAGAATAAATTCAGAGGTTCCCCGACATTACTTATAAATGGAGAAGATTTAGAGAATATGCCGTCTCCAGAACACCCTGCACTTGCCTGCAGGTATTATCCGAACGGAATTCCTTCTAAGGAAAAAATAATTGAACGAATTAAACAATTATGAATAGCCACTATCTTCAGATAGTGGAGGTTTATTTCCACCCGATTCTGACTTTAGTCACTAATATTAAGGGGATAAATCCCGAATTGTGATGATTCAACCTGTCCACGACTCAAAAGTCGTGGCTATTCAAATATTAAATTTCTCAATTAAACTGTAACACACTCGTATTACATAATGATTTTTTATTTGCTTTGTTTTAAAAAAAGTATAAATTGTAATTCTACAAAAATTGAAAATTCGATTACTAATAAATTTTAGGAGTTATTATTATGGTAGGTATAGTTGGTTATGGTGCTTATGTGCCGGCGTTCCGAATCAAGGCAAGCACAATTGCAGACCAGTGGGGCGATGACATTGTCGCTATCGAAAGAGGTTTGCTGATGAAAGAAAAAACGGTTCCCGGCAAAGATGAAGACACCATTACAATTTCGGTTGCAGCAGCTAAAAATGCTGTAAAACGTGCAGGCATTGACCCTCAAAAAATAGGAGCGGTTTATATTGGTTCCGAATCGCATCCTTATGCAGTAAAGCCCTCAGGCACAGTCCTCATAGATGCTCTCGGAATTGGTCCTGATGTACACGTAGCAGATTTTGAATTTGCGTGTAAAGCAGGTTCCGAGGCAATGTTCGTTGCTTACAGCCATGTCAAATCAGGTAATATGGATTATGCAATGGGTATCGGCTCTGATACATCACAGGGAGCTCCGGGCGATGCACTCGAATATTCTGCCTCAGCCGGTGGTGCTGCTTTTATTTTCGGAAAGGATAATGTAATTGCCGAAGTTCTGCACACACATTCTTTCACAACTGATACAGCAGACTTCTGGAGACGTGAATACCAGCATTATCCACGTCATGGCGGAAGATTCACTGGCGAACCTGCTTACTTCAAGCATCTGCTTGGCTGCGGTAAACTATTGCTCGAAAAATCAAAAATGAAAGCAAGCGATTTTGCTTATGCAGTATTTCACATGCCTAACGGTAAATTTCCTTTAAAAGGCGGTGAGATTCTTGGCTTCAAAAAAGAGCAGATGGAACAAGGGTGGCTCGTAAATATAATGGGTAATACTTACTCAGGCTCATCTCCGACAGGTTTGACAGCAATTCTTGATGTTGCAAAACCGGGAGATAAAATCTTTATGGTTTCGTTTGGTTCCGGTGCAGGTAGTGACGGCTTTATTTTCAAAGCTACACCGAGAATCACACAGGTTCAAAATAAAGCACCCAAAACAAGGGATATGCTGAACGGAAAGAAAATATACCTGGATTACGGCAAGTATGCCGCATTCAGAAGAAAAATAAAGTTCCTTGAATAAAAAATTATGTTGTTTAATGATACTTTAAAATTAGAGAATTTAATTTTCAATTTAAAATTTAAAATTTTCAATAAATGATAAATATTAAATTTAAAATGATAAAAATGAAAACATGTAGTTTTTGAAACATTTTAAAATTTCATTACAGAGGTACAGAGATTAAAAAATTGAAAATTTGTTTATTAAAAATTCATTGAAAATTGAAAATTAGAAATTGAAAATTAATTTAGAAAAATATGATAAATTAATCGTAACATAACCTAATACAATGAAAATAAAAAGATGGTAAAAAATAATAAATGGAGGTTAAAATGCGCGAAGTCGCAATAATCGGCGTTGGCATGACCAAATTCGGCGAGCTTTGGGGGCAAGGCATCAGGGATGTCTTTGCAGAAGCGGCTCTCAAAGCCATCGAAGATGCCGGCGTTGCTCAAATTGATTCTTTATATGTTGGATGCATGTCCAGCGGCTTGTATTCCGGTCAGGAGCATATCAGCTCCGTAATGGCTGACTACATCGGGCAAAAAGGAGTTCCCGCCGCAAGAGTTGAATCTGCTTGTGCATCGGGCAGTACATCCGTCAGAGCGGCATTTATGGAAGTCGCATCAGGTATGAGCGATATTGTTCTTGCAGGCGGTGTCGAAAAAATGTGGGATGTCGAAGACGGAACTTTCGTTCTTGCAACTGCATCCGACCAGGAATATGAAGCATATAGCGGAGTTACATTCCCGGGATTATATGCAATGATGGCACGTGCCTACATGGAAAAATACAAACTGACACGTGAAGAACTTGCACAAGTCCCAATTAAAAATCACAAGCATGCAGTTCACAATCCAAATGCTCAGTATCCTTTTGAACTGGATTTAAAAGGTGTGCTTAGCTCTTCGATGGTTGCTGACCCACTGAGATTGATGGATTGCTCTCCAATCACAGACGGTGCTGCAGCAGTCATTCTCTGTCCTTTGGATAAGGCAAAAAAATACTCGAAACATCCGATAAAAATCAGGGCAATAGGTGCTGCAACAGGACCGATTGCTTTGCATGACCATGTTGATATGACAAAGTTAGATGCAGTTCGTATTGCCGGAGAAAGAGCTTACAAAATGGCTCAGTTGAAGCCGAATGATATTTCTTTTGTCGAAATTCATGACTGCTTCTCGATTGCTGAAATCATAGTTGCCGAAGAACTTGGATTCTTCAAGTATGGCAAAGCTGGTAAAGCAATAGCAAACGGTGAAGGAACCTACGGAAGCAAAATCGTGATTAATCCGAGCGGCGGTTTGAAAGCGAAAGGTCATCCTGTCGGTGCTACCGGTGTTGCTCAAATCATCGAATGTGTCGAGCAGTTGAGCGGCAAAGCTGGCAAACGACAGGTGAAAAATGCAAAATACGGTATGGCTCAGAACATGGGCGGTTCAGGTGGCAGTTGTGTTGTACATATATTGGAGGCAGTATAATGGCTATTAGTCCGAGATATACACGCGAAATTCCGCATCGTTACAGGCTCGAAGCCCAGAAGTTCGAATGCGGTGCAGTCAGTCTTCCGAACAGGTATGTTTGCCCCGATAACTGCTGTAAGAAATCGAAGAAAATCACATTGAAAGGAAAAGGAAAAATCCTGACTTATACAATCATATACATTGCAAGTGACCCTTACACAAGGATGAAACCTTTTGCAGTTGCCGTCATAGAAACCGAAGAAGGAGCAAGGCTCACAGCCCAGGTTGTTGATTGCAACTTCGATGATTTAAAAATCGGTGCAAAGGTCGAGCTTGTCTTCCGCAAAGTCATGGAAGAAGGTCCATCAGGCATCATAAACTACGGATACAAAGCAATCCTGGTTTAATGTTTTTTATTAATATTATAAGTCACTCTGGAATAAATGTATTTTGGAGTGGCTTTTTTGTTTTGATATTTCAAAAATAATGAAGTTTTAGGAGTTGTGGTGAGGAATTTGTGTAGATAAAGAAGATCGAAAGCGAGTAAGTTATTTTTTCGATTGAATAAACTTAATAATTGTCGTAATCAAAGTCATCAAAATCTGTATAATTAAGACCCAATATAAATTCTATAGACAAAGATTTTGCAACCGGGTTAACTGCGTTTGGATTAAGATAAATGTAGGACTTTACATTTGTATCATCATGCACCTTACTACAAATTGTATTGTCTTCTAAAAATATTATACCGGATAAATAATTTGAAACTTTATGAATTGTATGCCGACCTGTGAATTTTGAATTAAATGTCTTAAATTTTGCTTTATCATGTTTATATTGACAAAATACACGTCTAGATAAAGCACGATAAAATTTGCAATTATCATTTGTAAAGTTTGTAACTACAGAATTGTACCAAGGGAAAACAACCAACACAATGATTGTTGGCTTCTTTTTAACAAACTTATTTGCATATTTAAATAGAAGCCTGTGAAAATTTTCTGCATGGCTGAATGCGTTATAAGTTCTTTCAGCGGTCTGAATACCAGCAATCCATAATATTCTATAGGATAAATTTGGCATTATTAAACTATTAAAAAAAGTAGTTTTTGATGGGGTTATAGATGATTTTAACTCTTGAAGTAGTTTATTCCTTTTTTCCTGAAAATCTTCATAAGAAATATCAAGGGCGTATTCAGCCGAAATATGAAAGTCGGTTCTACCAAAATGTAATTTTAATTCTTTATATATTCCTTCAAGAATATCTGTAACATTATCTTTAAAACATTTAACATCAAAATATAGGGATAGGTCCTTAATAAAACCGTCCAGATTAGCTGCAGATCCTCCTAATTCTAAAGCAAATGTTTTTGTCTTACCGAGAGTTACATTTGGTTTTATTGGTTTATAAATGCTTGTTTCAAGGTTCATTAATCTTTGATTTAAATAATCATAAGCAGCAAGTTCAGCAAAGGCACCTTCCCAATTTTTCTCACTTTCAATTTCGTTAACTTGAACAATTATATCTTTTAAGAATAAAGGATTACTCGCATAAATATTTTTTATTCTTTGCAGCCTTTCTATAAAATTTGTCTTGAAATCATAATAATCAGATGGGTTATTTAATGCACCTATTACATGATTATAAACGTCATTTTTAGTGTTAAAGGTTGTTGTCCCTGAACCGAAAATGTTATCAATAATATTTGAGTAATTTTCTGTAGCTGTCATATCGTTTGTTTAAATTATTTACCAACTGCTCGTATTTTGGGCAAGTCGGATTATAAATAAAATTACTTAGATAATTATAAAAAAGTTCTTTGTTTATAAAATAATTTACATATAAAATTAACCTTTCTGTCCAGAAAGTAATTGTATCATTTCTATTTCTGCTTCACGTTCTAATTTATAATTTGCTTCAGTACCACTTTTGGAATGTTGAAAGATTTTTTTAGCTTTTATTGCATGTTTAAGGAAAGTACTTGGATTTGACAAATTAATACTATGATCTTTTAGCAATTTTGTAACATCCCTAGTACGAAAATATTTGTTCTCGGACTTTACTTGTGTGAAATAACCTGATAATACTGCTTTATCAGTATCGCTAGTTTCTTTTGGAATTTTATTAAGCCACTCCCCAAAAGTATCTGGTAACTTATTTGGATCTAAAGGTTCCTTTAATTCTGGATTTTCCCCATCATTTTCTCCATCTTTTTTTGGTGGTTCGATTGGTTTAAGTGAATCAATTTCTTTAAAGATCTTTAAATGAGACACTATCTTTTCATATTGGCTTGACACAAATTCTGATGTACCTTCTATCAAAATTTCATTTTGTCCAATTTTCAAATTGATTTTTGCAATGTTATCTGACATAAATTTCTCCTTATAGTTTCCAATAATTATAATTGTCTTCCACATATTTACTCCCTGGTGGTAATAAGTAAATTTTATCATCATCAGTTAGCTCAATGTATTGAAGTTTATCTAACTTAGTCAATAGATTTCTTTTGATATAAGTCTTATTTTTATATTTTAAGTTAATGCAAAGACTGTCTATTTTTAAGAACTGGCTTGTTTCAGCATATAATAGCAAAAGAATTTGATCTTTTAAAGTTAAGTGAGGATTTAATATTCTTTTTATACCATTTAATTCAAAAATAAGTTCAAGTTTACGACTTACCAGATTATTCACTAATGTTTGTGCCTCTGTAAATGGTATCTTATAATTTAAACGATAAAGTTCTGCTAACACCCATTCAGAAATTGTAATTATTAATAATGCATCAGCCTTATTTGGATTAATGTCACCACTTAAATGACCAACACCCCTTCTATTTCTTATATTATAAATAGCACCAATACATCGAGGTATATGTAGTCTATATGAATCGTGAACTGTTGTAGGAGCTCGTTCAATTCTTTGTAATTCTGAGAATATATTCCTTATAGAAGTACTAATTGGTGTATATAAACCTCCAAAACAAGCAAATTGTATGATACGAATTGTAGCTTCAACAAATTTACCTCCGTTTAATTCAGATGGTTCCCACTTATCAATAATAAAATTTGTTTTTATTTCAATATAGCTATCTAAAAGAGCATCAACAAGTTCTTTCGGAAATATAATTTTTAAGTCTTTTTTAAATTGTTCTATCATGTTTAAATGTTGATTATAACTTAATTTTGCTAGCAAATCATATTATTATTAATAAATTTAATCAATTACAATCTAAAATACAATATATATGTAAAATATACAATGCCCTCTCTCTCAATGCAAATGGCTTTTTTAATATTACAATGTTCTCTATCTGATGATTATAAATTTCTTTGATCCGTTATTGTTTCCACTTTTCAATTATTTTCAAAATCCTTTTAAAACCATTTTCTTTTTATATCATTCCCTCAACCTTATCTTTGTCCCGCTTTGTTCTTTGCTAACTAATGTCGGGCTGTATCAGCCGAAACCGGGATGATTTTCCCACTTTGTAAAAGGGGGATTCAGGGGGATTTCTTTCTAACTTTACAACTTTATAAACTTTCAACTTTGTCCTTATATCATCATAAATCAAAAATCGTTAATCCTTGTTCTTAAATTTTTTTTCTCATCACTTTCTGTCGCACACGATAGGACATCAATAGGACAAAATGAGACAAAACAGGACAAATTGAGACAAATATTCCATATTCGCAATAATGAATAATTCTTTTAAATCAATAATTATTCCCCAATAGCAATGCAAAAATTAAAAAAATAGGACAAAATAGGACAAAATAGGACAAAATAGGACAAAAGGTTACATACTCTGCGGCTTTGCGGCTCTGCGTCAAAATAAAATGTCCTGTAATCCTTTAATCCTGTTCAGACAAATTGCTACTCTTCGTAACAAGAAAAATTTCACTCAACACCCAAAACAATAATTCAAAATCCAGCATTCAAAATTCAAAATTTCTCGATGTGGTTTGTGATTTATTTTGATATTTAATAGATTGCAAAGTCAAAAAAGAAGCAATTCTTTATTTACACTTTGGAAGCATTATTATTATTTATAAAATTAAAAGAGTTCATTATGAAAATTCATGAGTATCAGGCAAAAGAATTATTGAGAAAATTTAATGTTCCTGTTTTATTTAGCAAGGTAATTTTTGGTGCTGATGAAGCAGGGAAAGTGGCATTTGAAGATTTCACCGAAAAGGGAATCGAGACGGTTGTCGTAAAAGCACAGGTTCATGCCGGAGGCAGAGGCAAGGGCATCATGCACAATGTTGACACTAACGAGCAGGTCGAACTTTTTGGCAAACCGCTCAGAGGTGTCAATGTAATCACGAATGATAATATCCCCGATACTGTTTACCAGATTGCGTTGAATATGCTAAACAATAAGCTGGTAACTATTCAGACAGGTGCCGCAGGGAGTGTCGTCAGACGTATTCTTATTGAAGAAGGTGTCGGAATTGCAAAAGAATTTTATGCAGGAATAGTTCTCGACAGACAGACAGGAAAAAATACAATTATGTGCTCAACCGAAGGCGGTGTTGAAATTGAAAAGGTTGCTGAAGAAACACCTGAGAAAATTTTGAAGGAGCAGGTTGAACCATCCATTGGATTTCAAAGCTATCAGGCACGCAGACTTGGGTTTGGTCTTGGCTTAAGCGGTGAGCCATTTAAAAATTTCCAATCTTTTATAAAGAATTTATACAGGGCTTATGAATCGCTCGATTGCAGTCTGCTCGAAATCAATCCGCTCGTCCTGACAGAAGACGGGAAAATGATTGCTTTAGATGCAAAGATGAATTTTGATGATAATGCATTATTCAGACATCCCGACTATCTTGACCTGAGGGATACACACGAGGAATCACCACTCGAAGTGGAAGCCTCGAAATATGATTTGAATTACATCAAGCTCGACGGGAATGTCGGCTGCATGGTTAACGGAGCAGGCTTGGCAATGTCAACAATGGATTTGATTCAGCTTTCGGGAGGCAATCCTGCAAACTTCCTCGATGTAGGAGGTGGTGCTAATCCCGATAGGATTGCAAACGCATTCAGAATTATGATGAGCGACCCAAATGTAAAAGCGGTGCTAATAAATATTTTCGGCGGTATTGTCCGTTGCGATAAAGTTGCCGATGGTATAGTTCAGGCATTGCAAGGTGTCGAGGTAAACATTCCTGTTATTGTCCGTCTCGACGGCACTAATGCCGAAGAAGGTGCTGAAACACTGAAGAAATCAGGATTGCAATTTAAAGTAGCAAAGAATTTTGAAGATGCCGCAAAGAAAGTAACAGAAGTTGTGGCAAGTGTAGCTTAAGAAATTTTAAATTTTAATTTTTTATTGGCTGATTGGATTTTCAGACAGCCATTCTATTATTTCTTTCTTTTAGCTCTTAGTGAACTCGCATTAACCTTAAAGGTTAAATCCTGATAAGCATCGGGTCCATTTTCAAGCAACCTTTTTTCTGCTATGAAGCCTATCATTGCGGCATTATCAATACAATAATCGGGATTTAGAACAACAACTTTTATGCCTTGAAGTTTTGCTAAATCAGTTGCTCTTTTTCTTAGACATGAATTTGCAGATACACCACCTGCAATAATCAGGTGTTTTACATTATACTCGACTGATGCATCTATACTTTTCTTAACAAGCACATCAACGATTGCCTCCTGTACAGAAGCACAAACATCAGATAGTTTATCTTCAGGTAATCCCTGTGGAAATTGTTTTTCTAAAAAATACCTCACAGATGTTTTTAATCCGCTGAAGCTGAAATTATAATTTCCGCTATGAAGCATTCCTCTCGGAAATACATAAGCTCTGGGATTTCCGGTCTTTGCAAGTTTGTCTATTTCAGGTCCCGCAGGATATGGCAATCCGAGCATAGTTCCGATTTTATCGAATGCTTCTCCCGATGCATCATCTACTGTTGAACCAAGAACTTTATATTTTGAATAGGATTCGACTTTGAAAAGTGCAGTATGCCCCCCGCTAACAACAAGTGCTATGTATGGTAACACAATTGTCTCATCCTGAATATTTCCTGAATACAAATGCCCTTCAAGATGATTGACTGGAATAATCGGAAGATTATATTTTATTGAAAGTCCTTTTGCAAAGTTGGAGCCGACGATTAATGACCCAATCAGACCGGGTTCAGTAGTAACAGCAATAGCATTCATTTCTTCAATATTCTTTTCTGCTTTCGTAAGAGCTTCCCTGACAACTAAGCTGATGCTTGCAAGGTGAGCCCTGGAGGCAAGCTCAGGAATTACCCCGCCATACTTGCTGTGAAAATGCTGTGATGATATAATATTACTCAGCACCCGTGAATTGCTGATAACTGATGCAGCGGTTTCATCGCAGGAACTTTCGATTGCAAGTATATTCATTCTAATGTCTGAAATGTCTTAATCCTGTGAATATCATTGCTACATTATGTTCATCAGCCGCAGCTATAACTTCATTATCCCTTACAGAACCTCCCGGTTGAATTACCGCTGTAGCTCCAGCTTCGACAGCCTGAAGCACACCATCGGGAAACGGGAAGAAGGCATCAGATGCAACTGCCGAGCCTTTCAAATCCAGTCCCATCATCTTTGCTTTTTCAACAGCAATTCGTGAGGAATCAACACGCGACATCTGCCCGGCACCGATGGCAAGTGTCCTGTCGTTTGCAGAATAAACAATTGAATTTGATTTTACGTGCTTTGCTATTTTCCAGCCAAACATTAAGGCTGAATATTCTTTCTCTGTCGGTTGTCTTTTTGTTACCACTTTCAAATTTGCATCATCATATAAAAGCATATCTGTTGATTGAACAAGAAACCCACCTGAAACAGATTTTATTTCAAATCCTAAAGATTCTCTGAGCTTGTTGTAATCTGCCGTTATCAGTCTTCTGTCTTTTTTCCTTGTGAGTATTTGAAGTGCGTCCTCAGAATATTCAGGTGCAATCAAAACTTCTGTAAATAGGCTGTGAATGGTTTCGGCAGTTTCCATGTCAACAGGTCTGTTCATTGCTATTATTCCGCCGAAAGGTGAAACAGTATCTGTTGCAAAAGCCTTGTGGTAGGCTTCTGATAAAGTATTACCGGTTGCTACTCCTGAAGGATTTGTGTGCTTGATTATTGCAAGTGCAGTCTCATCAAATTCAAGAATTAATCTTGAAGCTGCGTCTATATCGAGTATATTATTATAAGATAGTTCCTTGCCATGTAATTGTTTGAATATTTTGAAGAATGAGCCGTAAAGCAGAGCCTTCTGATGTGGATTTTCACCATATCTCAAGGTTTGTTGAATTTTCATTCCTATTGTCAGCTTTTCAGGAAGCTCAATTTTATTTACTTTTCTGAAATATGAAGAAATCAGAGAATCATAATAAGCTGTATGGTTAAATACCTCTCCTGCAAGTTCCTGCCTTACTTTAACGGGTAAAGTATTATTATTGTTTTTAAGCAAATTGATTATTTCAACATACCATTTTGGATTTACGATAACAGCAGTCCATAAATAATTCTTTGCTGCAGCCCTCAGCATTGTTGGACCGCCAATATCAATATTCTCAATTATTTCTTCATGAGTACTGCCCTGTTTTTCAAGTGTCTCTTCAAAAGGATAAAGATTTACTACGAGTAAATCAATAGAAGACAGGTGATGTTCTTCAAGCTGTTTTACATGTTCTTCTTTATTCAGTTCGGCAAGTAAACCTGCATGAACTGCCGGGTGAAGGGTTTTTACCCTGCCATCGAGAATCTCAGGAAAATTAGTTAATTCACTGACACTTTTCACAGTTATTCCTTCATTTTGGAGAAGTTTAGCAGTTCCTCCCGTAGAATAAATTTCTATACCAAGTGAAGATAATTCCTTTGCAAAATCAACAATACCTGTTTTATCCGATACTGAAATTATAGCTTTTTTAATAACATGGTTTTCTGGTGTTATCATATTAATTCCTAATTCATAAATCTTCATAATTACTTTTTTTTCTTACTATGGCTTCTTTGGACTACCTTTCAATCCTTTTATAAAGGGACAATAATAGCTTTTATCTCCCATTACTATTTTAACAAAATATAGGCCATTATTAATTACATTACCGAATTCTCGAAAATGTTTTCCTGGTTGATTATATCCGCTATATATTGTTTTTATAAAAGTTTTTTTAATATCATATAAATCTATTTCGATGTTGCCGGAGTTTTTTACAGAGTATTCCAAAGAACCCGATTCAATGAATGGAGTCGGAAAAATAATCAGATGAGGCGAATTTGTATCATTTGGATATTGTCTATCAGTATATAGATTAAACACAATATCTTTATTCATATTTTTGGAAAAAGGGTAATAATATTTGTCGCTTTTAAGCCATTCAGGAGTATCTTCAGTACTGTCGGGAATAAATAGAGTATCATTTTCAGAAACAGTAAATTCTTCTGTTGTATCAATAAAATCTTCATTCAAGGTTATTCTAATTTTATAGGGCACATTGAGCTCAATATTTTCAAATAAATAAACAATGTCAGTGGTAGTATCTTCAATAGTGTAAGTAGTTGCTACAACTTTTTCATTTTTCAACAGCTCAACTTTTATTCCTGAAAGATAATAGCTCGCATAATATTTCCCTAAGACAACCCCTGATTCATGAATTCTAAGGAGTTCAACATAAACAAAACCAATCATTTTATTATTTTGTACCTGAACTTCTGTGTTTTCACAAGAAAAAAATAGAATTGCACATAGAAAAAAAGGCAATATGTTTTTCATATCATACCTCGTTAATAATGTTTTCTTAATAAAATTTTATAGAATACAAAATTAGAAATTAATTGTTTATTTTTAGAGTATGTAATAAAATAAAATAAATTATTGGAAGTTGTTATTTCTTCAAATGATTCAACAAAATCATAAATTCCCCAAGGAGATAGAAAGAACCTATAACCAGTATTGGCTGTGGTTTCGAGAGGACAAGATCGGCCGCTTCCTTAACATTACTCGTAATGACAATATTCTTAATACCGGCTTCCATGGCTTTAATTTTTAAATCCGCAGGTTCAGCCGCCCTGTCATTATCCGGTTTTGTTATTATTAATCTTGAACAAATTAATTTTAAATATTTCAAAATATTTATAGCATCCTTATCCGACATAAGTGCAAAAACAATATTCCACTTTTTGTTCTCAAGCCCGCAGTCAATCAGAGTTCCAACTGTTTTTTGAACAGCATCAGGATTATGAGCAACATCCAAAATGATAGGAAAGTCTTTATTTACAAGTTCAGTCCTGCAATGAAAATTTGTGTTTCTGACAATATTTATAAAACCAGTGCACAAAGACTCTTTTGATATGTTAAAGTTTCTGCTAATTATTTTTATTGCAGCCCATGCTGTTTTGATATTATCAATTTGATGGGAACCTACAACACCTACATTAAGATTCGGATAAGTGCAAACCGATGAGTGTATATTCAAATTCATTGTCAAATCACTATTGCAGGTGAACTGTTCGCATTTGAAAAATTCATCTGCAAATATTAATTCACAATGTTTTTCTGTTGATTTTTCACTAATTACTTTATATACTTTGTCTTCATTTTTCGAAACAACAACAGGCTTACCTTGTTTAATTATACCGGCTTTTTCAAAAGCAATCTCGGTTAAGGTATTACCGAGGTATTCTGAATGGTCATAATCTATTTTAGTAATTATACTCACTAACGGACTTAAAACATTTGTGGAATCGTACCTCCCGCCCATCCCCGTTTCTATAACGGCAACTTCAACTTTATTTTCCGAAAAATATTTGAATGCCATTGCAGTAGTTATTTCAAAAAAAGTAGCTCCGATTGACTCTGCATACGGTAGTAATTCTTCCGAAAGCCTGATTAAATCATCATCAGAAATTAAATTTCCATTTATACTGATTCGTTCATTAAAAGTAACGAGATGAGGCGAAGTATAAAGTCCGGTCTTATATCCTGCCTCGATTAAAACAGAAGCAATCATCGAACAGACAGAACCCTTGCCGTTTGTTCCTGCCACATGCACAGAATGAAAATGATTTTGCGGCTTCTCAAGAAAACCGAGTAATTTCTTAGTTCTTCCGAGGCCGGGTTTTATACCGAATCTCTGAAAAGAAAATAATTTATCGAGAATTTCTTTCTTTTTCTTATATTTTGTTTTATTTAGACTAAGTTTCATGCTTAGTTTACTCAATTTGTTAAATTTCAATACAAACTTAATAAAAATATATAATTTAATCAGGTCTTTATATGAATAGATTATTTAACAAAAAAGTAATTTGGATAACCGGTGCAAGCCGTGGTATCGGTGCGGAAATTGCCCGTAAGCTTGCTAAAACCGAAGCAATTTTGGCATTAAGTGCGAGGACGGCTCAATCCTTTAAAAGTACAAAAAAGGAATTAGCGCAATTTAAAAATGTATTTATTTTCCCCTGCGATGTTTCTATACATGAGGAAGTCTATGAAGTTTATAATAAAATTTCAGATAATTTAGGGAACGTTGACATATTGCTCAACAATGCGGGAGTGGCAGCTTTCAAACCATTTGACGAATTAACAGTTGACGATTACAATTCAATGATTAATACAAATCTATTTGGAACCTTTCTTGCAACAAAAACAGTTCTTCCTTCGATGATTAAAAGAAAAAAAGGAATAATTCTGAATATTATATCCGTTGCTGCAAAAAAAACATTCAAAGGCTCGGCATTATATTCAGCTTCAAAAGCAGGCGTTCTGGCTATGAGCCGTTCGATGAGGGAAGACCTGAGAGAGAAGGGAATAAAAGTCATAGATATTTTCCCCGGTGCTACAGAAACTGAATTATGGAGCGAGAAATCAAGAAGTAAATATGATTGGCGAATGATGAAACCCGACAATCTTGCTGATATTGTTGTTGATGTTTTGCAAAAATCAATGAATGATAATTTTATGATTGAAGAAGTTATTGTAAGGCCACAATTAGGGGATTTAAGCTAAATGAAAATATTTATAATAACATTAATTTGGGGAATTATTTTATTCCAACTTTCATTTTCACAAAATGATAAGCGATTTAATCTTGGTTTGAAAAAAATTGAAACAGGACAGTATTTGGATGCGATAAAAATATTCTCTGATATAATAAAAAGTAAGCCACAATCCTCTTATGCTTTTTATAATAGGGGCCTGGCTTATGACCGATTAAACATAACCGATAAAGCAATGTCTGACTATACCCGGGCAATTAATCTTAGTAGTAAAAACTTTGAAGCATACAACAACAGAGGCACATTAAAAGACAAATTAGGTGATTGGGATGGCGCCTTTAAAGACTATAATAATGCAATAAAAATCAATCCGAAATATGCACTTGCTTATTATAATCGCGGTATTTCTAAAAGTGAAAAAGGCGATAGGAAAGGGGCAATAGAGGATTATGATATTTCAATTAAGTATGACCCATACTATGCGAGTACATGGTATAACCGTGCTATTTTAAAAAGCGAGGAAGGGAAAGATTCTTCGGCACTCTTCGATAATACAGAAGCAATCAGGCTTAATCCGAAATTTCGGGATGCTTATTATAACAGGGGAAATGTCAAAAGGAGAATGAAAAATTACACTGATGCAATTCAAGATTACAATGAAACTCTTAAATTAGATTCTCTTTTCGTCAATGCTCTGAATAACAGGGGGCTTGCAAAGTATGGCCTAAAAGATATTGATGGAGCAATAAGTGATTATAGCGAAGCTATAAGAATTAAACCGGAATATTATCTTCCCTACTGCAATCGCGGCATCATCAATTTTGAGCAAAGAAAAGCGAGCGGTTCCAGCGATGATTATATGAGTGATTTCAACAAGTCAGTGCAACTCAATCCGGATTATTCAAATGCATATTATTATCGGGCGCAAGCAAAAAAATTCCTTAAAGATTATCAAGGTTCTATTGATGATTTCTCTCAATATATCAGGCTAGAACCTGATTATGCGACGGGGTATTTTAACAGGGGGCTTGTCAAATATGAATGGGAAAAATATGAAGATGCTATTCCCGATTTTGATGCGGCATTAAATAAATATCCTGAATACAAAGAAGCTCTCTACTATCGTGGCCTTGCTTATTATAATCTTGGTAAAAATGATAAAGCTTGTGAAGACTGGAAGAAATCTATAGAACTTGGTAATAAAGAAGCCGATTATATGTACCAAAGCTACTGTAAATAATTAAAAATTAATAATTAATAATTAATAATTAATAATTAAAAATGAATAGTGAAAAGTGAATAATGATAATATAAATATTGAATCAGAAGTACTAGGGCTTCAGGAAAAGCTTAAATCGTTACCAACGAATCCCGGTATTTATCAATTCAAAAACCAGATTGGTAAAATTATATATATTGGAAAAGCAAAAAACCTGCGGAACCGTGTGAAATCTTACTTTCAGACGAGGAAGCCAGTTGATGCAAAAACAAAAGTGTTAATTCAAAAAATTAAAGATGTAGAGGTAATTGTAACCGATTCCGAAACAGAAGCTTTGATACTTGAAGATACACTGGTAAAAAAATACAGGCCAAAGTATAATATCCTTCTTAAAGATGATAAGTCTTTTCCTTATGTACGACTGACTAATGAACCTTATCCCAGAATATTTGCGACCCGAAAAGTCATTAAGGATGGCTCAAAATATTTTGGGCCATATACAGAAGTCAGGCAATTAAAAATTTTATTGAAAACAATCAGGTCATTATTTCTTATGCGTAGCTGCGATTACAATCTGACCGATGAATCCGTAGCTAATAAGAAATATAAACTCTGCCTCGATTATCATATAAAAAAATGTGAAGGTCCCTGCGAGGGACTTATATCACGGGAACAATACAACGAAAATGTTCGCCAGGCAGTACAAATTATTAATGGCAAGACACGTGAAATTGAGCGGAAGCTCGAATGTGAAATGGATGTGCTTTCCGAACAAATGAAATTTGAAGAAGCCACAATTGTTCGCAACCGCTATCTCATATTAAAGGATTATCTGTCACATCAAAAAATTGTTTCAACTGAAACGATTGACCGGGATGTGATTGCTCTCGCAAGAATAAATGACAGCGCCTGCATACTGATTTTCCAGATTAGGGACGGCAAATTGATTGGAAGAAGGCATTACATAATATCAAACACTTTAGATCAAACTGATGAGTATATTATACAAGTTGCAATTGAAAAATGGTATCTCGAGACTAATTTTATTCCAAATGAAATTCTACTCCAAACCGAGCCTGAACAATTGGATTTTATAATTGAATGGCTCGAAAAAATCAGCGGTTATCATGTTGATATCCAAATCCCAAAAATCGGTGAAAAGAAAAAGCTAATCAACATGGCAGTAACCAATGCTGATTTTCTTTTGCGTGAGTATCATCTTGCCATGGCAAAAAGAGAACAGGCCATACCCAAAATACTTCATTCAATACAAAGAGACCTCAGGCTCAGCAAGCCTCCCCGGCGTATCGAATGTTTCGATAATTCCCACATTCAAGGGAGCGAACTCGTTTCATCAATGGTTGTTTTTGTTGACGGCAAGCCCAAAAAATCAGATTACAGGAGATATAAAATTCAAACCGTTGACCATAACGACGACTTTGCCGCTATGAGAGAAGTCATATCGAGAAGGTATGATAAATCATCTGATGAAAAATCCATCATACCGGATTTAATAATAATTGACGGGGGAAAGGGGCAATTGTCTTCTGCCGTTCAGATACTAAAAAAAGCCGGATTGTCAGATAAGACAACCGTAATTGGACTTGCAAAACGAATAGATGAAATTTTCTTTCCCGGGAAAAGCGAGCCTTTACTTTTACCAAAAACATCCAGCAGTCTGAAACTCATACAACATCTCAGGGATGAAGCACATCGCTTTGCTATAACTTATCATCGTCTGCTGAGAAGTAAAAGAACATTACAAACAGAACTGACAGAAATTCCCGGGATTGGCGAAAAGATTGCACAGAAGCTATTAATCCAGTTGAACTCGGTAGAAAAAATTAAAAATTCTGACTTAGAAGAATTGACAGATATAGTTGGACATAAAGCCGCTGAAAGGGTATTTGAATATTTCAATAAAACAGAAATTCAACAAAATTAATTTGAACATTATTTATGGAAACTTCTCTTAATATTTTAGAAGAAAAGCTGAGTGATTTACTCAAAGAAAATGGTAATGAAGCGTTTTACAAAATACCATCACTTTGGATTGACCCTTATAGAAATTCTTATGAAAAAGATTTATGGGTTTCACCTTTTGAATTTTATTTGAATAGAATTAAAGAAATTAAAATACTCGCAAAAGAAGAGCCTGTCTCACTTCCCGAAAAAGGTTGGACTAAGGAAGCGGTTGTTTATAACATTTTTGTCAGATACACAACTTCTTTCGACCATAATAATGATGGAATAATTAATATAAATGACAATTACAAAGGTTTCAGAGAAACAGGAACTTTTCTTAAAGCAATTTCCCTATTGCCATATATATATTCTCTCGGAGTTAACACAGTATATCTTCTCCCGATTACTTCAATCGGAATTGATGGCAAGAAAGGAACACTTGGCTCTCCTTATGCAATAAGGAATCCATACAAAATTGATGATAACCTATCAGAGCCCGTTTTGAACTTAAGCGTTGAAAAGGAGTTTCAGGCATTCGTCGAAGCGGCGCACTTGCTTGGAATGAAAATAATAATCGAATTTGTGTTCAGAACAGCGAGTATTGACGGCGGCCTTGCTATTGAACATCCTGAATGGTTCTATTGGATTAAAGATAACATTGAAAACAGAGAACAAGGTTCAACCGATGAATCTAAATACGGCCCTCCGATTTTTTCTGAGGAAGAATTTATTCTGATAAGGAAAAAGATCGAGGATTCTGATTTTAGTGAGCTTTCACCTCCTTCGGATATATACAAGGAATTTTTCACAGAGACTCCTGAAAAAGTAATTAAAGAAAATAACAAACTTGTTGGTATTCTGAAAAACGGTGATAAATGCAAAATACCCTGTGCATTTGCTGACTGGCCCCCTGACGACACTCAGCCGGTTTGGAGTGATGTTACATACCTAAAACTTTATGAACATCCAGACTTCAATTACATTGCTTATAATACTGTGAGAATGTATGATGAGGAATTGAATAGTGAAAAATATAAAGTTTCTGAACTTTGGGAAAATATTTGCAATATCATACCTCATTATCAGAAAAATTATGATATTGATGGTGTGATGATAGATATGGGACACGCACTTCCATCTTCTTTGCGACAGGAGATTGTACAAAGAGCAAAGGATGTAAATGAAAATTTTGTCTTCTGGGAAGAAAATTTCTTAATGAAACAGAAATCCATCGAAGATGGCTATGAGGCTGTTGTGGGCTATTTATGCTTCGATATTCACAAGCCTGACAAAGTTAAAGAATTTATCGGCATATTATCAGAAAAAGGATTTCCTATTCCTTTCTTTGGCACTCCCGAAACTCACAACTTGCCGAGGGCCGCATCGAGACAAGGTGGTGTACAATTTTCAAAATTCGTGTGGACGATAATAAATCTCATACATGGAATACCTTTTATTCACTCAGGATTTGAACTAAGCGAAACTCACCCGGTCAATACCGGTCTATGTTTTGAACCTTGGGAGCTATCCAATTATCCTCCCGAGAAATTACCATTGTTTTCCGAATGCCAACTATGCTGGACATCTGAAAATGAATGGACAAGATATATGAGAAAAATATCTGCTATAAGAAAAGAGATAATCAATCCGAGGGATTACAGCACAGATAATATTATAGCATTAAGTAGCTCTAATATCAATATAATCTCATTCATTAGAAAGGGCATTGATGGAAAAAGTTATTTGTTCATAGGAAACATGAATCCCGAAAAAGAACTTTATTTCTATGTTAAACTACCGGGGAGTTCCCATTTATTCAGGGATGTTTTTTCAGGAAAGTTTTTCCAATTTTATAATGATGAAATTATAACGAACCTAAAACCGTTTGAAATGATGTTCGGGGAATTAGTTTTTGAAATTTGAAATATCTAATTTTACAATGATGTCAGTCTGAGCTTGTCGAAGACTGATTAGAAACTGATTGTCACTCCAAGTTTATCGTTGAGTGATATTAAAGGGTAATAGTCATAATTCGACAGGCTCAGTATGACAGATTATTTAATCATTTGAGAATATGGCTGATAATATTGGGAATAAACCAATCGTCTTTTTTGATGGAGTTTGTAATCTATGTAATTCCATTGTTCAGTTCATTATCAGGCATGATAAAAAGGAGAGATTTTTATTTGCTTCATTACAATCTGAAAAATCAAAGGAAATTCTAAGTAATTTCAATTTTACACAATCAGATATTGAAACAATTATTTTACTTGAAGAAAATAAATTATATTTTGTTTCCACAGCCGCTTTAAAGATTGTTAGACATTTGAATTTCTTATGTTCTCTTTTATATATTTTTATTATTATACCCAAACCTTTGAGGAATTACGTCTATAGAATAATAGCAAAGAACAGATATAAATGGTTCGGCAAAAAAGATAGTTGCATGGTACCATCTCATGAATTGAAAAACAGATTTATTGATTGATTTAATGATAGACTACGAACAAATTGATGTATTGGAACTTGTCAAACCGGACGGAGGTAAATACAAGGCCTCATCTATTAGTGGTGCTTTCGAGTTCTGTCGTCAAATTACAATTTCTCATTATGAGAATTTTCCGGTTGCTTCTTTTCTGGTTCCTAAATCATTAAGAAAATATGTAAATGCAATTTATACTTATGCCCGAATAGCCGATGATATTGGTGATGAACTTACTTCAATCGGTAAAGAAAAAAGGTTAAAAGCATTGGATGATTATGAACAACTCTTGCTAAACAATGAAGGTCAACAAAATAACAATCCGGTCTTTCTTGCTATTCATCAAACTATGAAAGACAGAAATATTCCGGTCGAGCCTCTACAGAAATTACTTATAGCGTTCAGGAGAGATGTTGAATTTGTCCGGGCAAATACAATTGATGATTTGCTGAATTATTGCTCCTATTCTGCAAATCCTGTCGGAGAGCTTGTTCTCAGGCTTTTCAATAATTACAATGATATTACAGCTCCTTTATCTGATAAAATATGTACAGGATTACAACTTGCTAACTTCTGGCAGGATTTATCTATTGATTTAAAGAATGGTAGAGTGTATATTCCCTTAAATATTCTTGAAAATTACAATATCAACCAACAAAATATATATGAAAAGGGTTCAAATGAAAATTTGTTTAATTGTTTGAATGAATTATATTTGCAGACAGAGAAATACCTTCGGGACGGATATAAATTAATTGAATATTTGAATAATTACAGGTTGAAGCTTGAAATCAAGGCATCAGCTCTCGGAGGTCTGGAAATAATTGAGAAAAGCAGGAATTTGGGAACTGATATAATTAAGAGCAGGCCTAAGCTTTCTAAATTAGATTTCATGAAAATTTTTATTAAAGCAGTCATAAAATAAAATAGTTAGTGAATTACATAACTCATATTGAACTTGCAAACTATGAAAATGTTCCGCCTCCTGAATTAGAGAGGTCGAATTTTTACTATTCATTTTCAATTCTACCTATTGAAGAACGAAAGGCTATTCACTCTGTATATGCCTTTTGCAGTTATATCGATGATATTGTTGATAACACACCTTCCCACGATATTGCAATTATAGATAAAAAGAAAAGACGCCTCGACTGGTGGGAAAATGAAGTAGAAAAGATTTACTCGGGTGAATCAGCAAGTCCCCTGATAATGCCTCTCGTAAGTGTTATCAAGCGGTTCTCAATTCCCAAGCAATACTTCCAGACTTTGATTCATGGCTGTCGCAGAGACCTAATGCAGAACCGCTATCAAACTTTTGATGAACTAAAGGATTACTGCTACGGAGTTGCAAGCACGGTTGGTTTAATCAGCATCGAGATTTTCGGACATAAATACGAAGAAACAAAAAATTATGCGATTAATCTTGGCTATGCACTGCAATTGACTAATATTTTGCGTGACATTAAATCAGATAAAGACAGGGGCTATATTTATTTACCTCAAGAAGATTTGATTCGATTTAATTATTCTGAGGAAGAGCTGCTCAGGGAAGTTTACAATGACAACTTTGTAGAACTGATGAGGTTCCAGGTGCAGAGAGTTAGAGAGTATTACCATAAAGCCCGTACATTATTAAGGCCCGATGAAAGAATCACGATTTCAGCGGCTGAAATAATGGATTCAATCTATTACAGGCTCCTCGAAAAAATTGAACTAAAAGAATATAATGTCTTCGAAAAAAGAATCAAAGTAGCAGCAATTCACAAAATCCTGATTGCTATGAAGCATTGGCTTTCTATTAAAGTATTTGTCAAGAGATTGAAAAAACATTTTTAATTCTGGCTTCTACAAGCTTTATGCATTAGCAAATTCTACTTGATTCTGTACAACAATTTTCACGGGAGAAATTTTATTTGGAATAGGTAAATTATTTTGCTTTAATAAATCAATATGCTCCTTCATGCCCCATTTTGCTTTGTAGATACAATCTTCAATTGAGTTTCCTACTCCTGTGAATCCTTCAAGGTCGGGAGAATAATATCCGAAAAAGTCAGGTTCTACCGTTGCTTCAATGACAAGTGAATAGTCTATATCAATCATAATGTGTTTCCTTTTCTAAAGTCCGAAGATTTTTTATTCTCTTTACTATTAACCTTAAAATAAAATTATTAAACACATATTTAACAAATATTTATTTTATAACCACCCATAGCAAAATAAAAGTATATCTTTGAATAATCATAAATTATCATTATTTTTTTTAGATTTGTAGTTTATATTTATGCAATGTTAGCTATGGAATTATATTATGGTTATTGAATTCGCTAAGGAAGAATTAGCTCAAATTGAAAAAATTAAATCTAAATACCCACAGCCGAAAGCTGCTATTATGCCTGTATTGTGGTTGGCACAAAAAAAATTCGGATGGATTTCGGATGATGTGAAAAAATATGTTGCTGAACTATTAGGGCTGTCCTATTCCCATGTTCACGGTGTTGCCAGCTTTTACACAATGTACTTTAAGAAGCCGATGGGAAAATATCATCTCCAGGTTTGCACAAATATATCATGTATGCTCCTTGGTGGCGAAGAGATTTATTCTCACATAAGTAATAAGCTTGGCATTGGGCATAACCAGAGAACGGCTGACGGCAAATTTTCGCTTGAAGAAGTAGAGTGCATGGGTGCCTGCGGCGGTGCTCCTATGCTCGCCATAAATGAAGATTACCATGAATTCGTCAATATTGATGAAGTTGATATGCTGTTAGATTCATTAAAATAAAATGTTTGAACAGGAACATATAAAGTCAATATCTTTCAGACTGCTATTAGTAGCAGGTTTTATCTATATTACCGACATTTTCGTTCAGGGAAAAATCTCCTCCGTAATTGCTTTACAACCTTATCTGATTCTTGAAAAGATGGAACTGTGGCGGCTTCTCAGCTTTCCTTTTGCAAGAGGAACAGTAGAAAGCACTATGTTATTTTTGCTTGTGTTTTATCTTTATGGCCCAAAACTGGAAGAAATCCTGAATAGAACCCTCTTCTCACTTATACTTATCCTTGTTACTATTCTTCAGGGTACAATACTGACGCTCGTATTCTGGAAGTCTCCGGCAATGCTGTCGGGAATGGAAGGCATATCCTTTTTTGTTATGCTTCTTTATACTTTTTTCAAGAAAGGAAAAAGAATATATATTTGGATTTTCAAACCGGTCAAAACTTCCGTATTAACTTCGATAATTTTTATCGGCTGGGGTACAGCATTGCTTTCTCATTCACTTTTAATTAACGGGCATAGTATTTTAATTAAAGGCATCCTGTCTGCATTCATCGGATTAACAGCCGCAGGTGTGTCTTTTATGCAAATCAGGACAACCAAGAATTTGATTAAAGCGAGGCTTGCCGAAAGAGGCTTGGAAATACCTAAACCTGAAGAATTGACTCCTGCACTTATCGAACAGAATGAACTCAGAAAATATGCTCAAAGCCTGAGGGACGAGCCATCATATTATGGTGACATTAAATACACTGAAGACCGGTTGAATGAAATCCTCGATAAAATCATTGCTCACGGCAAAGACTCACTTTCACCCGAAGAAAGACGCTACCTCGAAGGCTACTCGAAGAATGTCGAATGACATTAATCACGAATTACGAATGACGAATAAAAAACCCTTCAATAAGCTCAGGGTGACAGTTATGTTTTGCGCATTTTGCGACTTCTTTGCGCACTTTGCGTGAACCAAATTAGTATTGATAAGGTTTCCAACTATGGATTCTTCGACAAGCTCAGAATGACAGTGAGGAGACACTTCTACAGGCTCAGTGTGAAGTCATACTTTGCGCCCTTTGCGTCTTCCCTTTGCGTCTTTGCGTGAACCAAATTAGTATTGATAAGGTTTCCAACTATGGATTCTTCGACAAGCTCAGAATGACAGTGAGGAGACACTTCTACAGGCTCAGTGTGAAGTCATACTTTGCGCCCTTTGCGTCTTCCCTTTGCGTCTTTGCGTGAACCAAATTAGTATTGATAAGGTTTCCAACTATGGATTCTTCGACAAGCTCAGAATGACAGTGAGGAGACACTTCTACAGGCTCAGTGTGAAGTCATACTTTGCGCCCTTTGCGTCTTCCCTTTGCGTCTTTGCGTGAACCAAATTAGTATTGATGCGGGTTTCAGGCTATGGATTCTTCGACAGGCTCAGAATGACTTACTTCCTACTTCAAATTTCCCATTTCCAAATTATCAATTTTCAATTCTTCAAGGTAAATTCCGAAAGACAAAGAATCTCAATAAAAGTTCAATCAGTAACAATGCTCCTGCGGCGATTGCGAATGGCAAAAATTCTTCTGAACGGCGGCTCCAGACGGCTACATCTATTTTCGTTTTTTCTAACTTGTCAATTTCATTATAAATATTTTCGAGTGCCTTGTTGCCCGTAGCACGGAAGTATTTTCCGTCTGTGGTTTTTGCGATTTCTTTCAGCACCTGCTCGTCAATTTCGACAGGCACATTCTGGTATTGAATACCGAAGGGAGTTTTAAAGGGATATGGTGCCACACCGCGCGAACCGACACCAATCGTATAAACGCGGATTCCGAATGATTTCGCAATTTCTGCGGCAGTCAGCGGAGCAATAAATCCTGTGTTGTTCACACCATCTGTTAGTAGTATAATCACCTTGCTTTTCGCCTTGCTGTCCTTCAATCGTGTTATAGCAGTAGCCAAGCCGTTGCCAATAGCAGTTCCGTCAATAATCATCCCGCTTTTGATTGAGCCGAACAGGTTTTTCAGCACATCATGGTCTATCGTAACAGGGCATTGAGTAAAGCTTTCACCGCTGAACACAACCAAACCGATTCTGTCATCAACACGGTTATCAATGAATGTCATTGCGTTTTTCTTAGCGGCTTCGAGCCTGTTGGGTCGAAAGTCTTCCGCAAGCATCGAGGTTGATATGTCGAGTGCCATCACAATGTCAATACCTTCGGTAGTTACATTCTTATGGCTCGAACTCGACTGAGGCTTTGCAAGAATAATGATTAATAATCCGATTACAAATATTCTCAAAACAAATAAAATATGCCTCAGCCTGACACGCAGAGTTGGTTTTGATTTTTCAAATCCCTGTGTTGAAGATAAAATCAATGCAGGCTGTTGCTTTTTCAACCGGTAAACATACCATGCTGTTAAAAATGGTATTAAAATTAACAAATATAGAAACTCAGGATAAGCAAATACTATGTTTCTCATTGACCACTCCCCTCTTCAAGTTTCGGAACATCTTCCTGAACGGGTATTGAGCGATTCACAAAATCTACTGCATAATTCATTACAAGTGTATTCTCATCAGGCAGAGGCTGGAACTTGGCAAACTTAACCAGGTCTGCCGTCTCAAACACTTTTTTCATAAATGAAATTAGTTCTTCATCAATAGCTGATTCATTCATACCTTGTATTATATCAGGTGTAATCATTTCGAGAGCAGGAATCAAGTACCTTCTTTCTATATAGAGCCTGATTATTTCAGTCAGGCGTATATGATATAATTTCACTTTACCTTTTTGCAACAGCTTCTCGGAATCAAGCTGTCGCAGTGATTCGAGAGCAATAATATGTGGCGGAATTTTCGGGTCATATTCCATTGGAACTTCCTTTTTCTTTTTATATCTCTTCCATAAGTAATATGCGAGAAAAGCAAGTCCAATGACAGCAATTCCAATAATAAAATACAAAAGATATTCTTCCCATGATATAGGTTCATCAAGCGGAGGCTTTATATCCTTTATTGCCTGTGCTGTATCAACCGGTACGGTATTGAATTTCAGGTACAATGTATCTGTTGAAAGTGGATACAAATCTGGCATTCCTTTTTTTGCATACATTACAACAAAAGATGGAATAGGGTGCCAGCCGCTATCGAATGATGTTATGATGAACTTCTGTTGAATAGAATATATTCCATTAGAATCGAGTGTGTCAATCTTTGAACGGTTCAATACCTCAATTTTACCTATAGTATCAGGCACTATGGGTAGAACAATATTCGTCTTTTTATCACTCCTTGCTTCAAGAGTCAGCTTAAGCTGGTCTCCGATCAATACATTATTGGTATCTATCCAAGCCCTGACCGAAACATTCTGTGCTTTTAATGAAAATGATACTAAAATTAAAACAACAACAAAAATATATTTAATCCTCATCACTTGCTTCTTCAAATTTTCAATCCAATCATTTATTAACGAGCATTGATTTTGTTTCAACTTTATTTCCTGTTTTCAACCTGTAATAATACTTTCCTGTAAACATCCCGGCCGCATCAATATTGTAAGTATATTTCCCGGCATCCATTCTTGCATTTATTATCGTTTTAACTTTAGAACCGAGATAATCAAATATTTCCAATCTGACATCACTTCGTTTTTTGATTTCAAAACTTATTGAAGTTATAGTATTGAATGGATTGGGATAATTCTGTCCTAACCAGCTTAAATAAGATTCATTATCTACACCGACATATTCAGCAGTTGTGAAATTCCATGAACGGTTGAATATTCCTTCGCCATTTTCATCAATTGAACTCATTTTCCAATAATATCTCTGGCCGTATTTAAGATTTTTCAATTCATAAGAATTTCCAATGATACCAATTGTATCCAAAACAATTTTCGAGAAAAGAAAATTCTCTGCTAATATCAAATGATAAGAAGTTGCACCTTCAACATTTTCCCATTGAAGCGTTACGTCATTAGGTAATGAATCACTCTGAGTCTCAGGATAAAGCAAATTCGGAGCCTGTATTGCCGTTGTGAAAGTCCATGTATCAGACCATTGACTGGGACCTCCTGCTCCTTTTGCTGAAATATGCCAGTAGTAAGTTTTTTTACCCTGTTCCAAATCCTCAACATTAATTGAGTCCATATTTATGCCATCTCTATGATAAAAGATATCTGAAAATGTGGAATCGCTTGCTATTTGAATCTTATAAAATGAAGCCCCATCAACCCTATTCCATTTCAACACTTGTGCATCCTTAATTCCTTTTGAATTATCGGATGGTAAAACAAGGGCAGGTTGAGAAGGAACAGAAGGCAATCCGGTTACAGTAGAAGTAAATACTCCTGCACCATGAGTTGCCGCTGCGAGCAAGGCGTCACTGTGCCTTGCGTCGAGCATATCTACAACAACATTACCAATAGTTGTTGCTCCTTCCTGCTGCCAGACAGTAAATTCACCATCAAGATAAGCAGTCGAATAAATACCTGTCGAAGTTCCGGCATAATACATATTTGTACCATTCACTTTGAGTATTTCAATCCAATTAACTGCAGGCCCGCTTCCCCCGCCTCCGGGGAACTCTTCAAGGTTACCTGATATAGGAACCCAGTTTTGACCCCCGTTAGTAGTATAGAAAATACTTTGAACACTATAATTTGAAAATGAAACGATAACTTTATTGGCATCATCTTCATCAACTGCGAAACTACTCACATAAGCATTTCTTGGAAAATTACTCCCTGTGATTTCAATAGGAGTTGGAAATCCTGTATTTGCATCAGTCAACTTAAAAACTTTACCATTCGATGTCCCATAATAGACAATATTGGCAGGATTAGTTGATACCTGCAGTGCTGTCATAACTGCAACAGAATCAAGTAGTCTTGTTTGAGGAAGGCTGTCCCATCCTATCGAAGTAGAATCCCTGGTATCAACTTCGGGTATTGATGAAAGGTCATTATTCCGCCAAATCAATTTTCCACCACCGAGATAGAGCAAGTTATTATTATGTGGGTCAAGCTGGAAAGGTGAAAACCATATAAAATCTTTTGCTCCGATTGGGTCAATTCTTGTCTTTACGGTAACATTACCTTCAGTATCGTATTTCAATTTCCATATTTTTATTTTCGGCTGATAAAATGAATTTTGTGATGTTATAATAAATGAGCCTCCGTCGGCAATTGTACAATTAAGCCCATCGCCTTGTGTCAGACTTTTCCAATCTACATTTGCATTATCAGTATTAGTAAACAATGTTTCATTATCCTGCAAGCCTCCGATTATTTTATTATCGCCTGAGCTTGTGTGGTCAATTGCCACTGTGTAAAATTGAGTTGTGTAATAACCATTATTAAGCGAAATCCATTCGACATTATCGGACATATTGTTCATCGTTTTCGCTACACCGCCATCAGAACCTGATAGCATGATGTTTGAATTTGACGGCATAAAAACTATTGCGTGCTGGTCAGGATGTTGATTCGGATATACCTGGTAACCAGTACCTGTAAAGGTGCTATTGTATCCACCAATCCAAAATGTGTTATTTGAAGTTGCAAATGCATCATTTGAACGATATAAATTTGTTCCACCTATGAAGACTACATCAGGATTATCAGGTTTAACTTTCACAACCAAATTGTATGAACCTTGAGGATTGAAATGTCCCCTTCTCGTTGAAGGCATCGGAAGATTCTGTGACCTGTCTTCCCAGGTTCCACCCCCACCGGCACCATTTCCCGAAATATAAGTGTATTTGAATAAGCTGTTCCATAATGTATCGCCAACCTGGTTAAGGGTTGCTTTTCCTGAACCTGTTGTAACAGCCGCAAGGAAATAAACCTGGTTCTCATCTGATGGTGCAATACCAATTACAATCCTGCTGTAAATACCCGGAAAATTTGTGGGAGTAATATCAGTCCAATCCATACCGTCAGTTGAACGGTAAATACCTTTTACTCTTGAATCATTATTGTCACCGACAGTTCTCTGGCTCAATGTCGCATAATAAACAGCATGCGATGTCATAGCTAAATCGGTATAATAGCTGTAAGCATTTCCGAATCCCCCGAGAACTGATTCCCAGCTTGTACCGCCGTTTGTTGTCCTGTAAATTCCACCGAGTGCAGTTGATACATGAATTATATCATCATTATTTCTTGTATAATCCAAAACTATATTCCATATATAATCATATTGGCTTTCCCAAACGCTTGGCTTGGAGACTGTTGACAATAAAGGAAACCATGATAAGCCGTTATCAGTTGATTTGAAAATTCCGTTTCCGCTGATGTTTGCTGAGTTCCCGTAAAACTCACCTGTACCGTAATACCATGTGTCTTGTTTTCCTGCTCTCGTATCCTGGATAATGCAGGATACAGAATGCATCTGGTCAGGTGCAGTAACTTTTACCCATGATACTCCTCCATCTGTTGAACGCCACATGCCACCCGATACTCCGCCGGCAAGTATGATATTTTCATTACGAACATCAACTGCCAAAGCTCTTGTCCTTCCTCCGACATTTATAGGCCCTCGCCTTATCCAGCTTTCACTCAATAAATAATCATAATCGCTTTTAAGGTTTTGCAATGCACCCGGGAGATTTGATACAAAATATAATTCCTTTTGCCTGATATGGCCGGGAATTTTTCCTGTTGTCGGGTCACGGTATCTTAATAAATTTAACTCGTTCATGTTTTTCAGTGAAAGTCCGTCATCTAAAGAAGATTTATCATTATTCACCATAGAATAATAATTACTAAAAAATATCAGTGCTGATATTGCCGAACTGCCAAGCAGCAGAATAAACCATGTATATAATTTTGTTTTCATAATAATTCCATTTGTATTGCAGATATTTAATATAATTACTTCGTAACAATTCAATATGTACATATTGTAAAAAAAGATCTAAGAACAAGAATTAACAATTTTTGATTTATTATTTTCACCTACTGCTTTTGACTATTCTTCTGAGCTGTTTCAACACTTTTTACAAAAATAGCAATCAATTCATTACTCTCACTTAAAGCTAAGAGAATTTGTTCTTCATTTTTATAAAGTTTGGTACGAAAAATTATTTTCAAGCAGATATTACTTTCTCTGAGTTCTTTCAACACGATTTTTATTTTATGTATAAAATCTCTACGGGATTCTCCACTTTGCGCCTCGCCATAATTTAATGCAGTTGATGTTCCAGAACGCAAAAGTTGTCCGGCTAAGTGGGTTGCTGCTTTTGTATCTGGCATAGTTTTAGCAATTTCAATAATCAATACAGCAAAATTTATTGAGAGTGTTATCTAAAGATAGATAAAAAGATCTCTCTATAATATTCAAAACTATTGTTCTCATTTATATTCCAACATAACCGTAAACTAAGATCTATCATCTCTTCAGATTTTGATACAACTTTTGT
>Ga0208373_1000562_pt1 | contig 62609 bp, 60 predicted proteins | sample RifOxyC2_FD_184036 | JGI IMG/M metagenome (GOLD analysis project Ga0208373, IMG submission 184036) | Soil microbial communities from Rifle, Colorado - Rifle Oxygen_injection C2 (SPAdes) | ecosystem: Environmental > Terrestrial > Deep subsurface > Rock core/Sediment | place: Rifle, Colorado...
CCTTTCCGGAGCATTCGTACTGCGTCCCGTCTAACACGTGGCAACCTATGATTTGTTGTATATGACATATGCCTTGTATTTTATGCTGGTAAAGGCTGAAGTGATTACAAGGTGTTGAAAGGATGCGCACCTATTGATTTTTTAATACAAATATGATTTAATAATAAAAAGTGAAGCGAGGAACGATTCCTTGCTGTCGAAAACAGAAACTCGGTTTATTTGGAGGTATTACAACAATGTCTCGTATTTTTGACATATTCGTGTTTGGGTTAGCTGTCGTTGCAATCATGCTAAATCTGGCGTTCGATTGGCCTCTCCGCACTTTGATGGGAGCGGAGAATTGGGCACGACACAAATGGGGGTATCGACTCCTGACGGTGGCGATACTCGGTGTGGTTATCTGTTGGGTGTCGGTGCTTACCCTAGGCAAGGCGAACATCGTTGGCTATGTCTCGTTGGATGTGGCACTTATTGCCGTGTTCGGCGCTATAACTGCCGTTATAATTCGGGCTCTTGACGGAACCCCTCCGGCGAGCATGACGAAGGAAGGAGGACCAAGATGAATGTCAAACCAATTCGGTTCGTGCTGTTTTTGTTTGGTGGGGTCTGTGTGGTGGTAGTTGGCCTCATCCTTTGTGTGATCTTGGCGTGGTGCAGAAAGGAGGACTGAGATGTTTGTATTCAATTTATCACTACTTGAGTGGGTGGTAATCGGTATCCTCGCGGGAATCGGCTGGGCGCTGGGATGGATGGTTAGACTGTTCATCTGTGTGCTCGGTTTGTGGCAACGAGAACGAGTCAGTCAGAAAGGAGGACTGCGATGAAAAAGATGTCGATCTGTCTCGCAGCAATCACAGCGATATTGGTTCTTATACTCGCTGCGTTGTCTGCCTAAATCGAGCTGAATAAGCTCATAACCCTGGAAGGAGGTTCCAAACGGAAAACCGCCTCTCCGGGGTTTTCTATTTCTAATGCGCCACAGTAAAAGCAATAATTTTTCTGGCGCCATATTGTTTTAAAATTTTCTTTGCTTCACTCAACGTAGCGCCGGTGGTGGTGATGTCATCTATTAAAATTATATTTTTTCTTTGCAACAATTCTGGATTTTTTACAGCAAATGACCCAATAATATTTTTCAAGCGCTCCGCTCGGTTATGTATGCGCGCTTGATGCTCTGTTTCTTTTGGTTTAATTAAAATATCATTCCTGAGAGTAAATATCTCACCCGAAGGCGGGGAGAGGTGATTTGTTTTAGATAAATGAATCAGCTCTTTACAAATCAATTCTGCTTGATTGTATCCTCTTTCTCTATATCTTTTGGCTGAAAGGGGGATGGGGATCAAAATAGCATCGTTAAAATTTTCCATAATGGATAATTCAGACAATTCTTCTAGAATTTTGTAATAAATAATTTCTGCAAAAATTTTGGCTAATCTTTTTTTGCCGTTATATTTTAAGAGCCAAAGAGCTTTTTTAATTGGCGGATGACGATAATCATATATAGGGAAAATCCACTTTGCTGTTTCGCGTTCAGCCGAGGGGGTTTCCGAAAGACATACGATACATAAATCTTCTCCAGCTTTTCCGCACGAAAGGCAATTCACAGGGAAAATTATATTCAATATAGTGTTTAAAAATGGCATTGTGTGATATAATATTAGCACAAATGAATAATCCACTTAAAGACATATTTTCAAGTATCAGTAATTTTATGAGTAGTGAAGAATCCATTGCTCTCGGTATTGATATTGGTTCTTCTTCTATTAAAGTAGTGGAGATTAAAAAGAAAGGAGGTAGGGCGATATTAGAAACGTATGGTTCTATTGCGCTTGGTCCTTATGATTCTCAAGATGCTGGAAAAGTCACCAATCTTCCCATTGATAAAGTTTCTTCAGCTTTAAAAGAAGTTTTAAAACAATCTGGAGTGACGACTTCTTCCGGAGCATTTTCTATTCCTGTGCAATCAAGTTTGATTTTTATCATTGATCTTCCAACAAAAGTTTCAGACAGTGAAATGCAGGCAGTAGTTTCCACTGAAGCTCGTAGATTTATTCCAGTGCCCATCACCGAAGTTTCTCTGGATTATTTTGTCTTACCTCAAAAAGAAGCTTCTTTTGAAGAAATGAATAAAGTTCCCAGTGTCTCCGATGTTCCTAAAAGTAATGGAGAGAAGACTGGGGTGCTTGTCGTCGCCACTCAAAATGATGCTATTTCCAAATATCGTTCTCTCATTTCCGAATGCTCTCTTTCCGCTTCTTTTTTTGAGATTGAAATATTTTCTTCTGTTCGTTCAAATTTTGAACACGAGCTTTCTCCGGTTTTGTTAATTGATTTTGGCGCATCTCGCACCAAGCTCTCCATCGTTGAGTTTGGTATGGTCAAAAGTTATCACACCATAGATAGAGGAGGAGCGGATATAACTCAGTCCATCTCTCAATCTTTGAGTATTCCTTTTTCTCAAGCGGAAAAGATGAAGAAAGATTTTGGTCTTTTTGGAAATCCATCCGAAAAAAGTTTGGCAGATATTATAAAGCTTCACATTGATTATATTTTTGCCGAGACGAGTAATGTGTTATTAGGTTATGAAAAAAAATACAACAGAACTATAAGCAAAGTGATATTTACCGGTGGTGGAGCTCTCTTGAAAGGACTTCCAGAAGTAGCAGTAAGCAATTTCCGAGCAGAGATAGAAATCGGTCATCCATTTTCTAAGGTTCAGACTCCTGAATTCTTAAGTAAAGTTCTTGAAACAATGGGTCCTGAATTCGCAGTTGCGCTCGGGCTTGCTTTGCGAAAATTACAGTAAAACGCTATAAAAGGGCAAAGTCCGACGCTTTTAGGTCGGACTCCGACTTTTCTAACGTCGGAGTTATACACAATATACTTTTGTTATCTATTGTTTTGTAATATAATAGTAGATAGGATGGACCAAAATTTTCAAACATCGTTTATTCCCAAGAAGCCAATAATAGAAGAACGAACCGTTCCGGCGCGGTCTGTTAACTTTTTTACTATTATTTCTATTTTTCTTTTGTTTACCGTATTGATTGTGACCGGTGGACTTTATTTCTATAAAGGAATTCTTGCGACAGATATTACAAAGAAGGAAAATGATTTAAATTTAGCCAAGAATCGTTTTGAACCTTCTAAAATAACAGAACTTCAATTGCTAGATAAACGTTTGCGTTCTTCAACAGAAATTTTATCTCGTCACATAGCTATATCACCTATCTTTCGTGTTCTTTCTGATATTACAATGAAGACAGTTCGTTATACAAAATTTAGTTATAACATTGGAACTGAAAAAGATACAAAAGTAACTGTTAAAATGAGTGGGCAAGCTGTAGGCTATCGTTCGGTCGCTCTTCAATCCGATCTTTTTGTTACAAAAGAAGAGGGTAAAAATTTTATAGATCCTGTTTTTTCAAACCTTTCACTTGATGATAAAGGTAATGTACTTTTTGATTTAGAATTTTTAGTTGATCCGTCTTTTGTTGATTACAAACAAATGATTTTAACTCAAAGTTAATTTTTTATGATGCGATTCATTATGCCAATCATTTTAATAGGAATCAGTGTCACTGTTTTTATAATGTTTTCTAATCCTTTCTATAAAGACATTACACAACTACGTACGCAGGTGGCATCTTATGACCAAGCTCTTTCTAATTCTAAAGCTCTCGAAGAGGAGCGAGATAAATTGACTACAAAAGATAATGCTATTGATCCAGAAAATAAGAGAAAATTAGAAAAACTTTTGCCAGAAAATATTGATAACATCCGTTTGATTCTTGAAATAGGGGAGATAGCTGCTCCTTATGGCATGGTTTTGAAAGATGTGAAATACAATACAGCAATTGATACAAAAAGCGACGCTGCAAAGACTGCAGTCGTATTGGGTGGTGGTATAAGCCAAGTTTCAAATAAAGATTACGGAGTTTGGGATTTAGGATTTTCCACAGTAGGCACTTACAATAATTTTCTAAATTTTACTAGAGATTTAGAGAAGAATCTTAGAATTGTGGACATATCTTCAGTTGAATTTTCATCTATTAACACAGCCAGCGGTTCTTCTTCTATTACTCCGTCTTATAAATATGACTTCAAGATTAAAACTTATTGGTTGAAAAATTAAAATTTAATAAAAAGATATAAAAATGCCAACTATAAAAAACATAATAATATTTCTAACAATCGGAGTAGTTTTTGTCTTGATTTATATTTTTTTCTTAAAACCAGCTCCATCTGTCGCTCCATTAGTTTCTTCTGCTCCTTCCACTGTGGCATCAAATACGGAAACAACAGTAGAAGATAATCAATTGGTTGCTAAAGATTTTTTGACTCTTCTTTTGAGCGTAAAGAGTATAAAATTAAATGACACTATTTTTTCTGATCCTGCTTTTGGTAGTTTACATGATTCGAGTATAACACTAACACCAGATGGGACAGAGGGAAGGGTAAATCCATTTGCTCCACTTGGAACTGACGTGGGAACATCGGCTAATTCTCTTTAATTATGAGTCCCGTTAAAAGTCGCGGTCGCAATTTAATAACAATAATCAAGCTTAATCGCGGTTTCTTGACCGCGACCTGCTTTTAACGGGATGAGCCTTTTAGAAGAGTTAACAAAAGAAGGGTTAATTGAAAAGAGCCAAATAGGTGATATTAAAAACCGTGCAAAAGAGAAATTCGGCGGAGATATCGATCAGGCTCTAATCGAGGCTGGAATAAAAGAAGAAAAAATCCTTGAAGTAAAAGGTAAATTTTTACAAATTCCAATAAAAAAAGTAAATAGAGAAGAGATTTCTTTTGATGCCTTAAAATATATTTCTGAAGATTCGGCTACTCATTACCATTTTGTTCCTTTGGCGCTCTCCGAAGGGGTGCTCGAGGTTGGTGTAATAAACGCAGAAGATATCCAGACGATGGATGCATTGCAATTTATTTCTGCAAAGCTCGGCATTCCTTTTAAAATATATTTGATTTCAAAAAGCGATTATGAGGTTGTGATGGAGTCTTATAAAGGTATCGGTAATCAAGTAAAAGAAGCGTTGGAAGAAATAAATCAAGATGAAAAAGAAAGCTTAAATGAAGAAAATTTAAGTAAAGAAATAACGAATACCAAAGTAGGAGAAGAAGCAAAAATAGTAGAAGATGCGCCAGTTATAAAAATAGTTGCAGTCATCCTTCGTAATGCTATAGAAGGGGAAGCTTCAGATATTCATATTGAATTCACAGGAGAAAAAGTAAAAGTGCGTTTTCGTGTGGATGGATTTTTACATACCAGTATTGTTTTACCACCAAATGTTTATAGTGGAATAGTGGCGCGTATAAAGATTTTGGCTAAATTACGTCTTGATGAAAAGAGAAAACCCCAAGATGGAAGTTTTAGTGCAAATATAGATGGACGAAAAGTTGATTTTCGTGTTTCCACAATGCCTGCTTATTATGGAGAAAAAGTTGTGATGCGTATTTTGGATGCAGAGAAAGGAGTTAAATCAATAGAGCAATTAGGTTTATCAGATACAAATCTAAACATGGTTCGGGATGCGATAAAGCGCCCTTATGGACTTATTTTAATTACCGGCCCCACAGGTTCTGGAAAGTCTACCACATTGTATTCAATGATGAATGAGCTTGATAAAGAAAAAAGCAACATTGTCTCGCTCGAAGATCCGGTAGAATATCACATGCCTGACATTAACCAATCACAAATGATGCCAGAAATCGGATATACTTTCGCTTCTGGGCTTCGTTCTATTTTACGTCAAGATCCAGACATCATAATGGTTGGAGAGATACGCGATAAAGAAACAGCCCAGCTCGCTATTCAAGCGGCTTTGACTGGTCACCTCGTTATTTCTACACTTCACACAAATAGCGCTATTGGAGCGGTTCCTCGTTTGGTTGACATGGGGGTTGATCCGTATTTGATTGCGCCGACTTTGATTTTGTCTATTGCTCAGCGTTTAGCCAGGACGACTTGTGCATCTTCGAGAAAACTTGTACCTATGGATGAGAGTATTAGAATGCAAATTAATGAGCAGATGAAAGACTTGCCGGATGAATTTAGAAAAGCTATTGGCAAAGATGAAAAAATGTATGAAACAGTTCCTTCAAATGAGTGTCCTTCTGGCACGAGGGGTCGTGTGGCTGTCTTTGAAATGTTTAAAATAGATAAAGAAATGCAGAATATTATCTTAAAGAGTCCAACTAATGGAGAGATTTATAAAGTAGCCAGAAAACATGGTATGCTTATGATGAAAGAGGATGCTATGCTCAAATCCATAGCAGGCGTTATTCCTTTCTCAGAAGTGTATAATTTTAGCACTGAAAATGATTAAGGTCGTTTTAATAAAAAGTCGTTTTGTGGTATAATTAAAAGTAATCTTTATAAAAATATATGGAAAAACAAAAAACAAAAATTTTAATAGTAGACGATGATAGCTTTCTTTTAGACATGTATGCGCTCAAATTTAGTCAAAATAATTTTGAGGTTCACACTGCGACTTCTGGTGTGTTGGCTATAGAAAAATTAAAGGGCGGACTTCAACCGTCAGTTATATTATTAGACATAATTATGCCGGAAATGGATGGTTTTGAAATGTTGAAAAAGATTAATACTGATAAATTATCTCCAGATTCTATAAAAATAATTTTGTCCAACAAGAGTCAGCAAGAAGACATCGATCGAGGTAATAGTTTGGGGGTGGCAGGTTATATTATAAAAGCGAATTCTACTCCAGTAGAAGTGATCAATCAGGTGACGAGTATTTTAGAGAAGAATGTTAAAAATAAGTCATAAGGTTCATAAAGTAGAAAGTTCGTAAAGTAAAATTAAAACTTTATAACTTTAAAAACTTTTAACTAAAGCCATGGATTATAAGAAAAAACTTGAAGAGCTAATTTTGAATGTTATTCATGAAAATGGATCAGATTTACATCTGGGTACTGGACGTGTGCCAGTCATTCGTGTGGCTGGAGAATTGATATCTCTTGCAAAACAGCCAGTTTTCACCGAGAAAGATACGATCGGAATCTTGGGAGAAGTATTGGAAAAAGCCAAGATTGAAAAATTTATGGAAAATCAAGAAGCGGATTTTTCTTATGATTTTCGTGGAGAGGCAAGGTTACGCGGAAATGCTTTTTTCCAAAAAGGTTTGATTTGTATAGTTTTTCGATTGGTTCCAAAAGTAAAGACTATAGAAGAATTGCATTTACCTCCTATTATCGCTGATTTAGCTTTAAAGAAACAAGGATTTTTCTTAGTCGTTGGTCCTGTTGGACAAGGTAAATCAACTACTCTTTCCGCAATGGTGGATATAATTAACAATAAACAAGCACGCAACATTGTAACAATTGAAGATCCTATTGAGCATGTTTATATTCCAAATAAATCCATCATTAATCAACGAGAAGTTGGTATTGATACAAAAGATTTCCATGTAGCACTCAAATCAGTTTTCCGCGAAGACGTAAATGTGATAATGATCGGGGAAATGCGTACGCCGGAAACTATTGCGACAGCTGTGACAGCCGCTGAGACAGGGCACCTCGTTCTTTCTACTTTACATACAAATAACGCTTCTCAGACAGTAGATAGAATAATCGATTCTTTCCCTGGAGATCAACAAGACCAGATTCGCACTCAATTAGCTGCATCCCTACTCGGTATTTTTTCTCAGAGATTAATTCCTAGGATTACTGGTGGACTTATTCCTGCTTATGAACTTTTATTAAATAATAGCGCAGTATCAAATTTGATTCGTGAAAAACGCACCCATGAAATAGACGTGGTCATAGAGACAGGTATGGAGTCCGGAATGATAGATCTCAACCATTCACTTATGGAGCTCGTCCGTGCAGGAGAGATTTCTATAGAAAACGCTTATCAGTATTCTCTAAATCCAAAAGGTCTAGAAAGAATGATTTAACACTTTATAAACTTTAAGAACTTTATAACTTTTCAAACTAAACTATGTTATTCAATTATAAAGCAATAGATAATGCCGGTATAAGCAAAGAAGGGGAAATCGACGCACCCAGTCGAGATGTTGCAATCAGCGGACTTCAGAGGAGGGGCTTGGTGGTTATTTCCATAAAAGATGAAAAAGAAAGCAAGTCTCTTTTTTCTATTTCTTTTTTTGAAAGAGTTTCAAATAAAGATGTGGTGATTCTTTCCCGTCAGATTGCGACTCTATTTGAAGCGCAAGTTTCAGCACTGAAATCTTTTACAATGTTGTCAGCAAATACAGAAAATAAACTTCTCGGTAAAAAGTTGAATGTTATTAGCGATGATTTACAAGCTGGTATTTCCATTTCTGGCGCGTTGGAAAAACATCCGGATGTATTTTCTAATTTTTATATAAATATGGTGAAAGTCGGTGAAGAAACAGGAAAGCTCAATCAGACGTTTTTACATTTGGCTGAATATCTGGATCGTCAGTATTCCATCACTTCCAAAACCAGAAATGCGCTTATTTATCCGGTCTTTGTTGTTATTACTTTTTTTGTAGTTATGATTCTTATGTTTGTAATCGTGATTCCAAAGCTTTCCGCTATTATTTTGGATTCTGGCCAAGAAATACCATTTTATACAAAGATTGTTATTGCTATTTCAAATCTTTTTGTAAATTACGGTTTCTTCGTTCTAATATTTTTTGTGCTTTTAGGAATCTGGGTTTGGAGGCTTTCTTCTACTGAAAAAGGAAAACAATATCTTGATTTATTAAAACTTTCTACGCCAGCTGTTGGTAATTTATATAAGAAACTTTATCTTTCCAGAATTACAGACAATTTAAACACAATGCTTTCCTCTGGTGTTCCTATCGTTCGAGCGATAGACATCACTTCTGAAGTCGTGGGTAGCCTCGTATACAAAGAGCTCTTGGTGGAAGTAGCCGATGGGGTAAAATCCGGTCTTTCACTTTCTGTCGCTTTTTCTAAGCATCATCAAGAAATACCCAGCATCTTAGTGCAAATGGTTCAAGTGGGTGAAGAGACGGGTTCTCTGGGTTCTATTTTAAAGACTTTGACCGATTTCTATAAAAGAGAAGTAGATGATGCTATAGACACATTGGTGGGCTTGATAGAGCCAGTGATGATTGTGGTACTCGGTTTGGGTGTAGGAGTTCTTTTGGTTTCTGTCTTGATGCCGATTTACAATCTTGCGGGGGGAATAAGTTAAAAGAAGGGTGTGGATAACTCTATTGCGTAAACACTAGTGTAAATATGTTATAATTGATGTATTAAAAATAAGTCGATATTATAAATTATTAATTAATTTCAGCCCTTGGCTGATTCCGCCTTGGGCGGGAAAAATTATTATGAAAATGAAGAAAGGTTTTACGTTAATCGAATTGTTGGTTGTTGTTGCTATCATCGGTATTTTGGCGTCTGTTGTTTTGGCTTCTCTTAACACTGCACGATCAAAGGGTGCTGATGCAGCTGTAAAAGCAAACTTAGCAAATATTCGTGCTCAAGCTGAAATTGTTTATGATTCTGCTACTCCTAATTCGTATGCAACAGTTTGTGCTAATGCAAATGTTATCGCTGCAGTTGCAGCAGCAGCAAGTGCAGCTGGTGCTACCGTTGGTGATGTTGACGCAGTGGCAGATGCAACTCATGCGGTATGTCAGGATGGTACATCTTGGGCTGTTCAATCTCCTATGAAGGGCGGAGGTACTTGGTGTGTAGATGGTACAGGTGTTTCAGCAGCAAAAACATCTTTCATGGCCGCAGGTGCAATGGCTTGTCCAGCTTCATAATCTATTTTTAATTATAGATTCTCAAAAAACCATACCCGCGGGTATGGTTTTTTGTTTATGGTGTATATGATACAATAGAAACTATGAAAAATAAGAAAGGTTTTTCACTAATCGAGCTTTTGATTGTTGTTGCCATTATCGGTGTACTTTCTTCTGTGGTATTAGCTTCGGTAAATGATGCTCGAACAAAAGCCATGGATGCTGTTGTAAAAGGTAGTTTGAAATCCATCCAATCCCAAGCTCAGATGTATTATGAAGACCACTCAAGTATTTATGCTGGATTATGTAGTGACCCAGCTGTTTTAGCTATCTTTAATAAAGCAATAGCAAATGCTGGTGTTGGTGTCGGTTATCCAGTCTGGGGTGGACCACATCCTGGTATTTGTAATGATACTTTTCAATTTGGCTATAAAGGATATGTAGTTTATGTTTCATTAAAATCCCTTCCTCAATCTTATCCGAGTTCTTACTGGTGTGTCGACTCCACTGGATATGTTGGTATAATGACAAATACAAGTGGAGGAGGGCCTGAATCTCTTTCTGGTCCAGAGCTTCCAAATAATTGTAAACAACCAAATTTGTAGTCTAAATTATTATTAAAAAATAAGTCGATATTATAAATAAAATAAAAATTATTATGAAAATAAAGAAAGGTCCTACCCGCAATGCTTACGGCATAGCTGTTGCAGGCGGGTTTACATTGATCGAGTTATTGGTCGTTGTTGCTATTATTGGTATTTTGGCGTCAGTCGTTTTGGTTTCTTTGAGTGCTGCTAAAAATAAAGGTGCAGATGCGGCAGTAAAAGCAAACTTGCATACCGTTATAAATCAAGCTGAGCTTTTTGCTAGTGATCATGGTGATAAATATTGGCCAACTGGTGGTGCTCTCGTTAATGGTGCTTGTCCTATTACTTATGTTGAATCTGGCACAAATATGTTTGAAAGTAATAAGCAAATGTTTGATGCTCTTAAGGAGGCAATCAAGCAAGGTAGCGGAGATTATTGTTTTAATTCTTCTTCTGCTTGGGCAGTGGCTGTCGGTTTGAAGGCTGATACCAGTCACTCTTGGTGTGTTGATAACTCAGGAGTTGCAAAAGAGGTGGCTCATACTCCTAGTACTGCGATTAGCGGTGCTGGCGTTTGTATAGACTAAAAACAAGGCTTCTTTGTGGTATAATTGTGGAATATATGATTTTTGATTACATTTTAATTCTTGCAATTATTTTCTTCCTATTTGGCACCATCATTGGAAGCTTTTTGAATGTGGTGATTTATCGGATGAATACATCGAGGTCCTTGGGTGGTAGGAGCGCTTGCATGTCTTGTCAAAACAAGCTCACTTGGTACGAGCTCATACCACTCTTTAGTTTTTTAGGTTTAGGTGGCAGATGTCGAAATTGCAAGATCAAGATCTCATTTCAATATCCATTGGTGGAGTTTTTCACTGGTTTGATTTTTGCTTTTTTATTTTTAAAATTAAAAGACATTTATTCTCTGTTTGATTATGCATTTATAATTGCTTTCATATATTATGCTGTAATATTTTCTATTCTTGTGGTCATCACAGTCTATGACCTAAAGCATAAAATTATTCCGGACATACTATCTTTTGTTTTTGGCGCACTGGCATTTATCGGTATATTTTTCTTTTCCGCCATAGGCGGATCCGCCTTTGGCGGACATAATATTTTTTACCCGCATATGCCGTCAATCTTGGAATTTTTGTCTGGTTTATTAATAGCATTACCTTTTGCTTTCTTTTGGCTTGTTTCTTCTGGCCGTTGGATGGGGCTGGGAGATGCGAAATTAGCTCTCGGAATCGGTTGGCTTCTTGGCCTTTCCGGTGCTTTATCGGGTTTAGTTATTGCTTTTTATCTCGGAGCTATTATTGGTTTATTCCTCATTATTTTTTCAAAGAGTTTTGGTTGGAGTTATAAAATGAAAAGTGAGATTCCTTTTGCTCCATTTTTAGTATTAGGAACGATTTTGGTGTTTCTTTTTGAACTTAACTTTTTTTAGGGATGATCCCGTTAGAGGTAATATGGTTTGTAGGCGTAAATAATAATATAATATAAATTAATGATAAATTTCTTACTTAAAATAAAATTATTACGGAAATGTAAAACATTTCCTACCTCTAACGGGATGACTTATGTAGAGCTAATTGTCGTTTTGTCTATTTTTGCTGTAATGTCTTCCATTGTGATGTTTAATTACAGTGGATTTCAAGCAAAAATAGATATTAAAAATCTAGCTAGTGATATTGCCCTAAAAGTCGTGCAGGCCCAGAAATCATCTTTGTCAGGGTTTTTACCACCAGCTACAGAACAATATTCAAGAAGCAACGTTGATACATGGAAACCATCATATGGGGTTTATTTTGATATTACTTCTGATAGTAACAAAAGAAGCTTTGTTTACTTTGTTGATTTAGATTATACTACTCCACCTCAAAATGGATTTTTTGATGGTTCAGGGTCTGGTTGCACATTTGAATGCATAGAACAAATTACCATGACGAGAGGGGATTATATTTCTAGTTTAGAAGTTTTTTATCAAGATAATTTTGTTCCTGAAGGTTTGAATGACTTAACAATATCTTTTTCAAGACCAAATTCTGGTGCAGTCATAAAATCAAGTACAGTTTTTTCAGGTATTATTTCTTACGTTCAAATTACAATTTCTACCCCAAACTCTACCACCGCAAAGATAAAACTTTATCCATCAGGCAGGATACAAGTAAACTAGGTTAGTCATAAAGTAAAAAGTTATAAAGTTCATAAAGTAAAAATGCATAAAAGAAATAACAAAAAAAATACCGGGTTTACAATAATAGAAACAATGATTTCTGTTTCTATTTTCATAATTATTATTATGGCTGGTATGGGCGCTCTTTTAAATGCTAATGCGCTTCATCAAAAATCACAAAGCATGCGTTCCATTTTAGACAGTATGAGTTTTACAATGGAAGATATGTCTAGAAATTTAAGAACAGGGTATCACTATAGATGTTATGATGGTATTTTCCCTTGGAATCAAGATTATGCCCAGACACCTGCTTTAAATACTCCTCAAAGTTGTGCTAATGGTTGGGTTCTTGTATTTGAAGAAGCTAATGGAGAAACTCCTCTTACTCCAGCTCCAAATACAGATTCAAATGCAACCGATCAATGGGCATATCTTATAGGTAGTTATAATGGTAAGGATGGAATCTTTAAATCAACTAAAGGTGGTGGCACATCTGAAGTTCCAGATTGGATTAAATTAACTCCAGACGAAGTTACTATTGACGTAGTTGCTTCCGGTTTTACAGTACTCGGAGCAGAAGCACCCTCTACAGGTGATTTACAACAACCTTTTGTAGTTATTAGATTGGTTGGAAATATAGTTTATAAAGATACTAATACACCTTTTTCTTTACAAACATCAGTCTCGCAAAGAGGAATTGACAGATAAAATGAAAAATTATTTTTTACAAAAGAATAGAGCCTGCCCGCAATGCATAAAGCATAGCTTTTGCAGGCGGGGGTTTACTTTAGTCGAGACGCTTGTCGCTTTGGCTATTTTTACCACTTCTTTACTCGGTATAATGTCTATTTTATCAAGTAGTATTTCCAGCACTTATTATGCTAGACAAAAAATAGTAGCTTCTTATTTAGCTCAAGAAGGCATTGAGTATATTAGAAACATGCGTGACACTTATGTTCTCTACAGTGCTACTGGACAAGATGGCTGGAATGCATTTAATACCAAACTTACTCCGTGTGACGTAAGTGGTAATGGATGTTTCTTTAATGCTGACAATCTTTCTTCTTTATCTAATCCCATTACAAATATGCCAATGACTAATCTTCCACTTACTCTTTGTTCTACTACTGCTTGTTCTGATGGTAATTTATTTTATGATTCAACAACAGGAAAGTATGGTTTTTTCGGTGAACCTACTGTTTATACAAGAAAGATTATTGTAAGTATTATTAGTTCAGACGAAACTAGGGTTTCTTCGACTGTTTCTTGGACACAAGGTTCCGGAAATTACAGTATTGTTTTTACAGAAGATTTATTTAATTGGGTAGAATAATCAAGATAGTTATAAAGTAAAAAGTTATAAAGTTTATAAAGTAAAAAATGAAACATAAAGATTTACAAAAGAATAATAGAGGGTTTGTAATACTTTTTGCCGTTACAATTTCAAGTATTATTTTAGCGATAGCTTTGGGTGTTTCAAATGTAGCATTAAAAGAAATAATGTTCGGCACTTCGGCTAAAGACACAAATGAAGCTTTCTTTGCGGCAGATACAGGTGCAGAATTTGTGCTTTTAAAAGATAAATCTCTTTTTTATACACAACCTGACCCAGGTAATGAATCTTCTTGGTCTGAAATTATTCCTGAAATAAATGGTATAGTTGGCGGTAGTTGTGCTAAAGTGACTATAAGAAAATATTACATTGCTGAGGATATGGTAACTACGGTTATATCTAAAGGATATAATGTCGGAGATGATTTATGTACATCTACCAGTTTGAATCGTATTGAACGTGAGATAAAAATATCTTACTAAATCGCTTGTCGTAGATTATGGATAAAATAGAAGCCCAAAAAAGAATAATAAAATTGCGAAGTGAAATCGCGCGTTTACGAGATGCATATCATGTTAAAAATGCACCGAATGTTACGGATGATGTTTATGATTCATTGACTCGTGAGCTAAAAACACTTTTGCAAAAATATCCAGAATTTAATGATTTAAATGCGCCTGAAAACAGGGTTGCCGGAAAACCGCTTGATAAATTTATTAAAGTAAAACACAAAGTTCGGATGCTTTCTTTAAATGATGTTTTTTCAGAGGAAGAGCTTTATGATTGGGAAAAAAGAATTAAAAAACTTTTACCTCCCGGAAAAACACTCGGTGTTAAGGGCTCCCAAACACCGGGTGTTGGGGAGGGGATGAATTATTTTTGTGAGGTAAAATTTGATGGTTTGGCTGTGTCTTTAATTTATGAAAATAGTAAATTCATTCGTGGTGCTACGAGGGGTGATGGTTTTATTGGAGAAGATATTACAGAAAATTTAAAAACAATAAATTCTATTCCTTTAATACTAAACAAGCCATTTCCGGCATATTTAGAAGTTCGTGGTGAAGCATTGATGAGTAAAAAGACATTAATAAAGTTAAATCTTGAAAATGAAAAGGAGGGCAAGCAGTTATTTGCTAACACCAGAAATGCTGCAGCTGGGAGTCTGCGTCAGCTTGACCCAAATCTTGCCAAAGAAAGGCATTTGGATTTTGTCGCTTATGATTTGATTAGCGAAGGTTTGGTAAAGAATTCTCCCGCCTTCGCCCTCGGAGACATAGGACAGGGAACCCACGGATCCTTGAATTCTTTACCAAACCTTCGTTTACACTCTGAAAAGCACGATATGTTGCGACATTTAGGATTTAAAGTTGAAAAATTAGAAGAGAAATGTAAAAACTTAGAAGAAGTTATTGTTTTTATAAAAAAGTTTGAAAAAATACGTCCTGATTTTCCTTTTGGCACGGACGGTATTGTGATATCAGTAGATGATTTGAAATTACAGGAAATTTTAGGAGTTGTCGGCAAAGCTCCACGATATATGGCAGCTTTTAAGTATCCGGCGGAAAGAGCGACGACTGTGGTAAAAGATATTTTAGTAAATGTTGGGCGCACAGGTGTGCTCACACCACTAGCAGTCTTTGACCCGACTTTGGTTGCTGGTTCTACAGTCTCAAAAGCCACATTGCACAATATGGATCAGATAGAACGTTTAGATTTACGTATAGGGGATACAGTAGTGATAGAAAAAGCGGGGGATGTCATCCCAAAAGTTGTAGAAGTGCTAATTAGAATGCGCACTGGTAAAGAGAAGAAATTCAAAATGCCGACAAGCTGTCCAACTTGTGGGACAAAGATAGAAAAAAAAGAAGATTTAGTTGCAAGTTTTTGCCCGAATCCAAAATGTCCGGCAAAAAATGAAAGATATTTGGAACATTTTGTTTCTGTGTTTGAAATTTATGAACTCGGTCCCAAAATTTTAAGGCGTTTTAAAGATGAAGGGTTAATTACCGATGCAGCAGACATCTTTACTCTTACCAAAGAAGACATTGCTCCACTTGAGCGCTTTGGGGAAAAATCTGCGGATAATATCGTAAAAGAGATAGAAAATAAGAAACATATTACGCTTTCAAAGTTTTTATGGGCGCTCGGGATACTGCATGTGGGTGAGGAAACAGCGCGTGATCTAGCTATTCATTTCGGAACTTTAGAAAAAATGATGTCGTCAGCAAGGACTACCCTTGCTGAGATTAATAGTATAGAAAATATCGGTCCTGCCGTATCAAAAAGCTTACATGAATTTTTTAATGAAAAAAATAATTTAAATTTTATAAAAAAACTAGAGAAAAATGGCGTAGTTATAGAGAAAGCTGAAAAGAAAAAAGCTGGAAAATTTACTGGAATGAATTTTGTTTTAACTGGAACTCTTTCCACGATGTCACGTGAAATAGCGAAAGAAAAAATTCTTAATTTGGGTGGAAAAGTAGTGGGTTCTGTTTCCAAAAATACTTCTTATGTCGTTACTGGCGCTGAACCCGGGTCAAAGTTTAAAACAGCAGAGAAGCTGGGGGTAAAAATCTTGAAAGAAGAAGAGTTTTTGAAGTTATTGAAATGATGCGGAGGCGGTGAGATTTGAACTCACGAGACCCTTTCGAGCCTGCCACCTTTCCAAGGTGGTGGAATAAACCACTATCCGACGCCTCCGTACTCTTAATTTACATTATTTAAAATAAAAAGAAAGTGTTATAATAAACTTATGAATCCCGTTAGAAATTTACAAAATGGGATAAGATTATAAAAATAACAAAATTTGTTGTCTTTATTTATAGAAATATGAGTACGGACAGTATGATTTCTAAACGGGATGAAAGGATATAATTCAAACATAGAAAAAGAGACATTAGCAAATAAGAATTTTAGGAAGGTTCTTTACACAGCAAAACATTGTCAATTAGTTTTAATGAGTTTAAAACCAAATGAAGATATAGGTATGGAAGTCCATACAGACAATGATCAATTCTTTCGTTTTGAACAAGGAGAAGGTAAATGCGTAATCGATGGAAATTTTTACAATCTTGAAAATGGATCAGTTATTATAGTTCCAGCCGGAGCGCAACATAATATTATAAATACTTCCTCCACTCAAGATTTAAAACTTTACACGATTTATTCTCCAGCCCACCACAAAGACGGTGTGGTGAGGGCTACAAAACAGGAAGCAGAAAAAGACAGTCCGGAATTTGATGGAAAGACGACTGAATAGTGGATGAATAATATTCTTAAAAAAATATTATTACTAAATAAAAAAGAAGGGGAAACACCGCTTTCTGCTCTTGAGAGTTTTCGAAAGAAAAATAAAAAATATAAAGATGTAAAAATGACTTATGCTGGACGGCTAGATCCGATGGCAAGCGGATTGTTGCTTGTACTATCAGGAGAGGAGACAAAAAATAAAGAAAAATATCTAGCTTTAGATAAAGAATATGAATTTGAGGTTCTTTTTGGTTTTGCTACGGATACTTATGATATTTTAGGTAAGGTGTTAAAGATAGAAGTTGTGAGGTCTTGCCTCACAATAAAAGAGTTAGGAAAAAAGATAAAAGATAATTTGAAATTTTTTACCGGTAAATTTAAGCAAAAATATCCAATATATTCTTCAAAAACCGTCAAAGGTAAACAGCTTTTCGAATATGCGAGGGTGGGTGAGGAGGTAGAGGTTCCGGAACATGAAGTTTTTGTAAAAGAATTAAAGTTTTTTAAATTGAGAAAGATAAATAATAAAAAACTTTTGGAAAATATAGAAAAAAGAATTAAAAAAATAAAAGGAGATTTCAGGCAAAAAGAGATTTTAAAAATTTGGCACAAAAATCTCACTGTCAAACATCGGGTGTTTGACACTGGATTTTATGTTGCAAGATTTAGAATTAAATGCAGTAGCGGTACATATGTGCGAAGTATTTCGGATGGATTGGGACAGAAGATAGGAATTCCAGCTTTGGCTTTTTCCATCAAAAGAACAAGAATTGGAAATTTAAGATAAGTGGAGTATCATATAACTATGATATTTTCTGCTTTAGTTACGATAATAGGTCTTTCGCTTTTCGAGGCGGTTTCTTCTGTTGATAATGCCATTATCAATGCGGAAGTGCTCTCTACCATGGGTGCCAGGGCAAGGCGCTGGTTTTTGACTTGGGGTATGTTTATTGCTGTTTTTCTCGTTCGTGGACTTTTACCTTTTGTTATAGTTTGGTCTTTTAATACATCCTTGACTCCATTTCAGATTTTATCAGCTGCTTGGTCTAATGATCCTCTCGTTTTGGATTCTATAGAAAAATCAGCTCCGATTCTTCTAGTTGCCGGCGGAGTTTTTCTTTTATTTTTATTTTTACATTGGCTTTTTCTTGAAGAGAAACATTTAGGTTTACCAAAAACAGAGAAATTTTTTATGTCCAAAGGTGTTTGGTTTTATGCCATAGTTTCTATTTTACTCGCAGTTATCTGCTGGTTTGCGCTTAAAGAAAATAGTCTGATGGGCTTTGGGGCGGTAGTCGGTTCAAGTTTGTTTTTTATTACTCATGGTTTCAAACAAAATGCCGAAGAACAAGAAAAAAAATTACTCGGAAGTACTAGTTCGGATTTGAGCAAGCTTTTCTTTTTGGAAATAATTGATACGACTTTTTCTATCGATGGAGTTCTCGGCGCTTTTGCTTTCACACTTTCTGTTCCTTTGATTTTAATTGGAAATGGTTTCGGGGCTTTACTAGTGAGACAAGTCACAATAAGCAATATTGAAAGAATAAAAAAGTATGTTTATTTAAAAAATGGTGCTATGTATTCCATTCTTGTTTTAGGAATAATCATGATCTTGCATAGTTTTGGTTTTAAGATTCCGGAATATGTTTCACCAGTTGTGACGATATTTATTATTCTTTTCTTTTTTTGGAAATCAAAATTACATTTAGAAAATGGCATAAAATAAGATGGTATCTAAATTTGAAGGCGAATTCAATAATGAATATAAAAAGCTGAATAAGTTTCAAAAAGAGGCAGTTGATGCTATTGATGGGCCTGTAATGGTAGTAGCGGGTCCGGGTACTGGCAAGACGCAGACTATTGCATTACGGATTGCAAATATTCTCAAAAAAACGGACATTAAAGCGGACGGAATCTTGTGTCTGACTTTTACCAATTCTGGGGTGGAAGCCATGAAAGAGCGCTTGGTTCGTTATATCGGCGAGGATGGGCAGAAAGTTAATATTTTTACTTTCCATAGTTTCGGAATGAAAATTATAGAGGAGCATTTTAAAGTACTTGGATTGAAAGAAGCTCCGAAACTTTTAGGAGATCTAGACCGAGCGATATTTTTTGACCAAATTTTAAGTGAGAACGAGTGGGAGCACTTGCGCCCGCGTAGCAATAGTTTGCGATATTTTCAAGATCTAAAGTCTCTCCTTTCGCTTTTTAAAAGAGAGAGAATTACGGTAGAGGATTTTGCCTCTGCTATTGAAAAAGAAATAAAATCTCTGGAGGGAGATGAAGAAAATCGCTCCACGAGGGGGGCAAGTAAGGGTAAGCTTAAAAAAGAGACTCTAAAAAAGATAGATGGACTCTTGCGCAGTCGGGAGGTGTCGAAGTTTTTCAAACTTTATGAGCAGGCGAAAAAAGAAAAAAATTTATTGGATTATGATGATGTATTAGAATATTTAGTGAGAATGGTAGAAACTTCCAAAGAAGTTGCATCTACAATACGCGAGAGATATTTATATATTTTAATCGATGAACATCAAGATTCTTCACGAGTGCAGAATGAATTCATAAAAAAAGTTTGGGCAAAAGTCGAGAAGCCTGATATTTTTGTGGTCGGTGATGACAGACAGCTTATCTATGGATTTAGTGGCGCCTCCATAGAATATTTTACTAATTTTCAAAAAACTTTTAAAAATGCGAAATTAATCACCTTGGTTGATAATTATCGTTCTACTCAAGTGATTCTAGATGCCTCACATGCTCTTCTCCAAAGCGTACTCTCCAAAGATAAGCTTCAAAGTCACAGCAGTGAATCGCATCCGATCGGGCTTGTAGAGGCGCATACGGGAGAGGAGGAAATCATCGCCGCCGCGCAGGATATTGCTGGCAGAATGAGACAAGGGATTAATCCGGACAAATGCGCCATATTGGTGCCAAAAAACAGGGAAGTTCGTGAAGCTCTCTTGATATTGCATAAAGAAGGTATACCGATTGGGACTTCTGAGGCTTTGAATCTATTTGATCAAGATGAAGTTTATGCTTTTTTGCGAGTTCTAAAAATAATCAATGATGGAGATCCGGTGTCTCTGGCTTTATCTTTTTTTGATAAAAATTCTGGCCTTTTGCCACTTGAGGCAGACACGTTCCTATCTAGAGAATACATGCGTGATTTTTCTTTTGATAAGCTTCTTTCAAAGTCTTCCACCCTTTTCCCAAGTGGTGGTAATGTAGAAAAATGGATAAAAAGTCTCTCTAAATGGAAAAAAGATTTTAAAAAAAATGATTTAAAATCTTCAATACAAATTTTAGGTAAAGAATTATTCCATGAGAGCGAGGTAGAAAAGAGTGGAAAGAGGCTTGTTTCCGTTGAAGAAATTTTAAATACGATACTCAAGATTTTCGATGAGCATATTGAAAATAATCCAAATATTACTTTGGCCGGCTTTATTTTATATCTAGAGAAGATAATATCTTTTGGAGAAGTCGTGCCGATTGTGACTTTACCCAAAGAAGGAGTAAAAGTTCTGACTTTGCACGGTTCCAAAGGACTCGAGTTTGATTATGTGTGGATTGCTCACATGGACGAAAATTCTTTAAATGGCGGAAAGAGGATGGGCTTTACTTTGCCGGAGGAGATTGCTCTGTCTGTAGAAGAGCGAGATATTGATAGTATAAAACGCAAGCTGTATGTGGCTATCACTAGGGCAAAGAGGTTCTGTACTATTTCTTATGCGCTCTCTCTGGATAAAGAGCGTGAGTGTGAGCTCGCCAAAATAATAGCTGACTTACCCGATGAGGTTTTCAAAAAAGAGAAGGCAAAAGTGCTTTCAAAAAATATTTCTCTAGAAACGAATTTTTCAGGTCCGGTAAAATTGGCAAAAGATAAATATAAAGACAGGTATATTTCCGCTTGGCTCTTAAATAACTTTTTTGAATGTCCTTGGAAGTGGTATTTTAAAAATTTATTGCAATTACCGGAAGCTAAAACTGAGAGTTTGGAATTTGGAGGTAAGGTGCATGATGCAATTGATCAGATTTTGAAATTAAAAAAAGAAATATTACCTGACGACAAACAAGTGGCAAAAGTCGTAAGCTTGTGGATAAAGAATCGCTTAGCACAGATAGCTCCTAATCGTGAAAATGAGAAAAGTCTTTCCGCTAAACATAATAAATTTCCACATCTCTCTATTTACGGCAAGATTGATCTGGTGGAATATCTCGGTAGTGATAGTGCGAGGGTTACAGACTTTAAGACTGGAAGTATCAGAAAAAAGAGTGATGTAGAGAAGAAAGATGAAGAGGGTAGGATGAGCACGTATTTGCGTCAGCTCGCCATATACGTTTATCTTCTTCAAGAATCATTTAAAAATAAATATAAAATTATAGAAGGCAGGCTCGAATTTCTGGAGGCAAAAAATCCAAAAGAAAGTTTATACGATACTGTGATTGGCGATGAGCAGATTGATTTGCTTATTCAAGATATTGCTGACTATGACAGTTTATTGAAATCTGGCGACTGGGCATCTAGACCTTGTCATTTCAAATCTTACGGCAAGCAAAATGCCGTCTGCGAATATTGTAAAATGGCGGAGATTTATAATGGTTCGCAGAAAATTTAACGCACTGTTCCTTTAAAGATTTTTGTCGTTAAATCTTCAATCTTTTTATGAATGCCGTCGATTTCTTCTGAAGTTAAGGTTCTCTCTAGAGAACGATAAGTGATGCGGAAAGCATAGCTTATTTTTCCAGCGCCGAATTTTGCTTCATTTTCATATTTATCCAAAAGTTCTACTTGTTCCACCAGTCCTGGGGCTGTTTCTCTGACGAAATCAAAATAATCGTTCGGAATAAAGTCATTATTGACTATAAAAGAAATGTCACGAACAATAGGTGGATATTTGCTGACTTCTACGAATTTACGCCCTAGCTTGAGCTGTTTTTTTACTCTTTCATCTTCTGACCAGAGCAAGCGAATATCTGGAAGTTGCATGCTGGCAATAGCTAGGCGTTCCAAGCCGAAGCCGAAAGCCCAGCCATGATAGCCTTCTAGTCCTAGATTAGATAAGACTGTTTTTCGCACCATTCCAGAGCCCAACATTTCTATCCATTGGCCGTTGATTTCTGCTTCCATTTCAAAACTTGGGTCCGTATAGGGGAAAGTATGGTCATAGAAACGGAAATTTGTTTTGCCGAAAATATTTGTCGCTATATCTGTGAGCGCGTTTTTTAAATCTTGTGGAGTAATTTTCTTTTTATCATCTGGTGCTATCAGCCATCCTCCGAATTGATGGAAGACATTCATGTGACGAGCATCTATCTCGTCTTTGCGATAAACTTTGCCGTAACAGATAGCTCCGAGGGTTTCTTTGTTGGCGATTTTCTTTTTTATTTCTGGAAGATTCAGATAGTAATACCAAAATACTGTGTCATGTGTTCTTAAAACATTGTTTTCATTTACATAATAAGTGTCTGATGGACTACGAGCTGGGTGGCCTTCGGGCATGTTGAATAAGTCAAAGAGAATATTTGTTGGCACGATTTCCGGTATTTTTATTTCATCGAAACCTTTAAGAGAAGATACTTCTTTTGCTTTTTTTACTATTTCTTCTAGTGGACTTCCCGGTGTGCGCGATAAATCCGGCATTGAAAGATAGCGTTTCAAGCGCATTGAATTAGCATCAGTTTTTGGCTCCAAGTCTTTTCTTAGTTTCGCTTCTTCAGGGGTAGATATATCGTATTTTGCCATCTTTTCAGTTTAGATAAAAATTACCGAAAAGTAAACCCCCACACTTAATTTTAAGTGTTAGGGTAAAGGTTTTTTGGGGAAAAGAAGACTAGCATTCTATAAGGTTTTTTGATATAATATACGTACATAAACCTGTCCCGTACTAAATTTTGATTAAGTTATTTAAGCAAAATTAGTAATTCAATGGGATAGATATATGTGTTGATATTATTAGTTATAAGTAAAATTTTAGTACTGGGATGGCAAAAGAAAAAGACGCAAAAGATGCATCAAATGGACACCATTATGACGCTTCGGATATCTCGGTTTTAGAGGGTCTAGAGCCCGTACGGCGCCGTCCAGGCATGTATATAGGTACCACAGGCCCGGAAGGGCTTCATCATTTAGTGTGGGAAATTTTTGATAACTCTCGTGATGAAGCGATGGGTGGTTTTTGTAATGACATCGAAGTAGTGCTTCTTCCAAACAATCGCGTTCGCGTGGCGGACAATGGCCGAGGTATACCGGTAGATACTCACAAGAAAACAAAAGTTTCCGCTTTGGAAACAGTCATGACCACTTTGCATGCCGGAGGAAAATTTGGAGGAGAAGGATATAAAGTCTCCGGAGGTTTGCACGGAGTGGGTGCATCAGTTGTAAACGCTCTTTCTATTTACTGTAAAGTTGAGGTTCACAGAGATGGTGGTAAATATATGCAGGAGTATTCTCAAGGTAAGAGAAAGTCTGCTGTAAAGAAAACAGGTGCTTCAAAACTTCACGGTACTATTGTGACTTTTGAACCAGATCAAGAAATTTTCTCCGCCAAAGGCGGATCCGCCTCGGGCGGAAAAGATGAGGGGGTTCGTTTCGATTTAAATACAATAGTAAATCATATTCGTCAGCAAGCTTATTTAGTAAAAGGACTCAGGATTTTAGTGATTGATGCTCGTGGATGGGACAACACAAAAGGGATGGATGATTCCGATGTATTTTATTTCCGAGATTTAGGGCTAGAACTTCCTTCCACCTCTTTTTATTTTGAAGGTGGACTTATTTCTCTCATTAAGTTTTATAATAAATTTGTTAAGCCTGTTCAGAGCACTATTTTTTATGTTGAAAAAGAATTAGACGGTGTGGGTGTAGAAATCGCTCTCCAATATGTGGATGACATTGTGGACCGCATCGTTCCTTTTGCTAATAATATAAATACTCCCGAAGGTGGCACGCATGTGACAGGTTTCAAGACTGCACTCACAAGGACTCTAAATACTTACTGCAAGAAAAATGAAATGATGAAAGAATCCGAAGGCGGATTTACTGGTGAAGACGTCCTCGAAGGTTTGACTGTCGCTATTTCTGTAAAGCTTCGCGAGATTCAATTCGAAGGTCAGACCAAAGCCAAGCTCGGCAGTATGGAAGCTCAAGGTGCTGTGGCCACAGTGTTCGGCGAGGCATTCAATAATTTCCTTGAAGAAAATCCAGATGAGGCAAGGGCTATAATAAACAAGTCTATACTCGCTCTAAAGGCCCGTAAAGCCGCCAAGGCTGCAAAGGATTCTATTTTACGCAAAGGCGCACTAGAGGGTATGACCCTCCCTGGCAAGCTCGCAGACTGCCAAACTAAAGACGCTTCAGAATCCGAATTGTTCTTGGTGGAGGGAGATTCTGCAGGAGGTAGTGCAAAGCAGGGTAGAGACCGTCGCACGCAAGCCATCCTTCCTCTTCGTGGAAAGATTTTAAATGTTGAACGTGCTCGCATAGACAAGATGCTCGCTTCAAAAGAAGTGAAGTCTTTGGTCATTGCCATGGGCACTTCCATAGGAGACACTTTTGATCTCTCCAAAATGCGTTATCATAAAATAATCATCGCCACAGATGCCGACGTGGACGGTTCACACATTCGCACTTTGCTTTTGACTTTATTTTACAGATATTTCCGCGCAGTTATTGATGCTGGATACATTTACATAGCTCAGCCTCCGCTTTATAAAATAAAAAAAGGTAAAGAAATTTCTTACGCTTATACTGATGAAGAAAGAATTAAAATTGTTGGCAAAGGTGCAGATGTGAGTGATATAGAGGAGATAGAGACAGATGTTCCAGTCGAAGAAGTTGAAGAAGCACCAGAAGAAACTGCAAAGAAATCAAACAAAGTGCATGTTCAGCGCTTCAAAGGTCTCGGAGAAATGAATCCAGAAGAACTCTGGGAGACGACGATGGACCCAATGCATCGCATTTTGAAGAAAGTAAATATAGATGATGCCGAAGAAGCAAATAAAATCTTTGACATCCTTATGGGCTCCGAAGTCCCTCCTCGCAAATCTTTCATTCAGTCTAATGCAAAATTAGCGGAGATCGATATTTAATTTATTTTTTAGCTTTTATTTCTTCTAAAAACTTTTTCAAAAGTTCTTCGGATGACATCTGACCTAGCTGACCTTTGTCTCTGGACTCTAGAGTTATCTTTTTAGCTTCTATTTCCTTATCACCGACGACAATCCAATACGGGATTTTGCTATTTTTTGCATTGCGGACTTTGGTGCCGAGGTTTAGGTCTGCATCGTCAAATTCTACGCGGATGCTGGCCTCCTTCAACAATTCATAAACTTTTTTTGCATATTCATTATGATTCTCTCGTACAGGAATTATTTTTACTTGCGTTGGTGAAATCCAAAGAGGGAAGTTTCCAGCAGTGTGTTCAATCAATATAGACATAAATCTTTCAATCGAGCCCATGATAGCTGCGTGAATCATCACTATGCGTTCCTGTCCGCCTTTTTCATTAATACAATACAAATCAAAACGTTCCGGCATATTCATATCTAGCTGGATAGTGGCTACTTGGTGTTCTCGGCCGATGGCGTCTTTGGCCATAAAGTCTATCTTTGGTCCATAGAAAGCCGCTTCGCCTACTGCTTCTATCGCTTTTTCTCCATTTTTATTTATTATTTTTCTCAATGCTTCTTCCGAATTCAGCCAGACTTCTTCGGTGCCGAGGTATGCTTTCATATTCTTTGGATCATGCAAGGAAAGGCGAGGTTTTAAAGTAAATCCAAAAGCACCATAAAAAGTTTGAACGATATTATAAATTTTTTCCATTTCTACTGTGGCGTCTTTTAGTCGGCAAAATACATGCGCGTCGTCTTGGGTGATGGAACGCACACGAGAGAGTCCGCTCAATTCTCCAGTCTGTTCATCACGATAGACTTTTGTCGTGTTTGCATATCTTTGAGGAAGTTCTTTATAGCTCCATTGTTTTCGATTATAAATTTGCGTGTGGTGTGGGCAGTTCATTGGCTTCATTGCAAATTCATGTCCTTCGCGGGTATTTATTCTAAACAAATCATTTTTAAATTTTTCCCAGTGGCCGGATTTTTCGTAAAGTTCTTTTTTAGTTATGTGGGGTATATCTACTCTCTCGTATCCAACGGCTTCGCGTAGTTCCCATACGAAACCATCGAGTAAATCACGCACCATCGTGCCTTTTGGAGTAAAGAGGGGAAGTCCGGCGCCGACGAGTTCGGAAAATGTGAACAAGTCCATCTCTAGGCCGAGCTTTTTATGGTCTCTCTTTTCTGCTTCTGTGCGTTGTGCTAGAAATGCATCCAGTTCTGTTTTTGTTTCAAAAGCGATTCCGTAAATACGCGTGAGCATTTTATTTTTTTCATCTCCACGCCAGTATGCTCCAGCCACACGGTCGAGTTTGAAAGATTCCGGATCTATTTCTTTTGCAGGATTTTCCAAATGCCCACCTCGGCACAAATCTGTAAATCCTCCACAAGTAAATGCAGTTATTTTTTCTCCACGGCCTGCGATTTCATTTATGAGTTCAGCTTTGTATTCATTATTGAAGAATTTTAACGCTTCATCTTTACTCATTTCCTTGTGCTCCCAAGCCGTCCATTTTTGCAGTTTTTTCAGCATTCTGTCCTCTATTTTTTTTAAATCTTTATCTGTTATCTTTTCTGCACCGAAATCAATATCGTAATAAAAGCCATTTTCTATAGCTGGTCCGAGGGTGAGCTTTATCTTATCAAATTTATATATATCTCCGACCGCTGACGCCATTAAATGAGCCAAAGTATGCCTCATATTGCCTAATTTATCTATTTTTTCCATAGACTTTATAATATCACATTTCGCTTTTTTGCGAAATTTACAAGGTGGTATAATCATTTTATGAAAAGTTTACCTATAGATTTGAATACTTTTGCTTTTTTTCGGCGAGAAAAGGTTGATGGCAAGACCGTGCACAATCGTTGCGGACGAGATTTTCTTTTTTACGCGTTGGCTTTTTATTTTCCTGACAAATTTGGTGTGAACAAGATCACTGCTTATAATTTGGAGCATGAAGGACATTTTGGCGTGTCTGTTCCTTCATATTTAGCTTGGATGCAGATTCAATTTAGCAGAGTGCCAGAATATTTTAAGAAATTCGGTTTACAGCTCATCATTAATGACTACAAAATAAATTCCTTTTTTATTTTTGTGCGAGTGATTCTTTTTAGTCGCATTAGTTACGAGAATGCGATTCAAAATATTGAGAAGGTGGTTGATAGGGGTGAAGTGGCCGGAGTAGACATCTCCGTCGGCTACGGAGGCTTGCTTGATCATGTTTTATTCGTTTATGGTTACGATGCCGAAAGTTTTTATGTCTTTGAAACGACAGAAACTCCTATTCAATATGAAAGTGTTGATACGAGAAATCCACAAGTGATGAGAATTTCCAAAAAAGAAATTAAAAAAAGGTGGACCCATTTCGGCCGAGTCTGGAATGTGGTGAAAGTGGTATAATTATCCGTTCCGACTTTAGGATTTATTCTTTCCACGCTTTCTGTCTCATATTTCAAAAAGGTTTGGAAGAAGGGGAGGAAATAAATTACCGTTTGAGTTAAGGGTTAAAAAGCAATATGCAAAAAATGTATTTTATTTTCAAGTTCATTATTACTGAAAAGTGAATTGAAGCATAAAGATGAAATTTAGTTATCCGGAATTTCCGGTTTACTGTCTTTTGGCGTGAATTTATAACGAAAGTAGACAAAATTCACGGTTCTGTTGAAAAAGCAATGTGCAAAAAATGCACATACTGCTTTAATAATAACATTCCGACATTCTCAAGAATGTAAGAATGTCGTATAATGGAGAGATGAAGAAAAATAATATAAAAAATACAAAGACGAGTAAGCAGTTGGAGAGGCATTTTAAAGGGGTTGCGAATCATCGCCGGATTGCGATATTAATGCTCGTGTTTAAGGATCCGGGGATTACATTGGAACAAATTGCAGAGAGCCTGGATTGTAATTTTAAAACTATTTCTGAACACACTCGGCGTTTAGCTCAAGCTGGATTGCTCAACAAGTCGTACAGGGGACGCAAAGTGGAACATTCGGTTTCTCCCTATGGGCAAAGATTTTGTCTATTCATTCAGCAATTTTGACATTCCGACATTCTTGAGAATGTAGGAATGTCATTTTTGGGTACTTTAGTTGGGTAAAGTAGATGGGTAGGAGGATGGGGAGTTGGTGTTTAGACTCTAGTCCCTAGAACCTAATTCCGGGGTGGGGCTTTAAAATTTGAGCGAAAACGTGAAAATATGCTTTTTTATGATTTTTTCAGGGTTTTTTGCTATTTATACCGTGAATTTAGGCTAAAAGTAGACAAAATTCACGGTATCTTGACTTTTTAACGTGAATTTGTTATACTTCTTTTGTATGGCAATTTTAAATGAAACAAAACAAAAGATTGATGAACTCAAGCGAGAATATGATTCTTTAAAGAGAGACAAAGAATCTCTTTTAGATATTATCTTTGAAGCTGAACTTCCGGAATCGGTATCAAACTCAAATGCAATCGAAGGTTCTACACTCTCAATTGCAGAAACAGAAAAGATTTTGTTGGAGCTTGAGGTTTCTCGAGAAGTTTCAGTACGAGAAGTTTTTGAAGCAAAAAATCTTGCTCGTGTTTTTGAATATATAAAAAATAAAATTGGCGCAAAAAATATTGATAAAGAATGGATACTTTTTGTTCATAAAATGCTTATGACCAATATTCGCGATGATGTTGCCGGCAGATTTCGCAAGCAACATGAATACGTGCGAGTGAGTGATCACGTTGCACCCGCCCCAGAACATATTGAAGCGATGCTGTATGCTCTTGTTTTAGAATATTCCAGTGTTCACAATTTACATTTCTTGGAAAAGATTAGTCGTTTCCATTTGGAATTTGAACATATCCATCCTTTTAACGATGGAAATGGGCGCATGGGTCGCGTGATGATCAATTATCAATTGATGCAATTAGGATTTCCGACAATTATCATTCGTGATAAAGAAAAGAACTTTTATTATGATTCATTCAAGGAATACAGAGATAGTAATAAAAAAAAGAATAATTTGATGAACAAGGTTCTTTCTCTGGCGTTGATAGAATCTTTTCACAAGAGAATAACTTATTTAAAAGGACAAAACATTATTAGATTATCGGAATATGCAAAAACAACAGGAGAAAAATCATCCGTGTTGTTAAACAAAGCGAAGCGCCAAACCATTCCGGCTTTTCGCGAAAAAGGTGTTTGGAAGATAGGTCAAGATTTTAAGACAGTAAAGTAATTACTTTACTAAGATAAAGTACTTTAGTTTAGTAAAGTAACTGGGGTGAGATAAAGGTTTAGGGTGGAGGGGAAGGGTGGGGCTTTAAAATTTGAGCGAAAAATGCTATACTTTTTGGAGTTTTTGGGGGGAGTTGAGGCTAATTAAAATATAAATTCTGAAAGTTTTTTCGTTTGAGTTTTTTAGTAGGGAGGAGTATGATGGTTGTATGACATCGGCTCAGGCTATAAAAGAAATACAGAAGAATTTTGATATAAACTCTATTTTTGCTCAGCATATTCTTCGCTATACAAAAGGGAAGGTTGTTCCTACACAAATTCAAAATATTATAGATGAAAAACCAAAACCATTCGTGAAATGGGTTGGTGGAAAACGGCAACTTTTAAAACAATTTCGTTTGATGGAATTGTATCCTCCAGAAAAATTTAATACTAAAACGAATATCTATTTTGAACCATTTGTGGGGGGTGGAGCGGTTTTTTTTGACTTGCTTCCCGAAAAGGCAGTACTCTCTGATTTAAATTCAGAACTTGTTACAACTTTTAATGTCATAAAAAATGACGTTGAAGCATTAATACATTTACTTAGAAAATATAAATATGAAAAAGAATATTTTCTTAAAATTCGTGCACAAAATCCTGAAAAACTTTCTGATGTGAATATTGCTTCTCGTTTTTTATATCTTAATCGGACTTGTTTTAATGGAATGTATCGCGTAAACAGTAAAGGTGGTTTTAATGTTCCATTTGGCAAATATTCTAACCCCCTCATTTGTGATGAAAATAATCTTAAAAAAGTTTCAAAATCGTTAAAAAATGTCGAGATAAAAAGACAAGATTATAAAGAAGTGTTAAAGAAGGCAAAAAAAAGTGATTTTATTTATTTTGATCCTCCATATTTTCCAGTAAGCAAGACAGCTTCTTTTACAAATTATACTAAGGAAGCATTTTTAGAAAAAGAACAAATAGAGCTTCGAGATACTTTTCTTGAATTACATAAAAGAGGTTGTTTTGTAATGCTTTCAAACTCTGATACACCGTTTATAAATGAAATTTATTCTGGAATAAAAGGTGTTAAAGTTACGCAAGTTCAAGCTGGTCGCATGATTAATTCTGATTCTTCTAAAAGAGGGAAAATTACGGAAGTATTGGTAACAAATTATTAAAATGAAAGATTTACTTACTTGGAAAAATATTTATCTTTTATCTGCTTTAATTTCGGTTTTTTTAATAGTTCTTTGGGCTTTTATAAAGACAAATTGTCAATGGACAAATGAAACAATAGAATATATATTTTCCAACGCATTTTGGGCTGCAGTTATTATTCTTTTAGATAAATTTTTTCATGAAAAATTAAAAACCAAACACGACGAATTAAAAACAAAAATAGACAAATTAAAAGGTTTGATTTTCACAAATGAATCAGAAGTAAAAATAGAAAGTATAAGGCTTATACTCAGTGGTGATGATGAATATGTTAGTGCTTCTAAGGCCGCATCGGCCGTGAAAAGACAAATTGAAGAAAAAGACCCTATTAGTAAACCTGGTGTAGTTAAATTAACGCTTGAATAATATTATGAAATACTCAGAACCAATTAAAGTAATTGAAGTGCGTCAGAAAAAAGTAGTTTTTTATTTGGCAAAAATGAAGCCCTCCGTCCTTAAACTTGTTGCAAATAAATCTCTTTCTCGATATCAAAACGAGGATGGTCTCCAGAGGGAACAAAACCAAGAAAAGATTAAGGATATAGAAAAATATCTTTCAACTGATTTAATGGCTACTTTTCCTAATACAATCATAGTATCTCTTCGAGACGATTTAAATACAGAAAAGCCATTATATAAATTTGACAACAATGGTGATTTGCTCTTATCTCTTGACACTGAGGTGGCAAATGTTATTGATGGACAGCACCGTCTTGCTGCTTTTAATGATAAAGAGGATGATTTTGAGTTGCCAGTTTCAATCTTCTTAGATCTTTCCCTTGGAGAGCAAGCAAAAATATTTTCAATTATAAATTCAACCCAGACTAAAGTATCACTAGATTTAGTTTATGAAAATTTCTTTCAATCATCAATCAGATCGCAAGAGAAAGTTTCCTTTTTTATAGTTAAGAATTTAAATGATGATACTAATTCTCCATGGTTTAAAAAGATAAAAACCTTGTCAGAAAGAAAGGGCAGAGACATGGCTCAGGGTTCTATGGCAAAGTTTATTCATAAAAATTTACTTGATGAGGGAAAAGTTTTTTATAATCTTTATGTTTCTGAAAGAGATAAAGATATATATTCAATAATCAATAACTATTTTTTAGCTATTAAGAGCATTTTTCCAAATGAGTGGAAAAATGAAAATAACGACTATATACTCACAAAAACTACAGGCTTTGTTGGGTTTATGATGTTTTTTATTGATATTTTAACAACATCAGGAAACCAAGAATTTACTCAATCTTTTTTCGAGAGTAAAATATTGCCAGCAAAAATAGCAATTGGTAAATTAGACAGCAAAAATTATAATTCTGGCGCAGTGGGGCAAGGCAAACTAAGAAGAATTCTCAAAGAAAACTTATCTAATTAAATTTATGGCAAATAACAATTCATGGGCAAAAATATTTAAGGATAATAAAATTTTGGAAAATGATTTTTCAAAAGGACCTTTTTATTTATCTGCAAAGATGATTAAAAAGTCAGTTCAGAATTTTAAGAAAACATCAGAAAAAGAAGTCCGTATTCTTTGTAAGATAGACAATAGAAAACAAGTTCCAGAAATAATGAAAGAAAATAAAATGGTTTTACTTCCGGTAAAAAATGGAGAATATGCCATAGTAAAAGGAGAAGGGTTTGTAGATATTCCCGAAATTAAAGGTGAAGCAGAAGTTTATAATACAAAACTTGGTTTTGATTTAGATACATCAAAAATAGGAAATTCAGAAATGCAACATTTAGATTTTGCCTATGCCTCAAGTTTAATAAGAACATTCATGGATGATCCTACTCTTGTTTTAACTATTCGTGGTAGGAAACGTACACCAGAGTTTGATTTTAAAATCGATAAACAAAATATAAAAGTAAAAAGTGTTCAAACTGAAGTTGATGCAGGGTATGAGGGAGAGAATAATGTGGTTTTAATTGAAGCAAAAAATTCAACGACAAAAGATACAATTATTCGTCAATTATATTATCCTTTTCGTCAATGGTCAGAACATACAAAAAAGAAAGTTCACTTACTTTTCTTTGAAAAACGAGGGAAAGAGTATTTGATTTGGCAATATGGTTTTAAAGATAGAAATGACTACAATTCAATTTATCTTATAAAATCTAAAAAATATACGATTTTTAAAAATTAAATGTTAAGCAAAAAAGAATTAAAACTCCACCCAGATAATTTTGAGATGGAATGCACGACGGTTTGGGCTTTTCCTAGACGGGGCAATTGGGCTACTCATGCTTCTGATTGGCGAGGGAATTGGTCGCCGGAAGTTGTTCGAAATTTAATTTTGAGGTATTCGAAAGAAAAAGATCATTTACTAGATTGTATGATTGGCGGAGGAACGACTGCGATAGAAGCGAAAATTTTAAATCGACATATTACTTGTATTGATATAAATGAGGAAGCATTAGAAAGAACAAAAAAGTCTTTGGAATTTGAGGTGCCAAATAAAGCAAAACAACGAGTCATGAAATGCGATGCTCGTGATATGAGTTTTATTAAAGATAGCGAAATTGATTTCGTTTTAACTCATCCGCCGTATGCGGATATTATTAAATATAGTGATGGAAAAATTTTTGAAGATTTATCAAACATTCACGATATAGAAAAATTCGTGGATGAAATAGAAAAAGTTGCAAAAGAATTGTATAGAGTTTTAAAGAGAGGAAAATTTTGCGCAATTTTGATGGGGGATACTAGAAGAAATAAAATGTATCAACCTTTAGCTTTTAAGGTAATGGAGAGATTTTTGGAAGCGGGTTTTACTCTCAAGGAAGATATTATTAAGAGACAATTTAATTGCAAAGCTACAGGTTTTTGGGTAGAAAAATCAAAAGAGTCAAATTTTTTACTTATTATGCATGAACATTTATTTGTGTTTCAAAAGTTATAAAGTGCTATAATACTAGTATTATTATTTATCATTTTTAGTATTAAATTTATGCTTATAAAATTTATAATTTATGCGGTGGTGTTTGTGGTCATTATCAGCATTCGTCAGATTAATCAATATCAAAAGGGAGTAAAATTCACTTTTGGAAAATTCACTTCCATCATGGAGCCGGGATGGAGGATGGTTTTGCCTATTGTGCAGAGCTATCAGAAAGTGGATGTGCGAATAAAGGCTGTGGATGTGCCGGACCAGAATGCCATTACTAGAGACAACGTTACCGTGAAGGTAAATGCCGTAATTTATTATAAAGTCAGCGATGCTGAAAAGGCCATCATAGAAGTGGAAGATTTCCGTTATGCTATATCTCAATATGCGCAGACGACGATGAGGAATATCGTCGGAGAAGTCACTTTGGACGAATTGCTTTCTAGCAGAGACAAAATTGCCGACCGTATCAGAGAGATAGTGGACAAAGAGACGGATGCTTGGGGACTGAAAGTTCAAAATGTGGAGCTAAAAGATGTGAGCTTGCCAGCAGAGATGGAGAGGACAATAGGCAAGCAAGCCGAAGCCGAGAGGGAGAAGAGGGCAGTGATAATAAATTCTGAAGGAGAGCTCGCCGCTTCTCAAAATATTTCTCGAGCCGCAGAAATGCTTTCCAAAACTCCTGGTGCATTGCATTTGAGGACTTTGCAATCCATAAACGACATGTCTTCGGATCAGAGTAATACCGTGGTCTATATGGTTCCCGTAGAAGTCTTGAAAGCATTTGAAGGTTTTGCTAAGAAAGCTAAATAATTTAAAATAATTATATGAATAACGCATACAATTGGTATTCGCAACTTATTAGACCCACATGGGCTCCGCCAAGCTGGCTATTTGGTCCGGTGTGGACTGTGCTATATGTCCTAATTGCAGTTTCTTTTGGGAAAGTATTTCTGATGGCTTTGAAGAAAGAGATTTCTTTTGCTGTCATATTACCGTTTATTCTGAATTTATTTTTTAATTTTATTTTTACTTATATTCAGTTTGGATTAAAGAATAATTTGCTGGCAGCGCTAGACATATTGCTCGTCCTAGGCACTTTGGTCTGGGCGATAATAGTTATTTATCCTCATGTTAAATGGATTGCTTATATGCAGATTCCGTATTTGCTGTGGATGGCATTTGCGACGGTTTTACAATTGACTGTGACTTACTTGAATAGATAGGAAATATAAAATGTGCTACAATAGGGGTATTAATAAATTAATCAAAATAATAACATGGCAGATTTAAAAGCTTTGTGTATGAAGTGTAGAGATGCGAATAATAAACCAACAATGCAGACGATGACTAATCCGAAGGTAGAAGAAAAGAACGGCAGATATTCTGCAAAGGGTCAGTGTGGAAAGTGCGGAGGCAATCAGTTCAAGTTCATGAGCAAGGCTGATGCTGAGGCGATGAAATCCCGTTAGAGATAGAGGGTCGCTACGAGCCCTCGCGATCTCTAACGGGATGAAATGATTATCAAATTAAGAAAAAGTCTTGAAGATAAATTCTATACAAGCTCTAGTGTGGGTACTTGCAATATATTTTCTTGTAATTGTCTTTTTTGCATTTAGCCCGACTTATAACAAATGGTTTTTTGATAATCTCGCATTTTTTATATTCTTGTGTTTGTATTGGGTTTTGAAAACATTAACTTCGCATTAGAAAATTATTAACTAACCTAGAAGCTATAACCTAGCAACTAGAAACTAAAATAAAATGGCAAAAGGAGACGGACATAGAAAAGAAAAAAAGAAACCAAAGAAGGCAAAATAAACTTTTCGGCATATCTTTTTGCCGGTACGGATTTTTTGAAGCTTAAAAAATCCTGAAGTTTTCGCCCCGTCGGGCTCAAAACCCCTTAAAAAGATATGCCCGAAAAGTCTTAAAAATACCCCCTTCAGGGGGTATTTTTATGCTTGACATAGCTTTTGCCTTCATATATACTTGCTTCCAGCGTCTTTCCTTTCTTGGAATGACGTTTTAATTTCACTTTCTTTGACAAATTAAGAGCCCCGACACTATGAGTTTCATGGGTCGGGGCAAATTGAGAATCCCTCCGACCTAGGTCGGAGGGAAGCAAGTCTCAAAAATAAATTTGAGTAAGCCCCGACGTAAAGTCGGGGTCCCGACCCTGAAATAAAAGAATAAAAGTAAGGCGTCGGGATAATAATAATTTTAAGAGCAAAAGATTAAACTCTAACAAGTAACAAAAATAATTTCTTTACAATCTGGTGTCGAAGACACTGAGCGTAGTGAAGTGCTGTTTTTTGTTTTGTTTCGTTCTAAATTTCAGCCCTAGGCTGATCCGCCTTAATTGGTGGAAACTTATATTTAGAGTTTGATCCTAGCTCAGGATGAACGCTGGCGGCGTGGATAAGGCATGCAAGTCGAACGGATTTTTCAAAATCGGAGATGAGATTATATCAAGTCAAAGGTCGTGAAAAATTAGTGGCGAACGAGGTAGTAATACATAGGAACTTCCCCTTTAGTCGTGAATAATCCGTCGAAAGACGGACTAATACACGATGGTCTCAAAGATAATTTCAGCGAGTAAAGTTTTAACGCTAGAGGAAAGGCCTGTGCGATATCAGCTAGTTGGCAGTGTAAAAGACTACCAAGGCTATGACGTCTAGGGGAGCTGAGAGGCTGACCCCCACCGATGGTACTGAGACACGGACCATACACCTACGGGTGGCTGCAGTCGAGAATCTTCCACAATGGACGAAAGTCTGATGGAGCGACGCCGCGTGATTGATGAAGTCCCTCTGGGACGTAAAGATCTTTTATGAGGGAAGAAGTTTATTGACGGTACCTCATGAATAAGAGGCTCCTAATCTCGTGCCAGCAGGAGCGGTAATACGAGAGCCTCGAGCGTTATCCGGAATTATTGGGCGTAAAGGGTGCGTAGGTTGTTCTGTTAGTCTTTTGTCAAAGCCCCGAGCTTAACTTGGGATATGCGAAAGAAACGGCAGAACTTGAAAGTGTGAGAGGCGTACGGAACTCATGGTGTAGGGGTGAAATCCGTTGATATCATGGGGAACACCAAATGCGAAGGCAGTACGCTGGTGCATATTTGACACTGAAGCACGAAAGCGTGGGTAGCGAATGGGATTAGATACCCCAGTAGTCCATGCCCTAAACGATGATCTCTCGCTATTCGGAGTATCGACCCTCTGAGTGGCTTAGCTAACGCGTTAAGAGATTCGCCTGGGAAGTACGGCCGCAAGGCTAAAACTCAAAGGAATAGACGGGGACTTGCACAAGCAGTGGATTATGTGGTTTAATTCGATGGTAAACGAAGAACCTTACCAGGGTTAGAAATCCCAATGAAAGCTCGCAGAAACGCGAGGCCTCGCAAGACATTGGGACAGGTGATGCATGGCCGTCGTCAGTTCGTGGTTTGAATTGTTCCCTTAAGTGGGGTAACGAACGCAACCCTCGTTGTGTGTTATAAGTGTCACACGAGACCGCCCAGCCCCAATTTTGCGATAATATTGTTCATTTTTCGTAATATTACGCAAAACGCACTTTTGAAAGGAAATTTTTGTCTTTCAGACAAAAATTTGAGTTTGATTAGTGGCAAAATTGGGGCTGGGAGGAAGGAGAGGATGACGCCAGGTCAGCATGTCCCTTGATACCCTGGGCTACACACATAATACAATGGCCGTTACAGCGCGCAGCGACGAGGCGACTCTGAGCTAATCGTCCAAAAGCGGCCTCAGTTCGGATTGGAGTCTGCAACTCGACTCCATGAAGCTGGAATTGCTAGTAATCACAGGTCAGCTAAACTGTGGTGAATACGTTCTCAAGTCTTGTACTCACAATAAAAGCGCGCAGCAGCCTAATTTTCTAAATGGTTTAAATCCATTCCTCCGATACGATCGGAGAGTAGCAGAAGGATAGCCTTTTACCGCGAGGTAAATGGTGGAGGATCTGAGAGCAAAAGGCAGCCCGACAAAAAAGAGCCAGTTGACCTATTAATGGGTGGTGAGGGTAGGGAAAACTCAAGAAAAGCTCGTCGGGATGTTCGGAACAGAATTTTAGGTGACCTGTGGAGATCTGACGTTTGCTATCTTGTTTTATGCAAGATATAATTAAACTTACGCAACGTCAGAAGTCAGCTGAATCATAGTACTCTGGCCTAGGTCGGAGGAAGGAATTCACTCTATGCAAAAAATTAACCCAGATTACATTATAGGTTTGGTGGATGGTGAAGGCAGTTTTACTGTATATGTCCGAAATCCATCAAAAGTTTCACTTACTCGGAGAGTTCACATAGAACCAAAGTTTTATTTGAAGCTCATTGAGAAAGATAAAAAGATTTTGTATCAATTAAAAGATTTCTTTGGTTGTGGCAGTGTATATTTTCAAAAAGATACACGACCCAATCATCAAAATTGCTATAGATATGAAGTTTATAATAGAAACGACCTAAAATTAGTCATTATTCCATTTTTCAAGAAACATAAATTAAAGTTTCCTTCAAAAAAGAAAGATTTTGATATATTCTGTAAAATGTTTTCAATGGTTGATAAAGGTGAACATCTAAAAGAGTCTGGTTTAAAGAAGTTGTTTAAATTGAAGCAACGTATGCATTAGAGCTCGCCGTATACGGGAAATCCGTCCGTGCGGTGGGAACCTAAATTCGTAGTTTAACGAAAAGATTCGCCCGTCAAGTCAAGGGAGCCGGGAGTACCCGAAGTATCCGCATAAGCGGGTCCTAAGGTAAGCTCGGTGACAGGGACTAAGTCGTAACAAGGCACGGGTAGCGGAAGCTGCTCGTGGATTAATTCAATTTGAAAAACGTTTGATATTGTTCTTCGGAATAATATTGGATTTATTGAGTCGGTATTGTACGCCTCAATTGAGCGTGCAATGGACAATGATTTCATGTCCTAAAAAGAATCTGACATGAGGCAAAGACCCAAAGTTATAGCTGTCGTTGCAGAAATGCTTCGGCGAGCCGAAGGAACGAAACAAAACAAAGAACAGCAAAAAAATACCTCGCGTAAACGGGGTATTTTTTGTTTGTATAATTAGTTATATAATATAAACTTATGGACAAAATCAGAGTTGGAATACTAAGAGGTGGACCAGGGGAACATTATGCATCTTCTTTACATAAAGGCGGGCAAATCATTTCTCATATTTTAGAAAACTTATCTGATAAATATAAAATAGTTGATATTTTTATCGACAAAAATGGTAATTGGCATGCTGGTGGTTTGCCTATGACTCCCGCGGATTTAGTGCGCAAAATTGATGTGGTTTGGAATACATCGCATCCCAACTTTTCAAATATACTTCTAAATTTATCCATTCCGCATATCGGTGTTTCATTTTTTTCTTCCGCTTTAGAGAGCAATCAAAAAATGTTGCGGGAATATATGAAAACAATTGGTGTTTACACGCCGAGGCATGTTATTGCTCCCAAAGAAGCGCGAGAAGTTTTTGAAAAATTTGGTTCACCATGGATTGTGAAATCCTTCACACCAGACACAGATATGGGTATACATTTAGCCAAAACTTTTCCGGAATTAGTAGAAGCGATAAAAGATGGGATTGCGCATGAAAAAAGCATTTTGGTTGAGGAATTTATTCCAGGCAAAATCGTCACAGTTCACTCTGTGCCTATGTTTCGCGGTGAACGGATTTACACTTTCCCGCTTGATAATTCTTTTAGTAGCTTTACACTTCTTGAAAAGGAAAAATTAATCGCTCTGGCGAAAGAGGTTCACTATCACATTGGCGCGAAACATTACCTAAAATCAGACTTTGTTTTAAACAAAAGAGACAGAATTTATCTTTTAGGTATTGAATCTACTCCTGACTTAAAATCAGACTCGCATTTTTCCAAGGCTTGTGAATCTGTGGGTGCCAAAATGCATCATGTAATAGAGCACATTTTAGAAAAAACCTTAAAAAATAAGATATAAAATGGGGCAACATTCACGACGTGCCCTGTATCAAATTTCACCGGACTGTAGTATACCGGTAGTACATACTCTTCGGGAGGGTATAGACTGGGTTCGATTCCCAGCAGTCCGATTTCTTGTGCTTGTGGTATAATTTACTTGTAAGGTTGTTTTCATCTGCAGCGGGTGATCGCACTCACATAGGCACATATGTTGGAGTTTCGCCATCACCCGCTTCAAATGAAAATAATTTAATAAAAAACTAGAATAAATTTTTTGTTCTAGTTTTTTATTTTTAGAGCTTGCTCGCCTCTGGCGAGTTATCCACAGTTTTGCAAAAAAAGCATTGTGTTCCGTTTTGATATGCGAGATAATTAAAGTAGTTCTTGACAATAATTATTCAAAACTTTTTACTTCCTGTAAAATTTTTTTGAGGTCGTATTATTGTAAACTAAATTAGAAAATTAATTTTGCATGTTCTGTTTTTAATGGAGCAAGCGACAAATTAAATGGCAGCAAAAAAGAAGAAAGCAGCAAAGGGAAAGAAGCGAGCATAGTTTTTTCCCACTTCTAAAAAATCTCTCGATAAAAATCGGGGGATTTTTTGGTTTTCACCCCGTCGTTCGCGAACGACGGGGTTTGTGTTAATATATAATTATGGGTTTATACAACAAGATATTTGGCGATATCAGTTCCAAATTTATTAAAGGGACAGAGAAAATAGTGGCAAAAATTAACGTTCTGGAAGCGGATATTTCAAAATGGGCAGATATGGATTTTCCAAAGAAAACATTAGAATTTAAAGACAAATTAGCCAATTCTGAAGATAAAGAGAAAACTTTAAACGAGATATTGCCCGAGGCTTTTGCTCTGGTGCGGGAAGCAGCTAGAAGAAATTTAGGCGAGAGGCCCTACGATGTTCAGCTTGTTGGGGGTTTGGCATTAAATGAAGGTAAAATCGCCGAAATGAAAACTGGTGAGGGTAAAACTTTGGTTGCCACCTTGCCGGCTTATCTGAATGCCTTGACCGGATTGGGTGTTCACATTGTTACGGTTAATGACTATCTGGCGCGCAGAGACGCGGTATTAATGGGTCAAGTTTATAATTTCTTGGGGCTAACTGTCGGAGTTATCAATTCGCAAAACGTTTCCTATTTATATGACGAGAAACATTTCAAGGAAGCTCCAATGCCCGAAGGGGTCGGAGTTCTGACCTCACAGAGCGTTGGGAAAGATAAGGAACGCGATCAGGTTGGAGAATTTAAAATTGTCTATGATTTTTTAAAACCATGTTCGCGGAAAGAAGCATATGATGCGGATATAACCTACGGCACTAATCATGAATATGGTTTTGATTATTTGCGAGACAATTTGGCTGTCTCCACGAATAATCTCGTGCAAAGGGGACACAATTTTGCCATAGTAGATGAAGTGGATTCCATTTTAATAGATGAAGCCCGTACCCCGCTTATTATCTCTTCCGCTTCCGGAGATTCGGAGGATTTTTATCTTAAATTTTATCAGATTGCCAAACAACTCAAAAGAGATATTGATTATGAGGTAGATGAAAAGTTAAGGGCTATAACTTTGACGGAGGCAGGCATAAATAAGGCGGAAAATCTTCTGGGAGTGGACAATATCTATACTGAAAAAGGTATTAAATATGTGCATCATTTAGAAACAGCAGTGAAAGCGCAAGCTATTTTTGAGCGTGATCGGGATTATGTAGTGAAAGATGGTGAGGTTATTATCGTTGATCCTTTTACCGGACGTCTTCAGCCAGGCAGACGCTGGTCTGAAGGGATTCATCAGGCCATTGAAGCCAAAGAAGGGGTAAAAATTGAAAAAGAAACCCGTTCATCTGGTTCTATCACTTTTCAAAATTATTTCAGATTTTATAAAAAATTGTCCGGTATGACAGGAACAGCGGAAACTTCAGCCGAAGAATTCTTGAAAGTTTATGGTTTGGATGTAATAGTTGTTCCCACTAATCGTCCTGTGATTAGAGAAGATCATCCTGATTTAATTTTTCAGACTGAGAAGGGAAAATTTCAATCCATCGCAAAAAAAGTCAAAGAACTTAACGAAAAGGACCAGCCGGTTTTAATCGGCACTATTTCCATTGAAAAAAATGAACTGCTGTCTGTTTATCTGAAGCAAGAGGGCGTTTCTCATGTGATTTTAAATGCCAAAAATCATGAGAGAGAAGGCGAAATAATCGCCCAAGCAGGAAAAAGAGGCGCAGTGACTATTGCCACAAACATGGCTGGTCGCGGAATTGATATTAAGCTCGGAGGCAATCCTATAGTAAAAGAAGAATATGATTTTGTGAAAAGTGTCGGAGGATTATTTGTGCTTGGTACCGAACGACATGAAGCGCGCAGAATAGATAATCAGCTTCGAGGACGTTCAGGCAGACAGGGTGATCCGGGAGAAACCCAATTTTATGTTTCTCTGGAAGATGATTTGATGCGAATCTTCGGCTCGGAAAGAATAAAAACCATGATGGGACGCTTTGGTATTCCAGAAGATATGCCGATAGAAAATGGTTTTATCAGCAAATCGCTTGAAAATGCCCAGGCCAAGATAGAGGGTTTTCATTTTGATGCTCGAAAAAATACTCTTGAATACGATGATGTGATGAACCATCAGCGCAAAATAATTTACGAGAGACGACAAAAAATGTTGCGCGCAGATAAAATAGAGATTGAAACCTTGCTCGCAGATATTTCGGGAACACGAGAGGGTTTTGATAAAATTATTGAAGAAAAAAGAAAAAAACTCGGTGATGAAGCATTCTTTGAAACTGTGCGGAGGATTGCGTTTTATGCCAACGACATGCTCTGGATGGAACATTTAGAAGCGATGGATTATTTGCGTTCGTCAGTCAACTTGCGCGCCTATGGACAGCGAGAGCCTATTGTAGAATATAAAAAAGACGGATTGCAGATGTTTAAGGGAATGGAAGAAGCTTTTAAAGAGCAGGTTTTTTCACTTATTGAAACGATAAATGTTGATGTTAAAGTAAAGGTAGAAGCCGAACCTAGAGGACCAAGGCAAACTTTAATTACTAGCCACAATGAACCATCTGAGTTTTCAGACACAAAAAATTCGGGTGTTTCTAAAGGTAGTGATTTAAACATAGGACGAAATGACCCGTGTCCTTGCGGTAGCGGGAAAAAGTACAAAAAATGTCATGGAGCGTAAATGTCTTAATATATCATATATAATAGGTTAAGGAATTTAGAAAATTTATGAAAAAATTGGAAATTGGGGGAATATATAGACATTTTAAGGGAGGGAAATATGAAGTGATTGGAATAGCAAAACATAGCGAAACATTAGAAAGTTTTATAGTTTATAAAGCTCTTTATGGAGAAAATAATTTATGGGTACGCCCGTTAAAAATGTTTTTAGAAGAAGTTGAAGTTAATGGTAAGAAAATAAAAAGATTTCAAAAAATATGAAAAATATTTTTAAAAAATTCAGAATAAAAAGGAGACTAATAGCTACTATGGCTCTATGGCATTTTTTTGGGAATCCTTCTAAAAAATTAAAAATTGTTGGAGTAACGGGGACAAATGGTAAAACTACAACTGCTACACTTTTATATAAAATAGCTACCGAGTTGGGATATAAATCAGGACTTATTAGTACAGTAGAAAATATAATTGGTAGAGATGCAAATATTATTCCGCACGATAGAGGTCCGGGAACTACTCCAGATCCGATTTTTTTGAATAAATTATTAAAAAAAATGGTAGAAGAAAAATGTGAATACGTTTTTATGGAAGTTTCTTCACATGCCTTAGATCAAAATAGAGTAGCCGGTATAAAATTTACTGGTGGAATTTTTACTAATTTGACGCACGAGCATTTGGATTATCACAAAGATTTGGAAAGTTATTTCAAAGCCAAAAAGAAATTCTTTGAAATGCTTCCTCCGAACGCTTTTGCTCTTTCTAACATAGACGATGAACACGGAAATGCCATACTGGATGGTATTAAAACAAGAAAGTTTTTTTATGGTTTTGAAAATCAGGCGCAATTTATGGATTTTTACGGAGAAATTGTAAAACTGGATTTCTCTGGACTGGAACTTGTCTTTAACGAAAAAAACTTGCCGGCGAACAGGCGGATGCATTCAGAACTTTTGGGAAAATTCAATGCTTATAATCTGCTTGCCGTTTGGAGCGCGTCCAGGCTTCTCGGTTTTGAGGCGCAGAAAATAAATAAAATTTTAGAAAATATTAAACCACCCAAAGGGAGGTTTGAACACCTTAAGTCCAAAAATGGCGTTACTATTATCATAGATTATGCTCATACGCCCGATGCTTTGGAAAAAGTACTTTTAGCCGTAAAAGAGATAAAGCCTGAAGAAGGCAGAATAATCTCTGTTTTTGGTTGCGGAGGTGACCGTGATGCTACAAAACGTTCCAAAATGGGTAAAATTGGCGCAAGTCTTTCCGACATTGCTATTTTCACGTCTGATAATCCCAGAAGTGAAGATCCGGATAAAATTATAGAAGAGATGAAAGACAATTTATCTCACGAAGAAGCAAGAAAAGTGATAACTATTTCAGACCGGCGTTTAGCCATAGAAGAATCTGTTGAATTGGTAAAAGAGGGAGATATTATCCTTTGTGCCGGCAAAGGGCATGAGGATTATCAGGAGATAAAAGGTACAAAAACTCACTTTAATGATATGGAAGAGTACAAGAAAGTATTGCAGTAAAATATGCAGAATTATAAAAAACAATTCAAAGGAAAAAAAATTACAGTCATGGGGCTAGGAATTTTAGGGCGAGGATTGGGATATACAAAATTTTTGGCAGAATGCGGGGCAGATTTGATAGCAACTGATTTAAAACCTTCGACTACGCTCAGGTCGTCGCTCAAAGAGCTCCGGAAGTATAAAAAAATAAAATATGTTTTAGGAAAACACAGGTTAGAAGATTTTAGAAATAGAGATATGATTATAAAAGCCGCTGGTGTACCGCTTGATTCTATTTATATAAAAGAGGCTGAAAAAAATAATATTCCAGTAGAGATGGATGTATCACTTTTCACTAAACTTGCACCAGAGGTAATGATAATAGGTGTTACAGGTACAAGAGGAAAGTCTATGACTACTACGATAATTTATGAAATTCTAAAACAGAATGAGAAGTTTCTAAAAAATCCTTCGACTACGTTCAGGACAAAAAAACCAAAAGTTTTTTTGGGAGGTAATATGCGTGGTGTTGCAACATTACCACTTCTAAAGAAAGTTAAGAAAGGTGATATTTTAGTTTGTGAACTAGATTCTTGGCAATTGCAGGGTTTTGGCGATGCCAAAATTTCTCCGCATGTTTCTGTTTTTACTTCTTTTATGTCAGATCATATGAATTATTATGGTTCGACTTCGCTTACCACAAATAAAAAAGCAATGAAAAGATATTTTGACGATAAAGCAAACATTTTTAAATATCAGAAAAAGGATGACATTTTAATTATTCGTCCGGATGTAAAAAAATTAATTCCCCAAAATATAAAAAGTAAATTAGTTATAATAAATATAAAAGATTTAAATAAATATAATTTTTCTGTACCCGGGAAATTTCAAAAAGAAAATCTCGCTTGTGCTATAGAAGTAGCTAAGCAATTTAAAATCCCGAATTCTAAAATAACACAAGCTCTTAAAAATTTTAAAGGTTTAGAAGGTAGGCTTCAATATGTAAAAACAGTAATGGGTTCGGCAAACTCACCACAAGAAGGAGTAAAAATATACAATGATAATAATGCCACCACACCGGAGGCTACAATGGCTGGAATAGAAGTATTGTCAATAAACAAACAAAACAAACAGGCCTTGCCTGTAATAAACAGGCAAGGCCTGTTAGATAGAAAAATTGTTTTGATTTGCGGAGGTTCAGACAAGAATCTTCCACTTGGTGATTTTGTAAAAGTTGTGAATAAATATTGCAAAGCAGTTATAATGATTCCAGGAACAGGGACAGATAGATTGTCTAATTATAAAGTGGAAAGTCATAAAGTTTATAAAGTTGAAAACTTAAAGAAAGCGGTTAAAACTGCGTTAGATCTTGCCTCACGCGGAGATATTATTCTTTTTTCTCCAGCATTTGCCTCTTTTGGTCAATTTAATAATGAATATGAAAGAGGGGATTTGTTTATGAAGATAATAAAGAATTTAAAATAGAATGCAAAAATTAGAATTCAAAAATTTTGATATAAAAATATATAAAAATTCTCTTAATTGCAAAGAAAAAGTAATTACTCCTGAGCAGGTTCATGGTAATAATATTGTAGAAATAATTACCGGTAAAGAAAATTTAGAAAATTGCGATGCATTGGTAACCTCAAGTAAAGGGTTTAAACTCGGAATCAAAACAGCAGATTGTGCTTCTATTTGTATAGGTGACGGTCAAAAAATTAGCATTATTCATATTGGTTGGCGTGGATTATGTAGTGGTTTATATGAAAAAGTTATAGGTTTATTTAAAAGTGAAAATTTAGAAATTTATGTGGGTCCATTTTTACATTCTTTTCAAATTCAGAAAGATTATTGTTATGATGTTATAATTAAAAAGTTCGGGAATAAATTTATTAAAGATTCTGCTGACGGTGTTACTTTTGATTTTCAAGGAGCAATCAAATCAATTTTACCTAAAAATGCTATTTTTGATGAACGCAACACGAAAGATGATTTAACATTACCAAGCAATAGGCGAGATAAAACCAGGGATAGATTATTAACAGTAATTTCATTTAGCTAAATGAATCTAGATCTATCAAAAATTAAAAAAGTATTTTTTATTGGAATCGGGGGGATTGGTATTTCGGCTTTAGCAAAAATGGCACTTTCGAAGGGGATGGAAGTAAGTGGAGTAAATGATGAAAAAAGTCCAAAAACTCTTGACCCACTTCGCAAGTTGGGAATAGAGATTATTTTCCAAAAAGACTATAAAAAATTGCCCGAGGTAGATTTATATGTATATAGTGATGCTTGGTTATATAGAGGTCCAGAGATTATTGAGAATGCAAAAAAGACAGGAAAGCCTGTACTTTCTTATTTTGAAGCGTTAGGTATTTTTGCAAAAGAGTATAAAGTCATAGCGATAGCTGGTACTCATGGAAAAACGACAACAACAGCAATGGTCGCAGAAATTCTTGTTGAAGCAGGATTAGACCCTACAGTTATTGTTGGTTCTTTTATAAAAAAATTTGATAGCAATTTTAGGAGAGGAGAGAGTAAGTATTTGGTAGTAGAAGCAGATGAATATAATAGACATTTTTTAAATTTTCATCCATTCATTACTGTTATCACAAATATTGAAGCTGATCACTTAGACTGCTATAAAGATTTAGCAGATATAAAAAATGCATTTGATAAATTTTTATCGCAAAGTGAAAATAAAATTTTGGATTACATAAAATATTTAGAAAAAGTTCCCAAGTTAATTATTCCAGGAATTCATAATCGCATGAATGCAGCAGCAGCTTTAGCGGTGGCAGATTTTTTGAATATAAAAAACGAGGATGCTCAAAAATCAATAATGAATTTCTCTGGTACGTGGCGTAGATTAGAGAAAAAGGGGGAGACGGAAGAAGGAACCATTATTTATGATGATTATGCCCATCATCCGACAGAAATAAAAGCGAGTTTGGAAGCCTTACGTGAACTTTATCCAGTTGGTCAAAAAAAGATTACTGTTCTTTTTCAGCCACATCTTTATAGCCGAACTAAAGCACTTTTTAATGATTTTGCTAGATGTTTTAAAGGAGCTGATAATATTTATCTTTTGCCAATATTTTTCGCTAGAGAAAACAAAGATGAAAGTATTTCAAGTGAAAAGTTAGCTTCGGCTATATCTTTGGCGGGGGAAAAGGCTAAAGCTTTTTCTGATTTTAGTGGGGCAGAGGATTTTATAAAAAAGTTAAATTTAAGGAAAAACGACGTATTTGTAACAATGGGAGCAGGGGAAGCCTATAAAGTAGCCGACAGAGTCTTTAATATCAACTAAAAGTAATCCACATAGGTCAAATTATTTATATTTTAGCCTGATTTGTCAATATTCACATATCCAAAAACCCTTATTTTATAAGCTTTTGAACTATTACGTTGAGTTTGACATATGGAAAATTTGGTGTATAACTATTGACTTTTAATATGTAATATGCTAAGATACATATATGTCCTTATTATAGGCTTAAAAACCTTTTAATAAGGGCTATTTCAGTAAAAGCTGAATAACCGGATACGGAGTTAGCGGAGCGTAGACCGCTATAATATGAATAAGAACAATTTAATACGGTTTGCTCAAGCTCTAATGTTTTTGCCTTTTATGACAGGAACTACTGTGCCTGTGGGAAGCATTATACTTAATGCAACTCAAGACACTACTCAGACCGTATTTATGCAAAAAGAAAATATTGAAACTAATGGTCTTTTAACCTTTAACCAGGTTTTGGATCGGAAAGCCGAAAATTTGAAAGCTAAAGCGGAGGCGATAGACGTTTATTTTGAGTTGCGCGGAATGCCCCTTGCGGGCATGGGCATGAAGATGGTAGAAGAGGCCGAGAAAAACAATCTTGATTGGCGCCTTTTACCGGCTATTGCTGTTCGAGAATCAACTGGGGGAAAATTTAAATGTAAAAAAGTTGAAAACAATCCTTTCGGTTGGGGTTCTTGCAAGATTGGTTTTAACTCTATTGAAGAAGCTATTAAAACCGTAGCCATGAATTTAGGAGGCAATAATCCGAATACTAAGAGGCATTATGCTGACAAGACCACCGATCAAATTTTAAAAGTTTACAATCCGCCTTCTATCGTTCCTAATTACGTAAAGCAAGTTAAATCTATAATGGATGATATCGGAAAAGAAAATATTGAAACAGAGGAACTAGCGAAGACGGTTGCATAATCTGAAAACTCTTCGTCGTCTAAGTCGGATTAGACGACTTTTTGCTCGCTCCATAGATTCCAGACGTTTTTTGCCAGATTAATCGGCGTGCCTTCCAAAGCAAAATAATGCAAATCAATAAAAGGAAGCGAGTTGCATTCTATAATTCCCCAATGTTGAGTGTCCGGGTCCTTGGTAGGATCTTCTATTATCAAATCAAATCCTACCACCGGGGCGTTCACAAGTTTGCCCGCTTTTTTAAAAATATCATGTATTTTAGGATGTACTTCCTGAAGCATTTCCTTGGTATAACTGCCGTACATTCTACCTGTTTTGGCTGAAAGATTGATTGTTACTCCGTTAGGAAGAATGCTTTTCAGAGCATAGCCTTCTCTTTTTATAAAGCTGATTAAGTCATCGTTTATTAAAATTTCTGAAAGTCGTTCAGGACGTGTATCATTTCTTTCTTCTATAAGCTCTCGGATAGTTTTTGAGTTGTGTCCTGTTACCTTAGGAAAATCAGCTTTAAAGAACCCTACCAATTCGTTATCTATAACCGTAGCTCTGCATATGCTCCCGCAGAGGTGTTCTTGCATTAGCATCCAGGGAGTAATCTGCCGAGCTAAAAAGAAGGCATTTTTTAATTCTTCCATAGTATTTATATTGGTGGTGGTGTGCCGTCCTCTTGATCCGTATTGGGGTTTAAGAATAATCGGTTTATTTAATTCCGTAAATGCATTTTTTGCCTTGCGCCAGGTGGAAATTTTTTTTGCCAGGGGGGCGGGTATCGTGTTTTTTCTTAATTTTTCAAAAAGTATGAATTTATCATCAAGCCATTTATATCCGCTCTGATGCAGCCATGGGGGAATGGGTAGGCTCTGAAAATAAAACATTTTTCCGTTAATTTTTGCTCGATAGAATTCTATGTGTTTTTTAAAAACCACCATTTGTTCCATTGAGATAGATCTTCTCTCTGCCTCTTTCCATATTATTTTAGAACGGCCAGTCAAAGCCTTTTCCGCATCGGAATTATATCGCAGGACGCCTAACAGATAAAATATGGTGTAAAGCGTCTTTTCAACAAAAGAGGCGATTTCTCGCCAGCCTTTCCTCTCGGTTAAATCAAAAAATTTGTCGCCCACTTTTCCCATGGTTCCTTCAATAAAATTGGAAACAAACAAGAAACGATGATTCATCACGCTAGTACCGCAGGCGCTGCAAGTATTTGTGGATATTTTTGACATATAAAAAAGAAAAAACCAAAAAGGAAGTTTAGGTTTCCATAAACTACCTCTTTGGCTTTTAAAAAATTTTAATGTCCTCCAGTCATGATATTTCAGAAAGCTATGCTAATAAATCCGACTGATTCATTATACCATTTAGGGTGAAAATACTGCAAACGGACAATCCACTACTATTCCAGACACACTAAAGTCATCTTGTGCTCTTTTGGTTCAAATAAAGTAATCTGAAAATTATAGTTTTTGCCGAGTTCCAGTTTTTCACGAAGTTTGGATTCCGATCCGAAAGTTGAATTGTGCACTAAGCCGGCCACTCCTTCTTTGATAGAAACCAAGGCTCCGTGTTTATTATATTTGATTATCACTCCTTTGATGATATCTCCCTTTTTTAGCTTTCCTTCAAACTCCGTCCAGGGATTTTCTTTCAGTGCCTTGATTGAAAGCGAAATTTTGCCCTCTTTTATTTCAATCACTTTGGCGTGAACCCTGTCTCCCACTTTGAACATTGTGCGCGGATCTTCCACTAGCCCCCAATCAAGCTCGGAAATATGCACCAATCCTTCTAAATCGTCCTCAAGTTTTAAAAACACTCCAAAATCAACCAATCCTGCGACAATGCAGTCCAGCTCATCACCGATATTATATTTGCTTAAAATCTCTTTTTTCTCCTCAGGATTGTTGTCTTTTTCGGAAAAAATTAGTTTTCCTTCTTTTTGGAGGGTAGAGATTATGATAACCGAAATTTTTTTACCGACCAACTTCTTTAATTCCTTTAGTATTTTGTCTTTATCTGAATCCAAAACGCGCGGATAATGTTCGCCTTTCAATTGAGAAGCAGGCAGAAAACCTTGAATGCCTTGCCATTCCAGAATTAGTCCGCCCTTATTTGCATCTTTCACTTCCAACTCAAGGACAGTTCTGGCTTTGATGGCTTTTTCGGCTTCGTTCCAGGTGAGGGCTTGTTTAGCCTCTTTCAGGGATAATTCAACGTAGCCGTCTTCATTTTCCGCGTCAACAATTTTCGCTTTAATAATGTCGCCTATATTTATTTTTTTAATGATATCTTTAGCGTTGATGAACTCGCGCCCGTAAATAATACCTGTTCCGAAAGGCGATAAATCAACAAAAACCGACGACTTCTCCACCAAAATTACAGAACCTTCTATTAGAGAATCTAATTCAGGTTTATGCATGCTTCGATCTACAATAGATTTCAAAACCAAATTTTCTCCGCTTATATCAGCTGGGCTGAGGGTGTTGCGGTTGGACTGCATATCTTTTATAGTTTCATCTTTCTTCATAATAAATAATTTTAACAAAAAATCCGCCTTGAAGCGGATGTAAGGCTTAGGTTCTAATTTGACTTACGTCTCTTTAGGGTTACCCCAAATCCTGCTTTTAATGTATTAAAATAATCTTACTATAATTATAAAAAAAAGCAACCACTTGGCGGTTTCACCGCCAAGTTACTAGATTTAGAATTTTTATTTAAAGAAGATGATTTTTGTTTTGTTTTTCTCTAATAATTTGATATAATACAAACAGTGATAATCACGTATTTCGGCGAACAATTTTTTAAAATTGGGCAGGGAGATATGATCATTGCCTTAAATCCTGTCAGTAAGAGCTCCAAATCCGGCATCTTGGCTCATTTTGGAGCGGATGTCGCGCTTGTGACTACTAACTATCCTTTATACAATGGGGTAGAACAGCTCTCGCATGGTGAACGTGTTCCCTTTGTCATCAGTGGCCCGGGAGATTACGAAGTGAAGGAGATTTTTGTCAAAGGAGTAATGTCTGACGCTTTGATTGATGATAAAAAATATATCAATACCATTTACTCGTTTTTGGTGGATGATATTAATGTTGCCTTTTTGGGTGCATTGTCAAATTCTGAAATTTCAAAAGAGGCGTACGAAACGATAAACAGCCCGGATCTCATTTTTGTTCCAATTGGCGGGAAAAATGTGTCTTCCAAAATTAGTCTGCTTGATGCGAAAGCAGCTGCAAAGTTTGCCTTGTTGTTCGAACCGAAAATGATTATACCGATGAGCTACGATGATGCATCTCTCAAGTCGTTTTTAAAGGAAGTAGGGGAAGAGAAAGCCGAGGTAGTGGATAAACTAACCCTGAAAAGAAAAAATTTAGAAGGCAAAGAAGGAGAGGTGGTCGTATTAAAACCCGTATGATAAGTTAGATTCCAGGTGCCAGGTTCTAAAAAACCATGGAAACTGACAACTAATTTTATGAGAAAAATAATTCATCATTTAAGAAAGCAACCGGAAGAAACCAGAAGACATATCTTGCATATTTTGATGATTATAGCCATTGCTGTTATGTTTATTCTTTGGATTTACAGTTTAGGGAAAAATTTGGCGAATCCCGATACCCAAATAAAAATAAAACAAGATTTACAGCCATTTTCCGTCTTAAAAGAAAATATAGTTGATGGATATAAAAGCACCTCAGATTTTTCTGCGACGGAATAATATTTAATTTATGGCGAAAAGATTTGAGAAAATAATAAAAGAAGAACGTGCGAACGGAATCATTCCGGTTGACGTAGTGGTGGAAATGAAAGAATCCTATTTGGCCTATTCTATGTCGGTTATTACCGCGCGGGCCTTGCCGGATGTCAGGGACGGGCTTAAACCAGTGCATCGCAGGATTTTATTTGCCATGAATGAAATGGGCCTTTCTTTTTCGTCTCGTTTTAGAAAATCTGCGGCGGTAGTTGGAGACGTTTTGGGAAAATATCATCCGCATGGAGATGTAGCGGTCTACGATTCAATGGTTGGCATGGCCCAGGAATTTTCCTATCGTTACCCTCTTATCTTGGGACAAGGGAATTTTGGCTCCATTGATGGAGACGGAGCTGCCGCTATGCGTTATACCGAAGCGAAAATGTCTAAAATTTCCAGCGAGCTTTTGCGCGATTTGGAAAAAGAAACGGTTGACTTTCGTTCAAACTATGATCAAACCCGCAAAGAACCGACTGTGCTTCCTTCCAGCATACCGGCTCTTTTATTAAACGGCACCCTTGGTATTGCCGTAGGTATGGCCACGAATATACCTCCCCATAATTTGGCTGAGGTGATTGATGCCGTCAATCATTTAATAGAAAACGAAGACAGCACCACTGAAGACCTGATGCAATTCGTCAAAGGACCTGATTTTCCGACTGGTGGTATAGCTTACAATTACAAAGATATGCTCCATGCATATTCTTCCGGAAGAGGAGGAGTCGTTTGCCGAGGCGAAGCGGAGATAGTGGAAAACAAAGGGGGAAATTTCCAGATAATCATAACCTCCATTCCTTTTCGGGTGAATAAATCAAATTTGATAATGTCCATAGCCGAGCTGGTGCAGGAGAAAAAGATTGAGGGCATCAAAGGACTGCGGGACGAGTCAACCAAAGATATCAGGATTGTCATTGATTTAAAAAACAACGCGCACCCGGAAAAGATTTTAAATTACATTTATAAAAATACTCAGCTTGAGTCAAATTTTAATTTCAATATTGTGGCTTTGGTGGACGGAGTTCCCCAAACTCTTTCCCTTAAGTCAATTCTTTCCCTATTTATTTCGCATCGGAAGGAAGTTGTAAAAAGGAGATCGGAATATGATTTGCGCAAAGCGCAGGAGCGGGAGCATATTTTGCTTGGTTTGAAAAAAGCGCTTGATAAGATAGACCAGGTTATCGCGGTGATCCGCAAATCTAAAGACGGACAGGCTGCCAAACTGAGCTTGATAAAAGAATTTAAATTTTCCGATTTGCAGGCGGCGGCCATTCTTGAAATAAAATTGGTGAAGCTGGCTTCACTTGAAAGAAAAGCGGTTGAAAATGAACTAGAAGAGAAGCAAAAATTTATTAAAGAAATGAAGGATCTTTTGGCAAGTCCTAAAAAAATACTGAACACCATTTCTTCAGAATTGAAAGAGATACGGGAAAAATATGCCGATGAGCGCAGGACGAAAATAATCAAAGGGGGAAATAAAGAAATTTCAGATGAAGACTTGATTCCGGACAAGGAAACGGTTCTTGTTTTTACCACCGGCGGATACGTAAAACGCACTGATCCTTCAGAATACCACTCCCAAAAACGGGGCGGAGTCGGGGTGGTTGATCTTGAGACCAAAGAAGAGGATTTTGTAACTATGCTGGTATCTGGGTCTACCCATAGCGATCTGCTTTTTTTCACCAATCTGGGAAAAGTTTTTCAGATGAAAATGTATGACATTCCGGAAGGCCGTCGCGCCACCCGCGGCAAATCCATTATGAATTTCTTGGCGCTTAATGGCAATGAGAAGGTCACTTCAATTTTACCGATGCCGAAAGAATTAAAAAAATCTCCGATATCGCTTATGCTAATTACTAAAAATGGCACGGCCAAAAAAATGTCTGGAGAAGGATTTAGAGATGTTCGTCGTAGCGGAATAATTGCCATCAAGTTAGATAAAGGAGACCAGCTCGTTTCTGCCTTAATAGTAGAAAAAGGGGATGAAGTGATAATAGCCACTTCAAACGGACAGTCTATAAGATTTAAAGAGTCTGACATAAGAGAAATGGGCAGAACAGCCGGCGGTGTACGTGGTATAAAACTTGCATCCTCCAAAGGCGGACAAGAAGGCGACGAGGTTATAAGTGTGGATGTGATAAAAAAAGAAAACAAAAATGGGGCGTTTCTGACCATGAGTGCAAATGGTTTTGGTAAAAAAACTTCCCTAAAAGAATATAAAGTCCAGAAAAGGGGAGGTTCGGGCATCAAAACCGCTAAAATAACGCCAAAAACCGGCAAATTGATTGTGGCTAAAGTATTAACCGGCGAGGAGGAAGAATTGATTGCTATGTCCAAGAAAGGCCAAGTAATCAGAACAGCTTTGAAAGATATTTCCTCTTTAGGCAGACAAACTCAAGGAGTGACCATTATGCGCCTCCGCGCCGGAGACAGCATCGCTTCTCTCGTCTGCGCGTAGTATAATGTATTTATTATTATGTTCTTAATTAGGATTGTAAAAAATGAATAAAAAATATTGGATTTTGATTGTAGTCATTATTTTAATCATAGCAGGATTAGTTTGGTATTTCAACCAAAGTGTTTTTAGTGTGACAACTTCACCCGAAGCGCTTATTTCTTCGCCTGAGAAACCTGTCTCGTCTTTGCCTCAAGATGAAAATGAGTCTTGGAAAGAGTTCAGTAATGAGAGTGTAGGGATTTCTTTCAGCTATCCAATGGATTGGGGGATACCAAAGGTTTCTACGGAAGGAGATGTCTATTATTATGATGAGAATAACCAATTTAAAGTATCAAAAGGACAATTTTTTATTACTTTTCCTTCCAGTCATCCTTCCGTGTCAATTGAAGGTTTAAACGCAAGTTTTATTTCTGACGATCCTTATTCTTCTTGTGCGTGGTCTAATTTAGTTTTAAACAACAACAAAAAAAAATTACAATTCAAAACTACCCCCATCAATTACTCAGTTAATATTGGAGAAGGAGAAAACCGCTTTGGTTTATTTGGCGATGTAATACTCAATTCAAATATAAAATATCCTTCAATATGTGCCACTATTTATTTAGGTGAACCAGCGCATGGTTATACGTACGAGTCTAAAGATTTAAGCAGAGTAGTGTCTGAACAATTATCTTCTGGCCACAATTCAGAAGCTGGTTTTATTCGGGATAGTTATTATAAAGATTTATCAAGTGAATATTTAAAAGGACTGAACTCTGATATGAAGAAAAATATAGAAAACTTTGAAAAATTCGCCAACTCTCTAAAAGCAATTTAACTTTCAGAGGTAATATGTCAAAGAGACTCTTTGACATGTTTTGTATCAAAATTTGATGTTTCTTTTATAAAGTTATTTCTATTACCAAAAACCTCAATCAAAAAATCTTTATTAACTATTGATAGATTTCTGTCAGAGGCAAAATCATTATAACTGCTCCACTTATAATCTTCGGGGTGTTTTATCAGTCTGTCTTTTACTGGATTCATATGAATATAGGCAGATGTCCACATTAATTGAGGATTATCTTCAGCAATCACCGCTTTAAAACAATCCTGAAAAACATGCCCAACCCTTTTATATTTTTTGTTTATGTATTTAGAATAACTTGTACAAAGTTTTGATATTAATTTTGAAATCGGAATATCTCCAATTTGTTCAATTAATAAATGAAAATGGTTTGGCATCAAACAAAACGCATAAAGCTTAAAATCATTTTTATCGGTGTCAGTGATTCTAATTCTAGAGTAGGGCATAGCGATTAATTTTTCTTTATTTAATTCTTCTTCCGTAAAACCCAGACACAACCCAAGCCTAAAAACAAAAGCTTTATAATCTTGATCATCAAGAAATATTTTTTTTTTGTTATTGCCTCTATTGTAAATATGTACTATAGTCTCTGGCGTAAAATTTTTATAATCCCTATTTTTCATAAATTAATATTTAATATTATAGCATGTCAAAGAGTCTCTTTGACATAAAGGTAGTGGATAAATTTGTTTCGTATTATAATATATAGATGTTCACCGACCCGGTAAAAAATTTAAAAGCCTTTGGTTTGCGGGAAGATATGGTTGTGGCCGATTTGGGCGCCGGGACGGGTTTTTATTCCATTCCCGCTTCTTTAATGGTGCCCAGAGGCAAAGTTTATGCCATTGAAGTGCAGAAAGATTTTTTGACGACAATTAGAAATAAAGCAATACAAAAGCGTCTTAATAATTTAGAATGTCTTTTGGGAAATGTTGAAAAAATAAATGGGACTAAATTAAAAGATAAAATTGTAGATGCGATCATCGCTTCCAATATACTTTTTCAAGTAGAAAACAAGGATAAATTTATAGAGGAAGCGGGAAGAATACTGAAACCCGAAGGAAAACTTCTGCTTATTGATTGGTCTGACAACCCTTCCGCTATCGGGCCCGGTATCAATAGAATTGTTCCCAAAAATAAGGCGCGTGAAATGTTTGAAAAGAAGGGTTTTATTTGGCAGCGCGATATTGATGCGGGGACGCATCATTATGGTATGATATTAAAAAGGTAAAATCATGAAAGGAAATTTTAAAATTATAATTTTGTTCGTGTTTATCGTTGCCGCTGTCCTGGGTGTTTTTGTTTTTTCCGGGGCGATACCTTTAGGCAGTGAAAAAAACAAAACGGGGGGAGGGGGCACCGTAGTGTTGTGGGGAACCGTAAAAAGCCAGATAATTTTTCCCTTGCTTGATGATTTTAATCGCGCCAACCCTGATTTTACGGTTAAATATGTGGAGAAGTCCCCGGACAGTTTTGATAATGATCTGCTTGAAGCGCTGGCCGCAGGGGTGGGGCCGGATCTATTTTTTATATCCGATGATTTGACGTTCAAGTACAGCAATAAAATTTATACCATTCCATATGAAAGCTTCCCCATTGCTACTTTCAAAGATAACTTTGTCGGGGCGGGAGAAGTGTTTTTAGTCTCCAAGGGTGTTTTGGCTTTTCCTTTGGCTGTTGATCCTCTCGTTATGTATTATGACAGAAGTGCTCTTGATTCAAGTGGAATTGCATATCCTCCGGCATCCTGGGACGAACTTCTGAATTTTATTCCGCTTTTGACTAAAAAAAGCGATGACGGCAAGATTTTAAAAAGCGCGGTTGCTATGGGACAATTTTCAAATATTTCACATGCCAAGGATATAATTTCTACTCTTTTTATGCAAAGCGGGAACAAGATTGTGGCCGAAAAGAATGGTTCTTTTTTGTCCGCTTTAAACGGATATGACCTAGGTTCAGTTCTTAAATTCTACGCTGATTTTGCCGATCCGTTGAAAGATGTTTATTCCTGGAATAGGTCTTTTCCCGTCTCCCGCGACGCTTTTAGCGCTCTGGATTTGGCTTTTTATTTTGGTTTTGCCAGTGAATTACAGTCTTTGGCCAATAAAAATCCAAACCAAAATTTTTCGGTGGCGCTTATTCCTCAGATTAAAGGCGCCAATTTTAAACTAACCTCTGCTCATGTCATAGGTATCGCTGTTTCTTCCTTTTCCAAGAATTTTAATACCGCCTTTACGGCGGCTGGTCTTTTGTCAAACAGTGATTTTGCTTCCGGTTTCGCCAATTCTATCGGCATAGCGCCGGCCCGCCGGGATTTATTCTCGGTAAAGCTTACGGACGAATATTTGCCTGTTTTTTACTCCTCTGCCTTTTTTGCCAGAAGCTGGCTTGATCCATCTCCCAAAGATACTGATGAGATTTTCCGCGGAATGGTGGAAAAAGTTCTTTCTAACAGCATGTCGGCTACGGATGCTATTAAAGATGCCGGGGCTAAGCTTGGATTATTATTAATACCCAAATTATGAATATAAAAAAAGTAGATTTTAAATTGCCTTTTGTCTTCGCTTTTGTCTTGGTCGGACTCTTTTCATTAGTCGTTTTGTTTTTTGCTTCCAGCCTGAAAGTTTCGGCTCAAAATCCTGTTGAAGACGAAATCATCGTTAACACAACCGGATATTCAGTGCTGAGCCCAAACTCTTTTATTTTTGGTGGAATTTATTCCGGCAATTATGATAAAAGGGGATTTACCACTTATTTTGAGTTTAAAAAAAACGATCCGGATTTAGATATTGATGAGAATAGGGAAGAAACAATTAAAATTGTCCGCGATACCGGCGCGGAGGAGCACGCAGATTTTTACACCAGTCCGGAACTGAGCCTTTTCTCCGATTATTATTTCAGGGCAGTTGGTTATTTCAATGACAGACCGGACCAAAAATTTTACGGCAGAGTGTTGAACTTAAGAACTGGTCCGTCTTTTATCGGAGTAATACCATTTACCGCGGAAGTTGACGGTTCCGGGAATATGGCTGTAAAAGATTATACTCCGCCTTCTTGCCAGCCGACCCAAACATTAATCAATGGCGTTTGCGTGGATGATGCCGTCCCGCCTCCGCCTGATTGCAATCCAGCGACACAAATTTTAGTCAATGGCGTCTGTGTGAATAAAGACTCTGATACCAATCCTGATATAAATCCAGACGTTAATCCGCCCAAGGATGATAATTCAGGTTCTGGTTCTGGATTTTTCGGGCTGGTGCCTTGCGGAACTGAACGTGATGCGGACGATAAGATAACTAATCCTTGCGGTTTCAATCACATATTGGATTTAATAAACAAAGTAGTAAAATTCATATTTCTTGATTTAGTCATACCTATCGCCGCTTTGGCTTTTGCCTATGCCGGTTTTGAACTTTTGACCTCCGGCGGGGAAACTTCCAAAAGAGAAAAAGCGAAGAAAACATTTACCAATGTGGCTATAGGGCTGGTTATCGCGGTAGCCGCTTTCCTTATCGTTCAGACCATATTATCAATAGCGGGGTATGATCAGTCTTGGAATTGGTTTGGATTTTAACCCTATTAGAGATTTCAACAGTTTATTATTAGATATTATGTTAAAATAAAACTATGGTTGAGATAAAGAAAAATTTATTGAGAATTGTGATAGTGACTTTTATATTGGTTTTACCAATTTTGTCTTTAGCTGTTGATGGTGATGATGATTTAAGTACTCCTACTCCTGTAAAAATTGAAAATCCTTTGACAGGAGTAAATTCAATCACTGATTTAGTTAGAACTATCCTAGAAGGAGTAATAAAGATAGGCATACCTGTCATCGCTTTGGCAATCATATACTGCGGATTTCTGTTTGTTTCCGCGCAAGGCAAGCCAGAATCCATAAAAAAGGCCAAAGATGCGCTGCTATATACTTTGATAGGCGCGGCGATACTTCTCGGGTCGTGGGCTATCGCGCAGCTTATATCAGAGACTGTGCTTGCATTATAAATAATATTAAAAAATTTTATGTTATGTACTTTAGCCGCCAATCCTAAACTTCAAGACCTTTTGCTTTACCTTACTTGTATCATAGGCAGGTCGGTAGTGCCTTTGATTTTTGCCTTGGCTTTGGTTATGTTTATCTGGGGAGTGGTGCAATATGTCATAAACAGCGACGAAGAAGCAAAAAAAGAAAAAGGCAGGCAGTTTATGATCTGGGGCATTATTGCCTTGACGGTTATGTTTTCCGTTTGGGGTCTTGTAAGGATATTGGGAAATACCTTCGGTATTGACTATGCCGTTCCGCAGGTCAGAGAAAAGTAATTCACACTTTTTATAGCCTTGTTTTGTTTTTATGATATAATATATGGGTATATTATTAATAGGGTCGCTTTTATTAACGTTAAAAATATATCAATCCCGTTAGAAATTTATCCGCCAGAGGCGGACAGGCATGACGGGGTTAAATTATAAAATAAAAATTATCTATCTTTATATATCTTAGGATAATGTACGGATAGGATAATTTCTAAGCGGAATGAAAAAGAAATTAGTCGTTTTATCAGGTCTTGTTTTAGGTTTTGCGCCGTTCGTGGCTTTGGCCGCAAACAACAATTGTAATGCTCCGGGACTGGAAGGCACAATTGAAGGCATAATCTGCAGAATTGGAAATATTTTAAACACTGTTATTCCAATTCTGGTTGTTTTAGGAGTGCTTCTCTTTATCTGGGGAGTGGTTTCCTATGTGATTGGCGACGACGAAGAGGCGAAGAAAAAAGGAAGGGACAGAATGATTTACGGCATTATCGGTTTGGTAGTTATCATTGCCATGTGGGGATTAGTCAGTATTGTTACCAGGACTTTTGATTTAGACAGTTATTCAATTCCCGATATCCCATGTGTCCCGGGTACTCCTGGTTGTTAATGGTTTATGGAGTATTTATTCTTCACCAATGTAGCTTATGCGAGCGTTGACTCTTTTGTTTTGAATCTCAACAAGTTCATCATAAATCCGCTCATAGTTTTTCTGTTTGCCTTGGCTGTTGTTTTTTTTCTTTACGGTGTCTTTCAGTTTATCGCCAATCAAGATAATGAGGAAAAGAAAACTGTCGGCAAGAATCATATGGTCTGGGGAATTGTCGGGATAGTGATAATGATGGGAGTATTTACCATTCTAAATACGATAATGAACACTTTCAACATCACCGGTATAAATCCGGAAGAGGGAACTGTGGAGTTGCCTGACTACAATCCTAGCCTGAATTCTTTGCAGTAGGGTTAAAAAAATTTAATAGCAATTAAAAAAGGCGATTCAGAAATGAATCGCCTTTCGCGTTGCGTCCTTTAGCGCAACATTAAATTTTTAGATTTATTTTCCTATATAACTGAACCCTAAATGGTTCAGTTTCTTTTGGTCCACTTGTTATTCTAAGCGGACCCTGAGTTGCGTCTTTTGGTCTTATTTTTTTTAAGTCAACATCTCCTTCCGCAGGAAGAAGGACTTTTTTTGTCCAACCTCCATTAATAGAAGTATATTGAACATTAATGGAATGCCCTTCAGTTCGTATTTTGAACTTATAATCAACAAACGGAGTTACCCACTCCATTCTTGGTCCAACATAACTAAAATCCACCAGATCTAGAACTTCTCTAAAAGAGGTTCTAGAATCAGCTGTTTCCTGGGTTTCTGTTAGTGGTGTTTCTTTTTCATTACAACTACTTATCCATCCAGCAAGAAGAATGAGTAAACAGATTACTGCGAGAATTATCCATATCCAATTAGGTACTGATTCAACAATTGCAGATTTTTCTTTTTTTGGTTCTTTTGAGATTTCCATTATTTTTTTCCTCCTCCTAAAACTGTAGCAATTATTTCAGCAGTTGTAGCATCGAGAGAAATTTGTTTGTCATCAATTGCTCTGACGACCTTACCTCTTTCTGTCTGAACAATATCTCGTGCCTCAGCACGAGTGTAGTTGAATGGTTGAAGCATAAGCTCCTTGATTCTTTCTCGGACAAACTTAAGTTCAAGCTCTTCTCCAAGTCGGTCTTGTTCTTCTTTTGCTTCGTTTTCAGCTTGTTTTCCGACTTCGCCGAGTACGTCAATATCTCCAAGATTCAGGCGTTCAAGCCAAACCCCAAGGTCATGCAGAACAATTTTTCCACTACCTGTACGTAGAGCCTCGATTTCTTTTCGCCTTTTCCCCACAGCGATTTTTAGAGTTTGTACTGCCTCTTCACCACTTTCTTCCTTGATCTTTTCAAGAACTTTTCGAACCTTTTCCCAATTATTGTCAGCCCATGATTCTTCATTTTTAAAGAATTTCGTGGGTTGAGGTTGTGAGAAATATCGTAGCCAGATCCATGTTGGAACTGGCTGAGCATTTTCTGGTATTGGAGTAAGTGAATTTCCAGCAATTTGTTTTACCAGTACGCTTACCGCTTCAAGATGAGATTGATTAAGTTCTATCCAGTTAGCTGGTCCTTCTTCGGGTCCCATTGCCCATTCACGTATTCTTTCTAGTATTTTACCCGTGAGCTGATGAGTAACCCCCGATTCTTGACCACTGTCTATATATTCTATTAGAAATTCAGGAATTGGACGAACCGTTAGAAATACTGGTATTTTTGATTCTGCGCGATCTGGTGTTCTAGTTTTTTCGGACACGATATCAATAGTGATACGTTCTACTTTCACGGGAATAAATCCAATCAAAAGTGGGTATAGTGGATAAAATCCCCACCCCTCATTGTAACTTTTACCTGGAACTTTTTTTCCTAGCCAAGTTGCTTGTCCTTTGTGAGGTGGACTAGCTTTAATTTTTTTTAATCCTTGGAGAATAAATCCTCCAATTATTAAAATAATTACGGCAAATTCTAGAAATGTTGCCATTTTGTTTTCCTTTATTTTGTTTATATAGTTTGTTTGTTTGAAGGGCCAAAGAGGGGAGCCGCTCAAATAAACAAACTATAATAACAATGTTGTCAAAGGACTTATTACTCTATGAGTATAGCATATATACAGAAAAAGTCAACCTTACCGTAATAGTTCAATAGCTTGGACGGATTGAGGTATATCATAGATACATATGTCATACACAAAGAATCCACACATGCCCAAGGTCCGCAGAGATGCTGCGGATATGGTAAGGAGAGGATATAGCAAAG
>Ga0208373_1000566_pt1 | contig 62239 bp, 59 predicted proteins | sample RifOxyC2_FD_184036 | JGI IMG/M metagenome (GOLD analysis project Ga0208373, IMG submission 184036) | Soil microbial communities from Rifle, Colorado - Rifle Oxygen_injection C2 (SPAdes) | ecosystem: Environmental > Terrestrial > Deep subsurface > Rock core/Sediment | place: Rifle, Colorado...
GGCAAAATTTATAAAAAGCAAAACCGAGTTAGAACCGGAAATTGGATTAATATTGGGTTCCGGATTATCATCAATAGCCGATATTCTTTCTGAAAAAGTCATAATACCGTTTTCACAAATACCTAATTTTATTCAATCCACCGTAGAAGGTCATAGGGGTGAAGTTATAATAGGCAGATTTTCAGGCAAAAAAGTTTTTATTATGGCCGGACGTTTACATTATTATGAAGGGCATAGCATCAAGGATATAACTTATCCGGTTCGTTTAATGAAGTGCTTATGTGTAAAGAAACTTATATTGACATCTGCGGTTGGTGCAGTAAATAAAAAATATAAACCCGGCGATATTATGCTTATTAAAGATCACATAAATTTTATGGGTTGCAATCCGTTGGTTGGCTTGGATACGGTATCACAAGGCGAACGTTTCCCTGATATGACAAGCATTTATGAGCACGAATTGATTAAGAAAGCGGAATTAGTAGCAAAAAAATTAGAAATAAGGATGCATAAGGGTGTATACATCGCTTTTAGCGGACCATCTTACGAAACACCGGCTGAAGTAAAAATGATAAGAAAATTTGATGCTGATGTTGTAGGGATGTCAACGGTACCCGAAGCAATTGTTGCAAATTATTGCGGAATAAAAGTGCTGGGTATCTCTTATATTTCAAACATGGCAGCAGGAATTTTGAGGAAACAATTAAACCATAAAGAGGTTTTAAGCATAGGTAAAAAGGTAGAAACAAAATTAACCGATTATATAAAAGAGATTATTAAGATAATGTGATTATACTGATTATAAGAACAGATTGCAAAAATTTGCTTTAATCTCTGTAATCGTCTTTAGAAATCTAAGTAATTACTCTAACAATATGAAGAAATGGAATATTAAATCATTTGATGATTCTACGATAGAAGAAATATGCCGGAAAACAGGCTATTCAAAAATATTTGCATCCATATTAGCGCAGAGAGGATTTAAAACATTACGCGAGATTAAAAATTTTATCACACCTAAAATTTCCCATTTATATAATCCGTTCCTTTTTAACGATATGGAAAAAGCGGTTGATAGAATAAGGAAAGCAATAGACAATAAAGAAAAAATACTTATTTATGGGGATAGGGATGTCGATGGCATTACCTCAACAAATATTGCTTATTCATATCTCAGGGAACTTAATGCCGATGTATTATGGTATATACCTACAGATGAAGGTTATGGTCTCCATAACGAATTTATAAAAAATTACCACGAAAAAGGTGTAAAACTTTTAATAACAGTTGATTGCGGAATAAGCGCAAAACAAGAAGTTGAGTATGCAAAATCATTAGGTATTGATGTAATAATCACCGACCATCATGAGCCGCCAGAAGAGATTCCGAATGCAATTGCAATAATTGATCCGAAATGCCAGAACGAAAAGTATCCGTTTAAAGAACTTGCCGGATGTGGTGTTGTTTTTAAACTTTTTAGGGCGATTGCCTTTTCTTATTCTGAATATTACAACAAAGATATGGTAATATTTGACGTTGAAACAACGGGTTTATCACCGATAACAGACGAGATTGTTGAAATCGGGGCAATAAAAATTAGAAATCTTATTGAAAAAGAAAGATTTTCAACACTTGTAAAACCAAGATTCCCAATTCCGCAAAACGTAACTGCTATTCATGGAATAACAAATGAAGATTGTAAAAATGCACCTGATATTTCGGAAGTCATTGAAAAATTTTTAGATTTTTCTGGAGATTCAATTTTTATAGCTCACAATTCAGATTTTGATATGGCTTTTATAAATTGCGCGGCAGCAAAAGTAAAAAGGCAAATAAAAAACGAAATTATAGATACGCTCAAGATGTCGCGTTCACTTTTTAAATTTGAGTCATATGCATTAAGCGCTTTAATCAATGAATTTGATATTGAAACAGAAAAGCATCATAGAGCCTTGAGTGATGCCGAAGCGACTATGAAGATTTTTGAGCGTTTTGTTTTGGTTAAAGAAAAAAAACAAAAAGATTTTATAGAAGATTATTTATATCTTGTTGCACTTGGTACTATTGCGGACATAGTTCCGCTTATATCGGAAAACAGGATATTTGTAAAATACGGACTTCAGATGTTTTATAATTCCAAAAAACCTGGAATTAGAACCATACTTGACACATTCCAGATTGACAAAAAATCTTTTACTGCAAAAAAAATATCATGGTCAATAGTGCCTGTCCTTAATGCTGCCGGCCGCTGCGGAAAGGTTGATTTATCGGTAAATTTACTTATGGCGGACAGTATTGAAAAGGCACAGGTTTTAATGGATGAAATTATAAATATAAATGACGATAGAAAAGACTTGCAAAAATTAAACATAAAAAGTTTTATAGATGCGACTATACAGCAAAACGATATAGAAAACGATAAAATATTTGTTACGGTTGTCGAAGGATTAAAACACGGTGTAACAGGTATAGTTGCAAGTCAGATGGCTAAAGAATTCGGACGGCCGATAATGTTATTAATACTTGACGGAAACGAGGCAATCGGTTCTTCAAGAAGCATTGAGGGTATTGATGTTATTTCCATTATAGAACGATGCAAAGACATAATAATAAAATACGGAGGACATAAAGCCGCTGCCGGTTTAACTATTTCAAAGGATAATATTGATGAATTTAAAAAGCGGATAAAAATTATCGGTAATGAGTTAATCACAGATAACATGCTGATACCGCATCTTTCCGTTGATATGCAATTGGCAATTTCTGGGGTTTCTTTTGCTCTTATGAAAGAAATGGAATTATTGGAACCATGCGGCAGCGGGAATAACCATCCGGTATTTATTATTAGTGATGCATTATTGAATGATTTTTCAAACTTCGGTATTGATGGTTCTCATCTAAGAATACAATTAAAAAACGGCAAAACAAATATCAATGGTATAGGCTGGCAATTAGGTCGGCGTGCGATTGATTTAAAAAGAGGTCAAAAAGTTAACGTTGTATGCCGACTTGAAATCAACACCTGGCAATCAAAAGAATACATACAGTTAAACATTTTGGATATAAAACTTACAGACAGCCTGTTTTAACGACATTACACAGTTTATAGTATACCCCAATGATACTGGAGCAGGCAGGATGAAGCTTTAAAAGAATTTTTTAGATTTATAACTTTTTACTGTATTCTGCTTGTCCGCCAGTGGTTTAGTGGCGGATATTCTGAATACTGATTCTAATATGCGAATGTATGATTTAATATTGAAAAAAAGAAACGGCGAAAATCTCTCCAAAGAAGAGATTTATTTTATTGTAAAGGAATTTACAAACGGTAATATTCCGGATTATCAAATGTCGGCTTTTCTGATGGCAGTATATTTTAGTGGTATGGCGTCAAAAGAAATTACCGATTTTACTATTGCAATGACTGATTCCGGGGAAAAGATAGATTTATCAACAATAACAGGATTTAAAATTGATAAACATTCAACCGGCGGTGTCGGTGATAAAACGACGCTTGTTCTTGCGCCGCTAGTAGCTGCATGCGGCGGTAAAATTGCAAAAATGTCAGGTTGTTGTTTAGGACATACCGGCGGAACGATTGATAAATTTGAATCGATACCGGGATTCAATACCGCATTAACAAAAGAGCAATTCATAGAAAATGTGAATAAAATCGGTATCGCCATAATGAGGCAGACCAAACAAATCGTGCCCGCCGACAAACTGATTTATGCCTTAAGGGATGTAACTGCGACCGTGGATTCAATTCCGCTGATTGCTGCAAGCATAATGTCCAAAAAACTCGCCTCAGGAAGCGACGGGATTATCCTGGATGTAAAAACCGGCAACGGTGCATTTATGCGGAAATACGAAGATGCAAAAAAACTTGCGGAAGTAATGGTTGACATAGGCGGAAACGCGGGAAGGAAAACGACTGCAATAATAACGGATATGAATCAGCCGCTGGGTTATGCAGTCGGTAATTCAATTGAAGTTAAAGAAGCAATTGACACATTAAACGGTACCGGTCCCAGGGATTTAATGGAATTATGTATTGAACTTGGCGGTGAAATGCTTCTGATATCCGGCCTTGCCAAAAATAACAAGGAAGGCAAAGAAAAAATTATAAATGCAATAATTAATGGAAGCGGATTAAAAAAATTTAAAGAACTAATAAAAGCACAAGGCGGTAATCCATTAGTAGTTGAAAATCCTTCGCTTTTACCGCAATGCAAAGAAAAAATTGAAATAAAATCTGAAAAATCGGGTTATATCAAAAATATAAATACATGCAATATCGGTATTGCTTCACAGATATTGGGTGCGGGCAGGAAAACCAGAAACGACAAAATTGATTTATCAGTCGGTATATATCTGAAAAAGAAAATATCGGATAAAGTTATAAAAGGTGAAACAATTGCTGTATTTCACACAGATGGAAACGAAAACAAAATAAACGAAGCGAAAGAAAGATTACTAAATACCTACAAAATAAACAACAAAAAAATCAACCCACCAAAACTTATACTCGCAAAAGTAACGAAAAACAAAGCTTCTAACCACATTTAAAAATTTCAATTCTTTTAATTTACTGAAAATTATGGTATAATAAGCTGACTTAATTAAATAGGTAGAAAGGTAGATAGGTAAAAGGGTAGAAAGCGAAGGCTTAAACAACATAAATGGTTGAAGAAACCTACCCCTAATCCCTATGCGATATACGCTGTCTTTTCAATGAGAACAATAGGTAAATTAAGGGTTAAATATTCTAAAGGAGAACCTTTAAGGTTTATTTCGCACCTTGAGGTTGTGTCTGCAATCAGGCAGAGTGTAAGACGTGCGGATTTACCGGTCTGTTTTTCGGAAGGGTTTAGCCCACAACCGAAAATTTCTTTCGGACCACCGCTCGCTGTAGGATATACTTCAAATTGTGAGATTTTTGATATGGAGGTTGAAAGCAGGATAGATGTTGAGATTGCTAAGAAACGACTTAAAGAAAGTACCCCAAAATATCTTGATGTTATATCTGTTTTGGCTGTTCCTATAGATGTAAAAGCAATGGAGTTATTTATAAATGTTTCTAAGTATTCTATTTTAATGCCGTTTATAGATATAGATAAAGAGGTAATAACAAGTAAAATAAAGAATCTTTTTGATTCAAAAGAATTTTTTATTGAACGATTAACCGATAAAAGCAAAAAACAAATTGATGTAAGACCGCTCGTTATTAATATGATACTTGTCGAAGGTAAAATCGAGATGTTGCTAAGGTTTGGTCCCGGTAGAACGGCAAAACCGGATGTAATTATTCAGAAAATATTTGATTTAAGCAATGAAGAAAAGTTATCGTTAAGGATAAACAGGGATGAGATTTTTCATGAAAATGAAATAGGAGAAATGGTTAAGCAATAATATAAACTTATCAGGAGTGACTATGAAAGAAATATTAGCAAATTGTACGGAAGATGAGATAAGGGTTGCCATAGTTGAAGATGGACGGCTTACGGATTTTTTTATTGAACGTCAAGATGAAGAAAATATAGTAAATAATGTTTATAAAGGTAAAGTTGTATCTGTTTTAGATGGTATTCAGGCAGCTTTTATGGATATTGGTGTCAGGAAGAACGGTTATTTACCGTTTTCCGAATTAACAATTAATAGTAAAGAGCTGTCAAAAACAAAATTTTTTATGGTTCAGGTAACGAAAGGTCCTTTGGGCACTAAAGGTTCTAAGTTAACGCAGCAGATATCTTTGCCTGGTCATTATCTGGTTTATATACCGAGCAGTCTCAATATTGGTATATCAAAAAATATTACTGATGAAAAAGAGCGATTCAGATTAAAGTCAATTATTGAAGAGATAAGACCAAAAACCGGCGGGATAATAGTAAGAAGTGAAGGTGCGGGCAAAGAAAAGAATGTTTTTAAGCAGGAAATTAAATATCTGATACGGTTGTGGGATACTATAAATAAAAAGTTTCAGGCATCTGCCGGTGTTTCGTTGGTTCACAGGGATTTGAGACTTGTTTTTAAGACAGTCAGAGATTATTTGAACGAGGAAGTAAACGCTTTTTATATTGATTCAAAGGATGAATTTGAAGATACTCTTTATTTTGTTGAATTGATTTCTCCAAAATACAAAGATAAAATACATTTATATAAGGGTAAAACATCTATTTTTGAAATAAATAATGTTGAGCAGCAGATTACAAATGTTAAGAAACAAAAGATTAAACTTGCTTCCGGTGGATACATTATAATTCAAGAAGCGGAGACACTTTGTGCGATAGACGTAAACAGTGGTAAATTTACAAAAGCAGGTTCGTTAGATGAAATTATTCTAAAAACTAATATGGAAGCGATATATGAGATAGCAGCCCAATTGCGGCTGAGAAATATCGGTGGAATAATAGTTATTGATTTAATAGATATGAGACGGTCGCAGGATAGAAAAAAGGTGTATAAGCTTTTGGTTGATTTAATGAAAAAGGATAAGGCAAAAACAGAGATTTTACCGGTTACAAAACTTGGTCTTATTGAAATGACAAGACAGAGAAAGATGGAAAGTATGGTAAATTTTCTTTCAGAGACCTGTCCCTATTGCGAAGGAAGCGGCAAGGTCTTATCCAGAGAGACAATGGCGATAAAGATTAAAAAGGAAATTATAAAACTTGTTACACGTGGCGGTGAACAACCGGTTCGCCTGATTATTCATCCTGATATCGCAGAAGTGTTTAATGAAGATTTTATAAGTAGAATAGAGAAAAAAATTAGCAGAAAGATTATTGTTGAAAGCAATTTTCAAGTGCATAGGGAAGATTATAAGATAATACTGAGTAACTGAAGCGGTATTAATTATTCCCTATTTTAGCGGAAGCCTCGACATAGTTCTAAGAACTATGCGGGTTGAAACATTATGACGACTGAAGCAAGAAGAAAGATATCTCACTGGTTTATATTGCTTGTACCAATTAGTTATGTTTTTATATTTCCACAAAGGAAGGATTTGGTGCTTCTGTCTTTGGGTGTTCTGATTTTAGTTGTTGTTGTTTTTGAATTATTAAGACACAATAATGACAAATTAAATCAAAAACTTTTAAACATGTTTGAAGGTATTTACAGGAAGGAAGAGGTAAAAAATACGTCTACTTTAATTTATACGCTTTCCGGTATATTTTTTGCGATATTTTTTTTTAGTAAAGAAATTGCCGTTCTTTCAATATTATTTCTTACTTTTGGCGATGGGTTCGCCGCTCTCGTCGGGGAACGATACGGGAAGCATAAGATTTATTATAAGAAAAGTCTGGAAGGAACGATTACTAATTTAATAGTTTGTCTGATATTGGGATTCCTATTTTCAAAATTTTTTCCTATTAGAAATTCTCAAATATTATTTGGTTCATTAGTAGCAACGATAATTGAAATTTTACCGGTTAAAGATAATTTACTTATACCGGTTTGTTCGGCATTAGCAATGACAATTGTATAAAGGCAGTACACAGTACGCTATTAGATTATTTTTTAGATTTTACTGTTTGCTGTTTACTGTATCCTGAGTACTGATTTATTATGTTTATAGATAAAGCGAAACTATATATAAAGGCGGGGAAAGGGGGTGACGGTTGTCTATCTTTCCATAGGGAAAAATACAGGCCTTTAGGGGGACCGGACGGTGGTAACGGTGGAAAAGGCGGAGATGTAATTATAAAAGGCGAAAAGAATTTAAAAACATTATTAGATTTACAAAGACATCCACATTATAAGTCAAAAGATGGAGAGCATGGGTGGAGCAGTAACTGCTATGGGAAGTCCTCGAAGGATTTATTCATTAATGTACCGCTCGGAACAGTTGTAAAGAAAAATGATATTATTATTGCAGATATAACAGAAAATAATCAGGAAACAGTGGTTGCTTTAGGCGGTCGCGGCGGTCGCGGAAATGCAGCATTCAAAACATCAAGAAATAATGCGCCGCGTGTAGTTGAAAAGGGGCAGCCGGGTGAAGAGTGTACAATAGAATTGGAATTGAAAATGATTGCAGATGTTGGTATTTTAGGATATCCTAATGCAGGTAAATCAACATTTTTATCAAAAGTCACATCAGCAAGACCTAAGATTGCCGATTATCCGTTTACTACGCTGACACCAAATCTGGGCGTAGTAAGTTTTTATGATAGAACCCTTATATTTGCCGATATTCCTGGTTTAATTGAAGGAGCATCAAAAGGCAAAGGTCTCGGACACGATTTTTTAAGGCATATTGAGCGTACAAAAATTCTTTTGCATATGGTAGATGCTTATGGTTATAACAAAAAAAATGCTTATTCCACATATTTAGCGATAAATAAGGAACTAAAAGATTATTCTAAAAAGCTCGCAAAAAAATTACAGATTATTGCAGTGAATAAAATTGATGTGCCTGGTTCCGAAAAGTCGTTGAAACTTTTCAAAAAGAAAAGAAAAACTGTATTCCCGATATCAGCATTAAAAGGCGAAGGGCTTAAACCATTACTTGCGGAGATTTTAAAAAAAATAGATACTGTAAAGGAAGAAGAGCCGATAGAAATAAAAACAATTAATTATAAATACGAACCAGAATTTTCCATTATTAGAATAAACAATTATTTTGAGGTTATCGGTAAAAAGATACTGGACCTAATCGCTATGACTAATTTTAATGAAGAGGAATCTATAAGAAGGTTCCAAAATATTCTTAAAAAAATCGGTGTTGATCAAAAATTAAAAGAAGAAGGTATTAAAATCGGCGATATAGTTAAAATCGGTGATTTTGAGTTTCATTATGAAGAATAGAATTGTTATTAAAATCGGGAGCAGATTAGTAACAGCTCAGGAGAATCTGCAAAAAATTACTGAAGGAATAGCATCATTTCATAATATGGAAAACGATGTTGTTATTGTCTCATCAGGTGCTATTGCAACAGGTATTGTGAAATTGGATTTGAAAAAAAGGCCTTCTGATTTACCTTCAAAGCAAGCGGCAGCTTCCATAGGGCAGGTTGGCTTAATGAATAAATGGGCTGAAGAATTTTCAAGATATAATATTTCCGTTGCCCAAATACTTCTCACTAAAAATGATTTTGAAGATAGAAACAGATATCTTAACACCAGAAATACTATTTTAAAATTGCTGTCATGGAGCGTTATTCCTATAATTAACGAAAACGATACGGTAGCGACCGAAGAGATAAATTTTGGCGATAACGATACGCTTTCCGCAGTTGTTGCTTCAAAAACGGATGCAGATTGTCTGATTATTTATACTGATGTTGACGGGCTTTATAAAGGTAATCCTAAAAAAGATAAGGATGCGGAATTGGTTTTTGAGGTTAAAAAGATATCAGGTGATATAGAAAGTTATGCAACTGGGGATAAGGGCTGCGGTTTTTCCGTTGGTGGAATGGAATCAAAAATAGAAGCAGCGAAAATAGCGACCGCATCAGGTATAGAAGTATTTATAACTAACGGAACAAAGAATACAAATATTACTGATATTATTTCCGGCAGGGTTAAATGCACGAGATTTTTAAGTAATGTTAAAATTGACGGAAGAAAAAAATGGATAGCGTTTGGTGCGAAGATTTCCGGCAAGATAATAATTGATGACGGTGCGGCAAATGCGTTGAAAAATTTGTCAAAGAGTTTATTGCCCTCCGGAATCATATCTGTTGAGGGTGATTTTGAAAAAGGCGATGTTGTAAATGTTGTTAATAATAAAAGTGAAATAGCGCGGGGCATTGTCTCATATTCTTGTGAGGATATAAAGAAGATAAAAGGTCATAAATCGTCAGAGATAGAAAAGATTCTTTGTCATAAGGATTACGATGAAATTATTCACAAGGACAATTTGGTAATAGTGGGATAGTGGGATAGGATTATTAGGTAGGAATAAAATTTTAATTTCGACTTACTATCGCACAAACACACAATCCACACTTTAATTACTTTTCTGCATTGTAATTGTTAAAAAAAATAATATAATTAGAGTCTGCTGAAAAATGTCTTTTGTATGTATTGTCATACCCGCGAATCCGCCAGCTGGCGGAGCATTAAGGCGGGTTTCCGCAGAGCCTGCCCCGTACCCGATACGGGGAATGACAGAATGGGTTGATTAACACCTATAAACTGCAAGGGTTTTGACTTTTTTTTAGTTTTTTCTTGCAGTTTAAATTCATTTGTTAAGGTTTTTAATGACAAAATATCCTGAGGATATTTTGAAAAATGGAGTTTTTCCAGTGAACCCTAATTAGAATAATGAGGTGATAATATGTTAAAATTTAATAAAAGAACAAGAACTTTAGAACAAGATGAATATAAATATGAATTGCAGGATGTGAAGGAACCGAATCTTTTTAGAGATATTTTTCCGTATGGAGAAGTTCCTAAGGTTTCTTTTAACTGGCGGGTTGTGCCGATGAATCCGGCGGATGAAATTTGGATAACGGATACTACGTTCAGAGACGGTCAGCAGTCTCGGCCGCCATATACCGTTAAACAGATAGTTGATGTTTACAAGATGTTACATCGCTTGTCAGGACCAAGCGGTGTTATCAGACAATCAGAGTTTTTTTTATATTCCGATAAAGACAAGGAAGCAATTACAAAATGTTTGGGTCTGAATTACAGGTATCCCGAAATTACCGGCTGGATACGTGCCCACAAAGAGGATTTCAAATTAGTAAAAACGCTTGGTTTAAAAGAAACCGGGATTCTTACTTCGGTTTCAGATTATCATATTTTTCTTAAACTAAAAAAGTCAAGAAAACAAGCGATGGATATGTATCTTGATATAGTGAGCAAAGCACTTGAAGAAAAAATAGTCCCGCGTTGTCACTTTGAGGATATTACCAGAGCCGATTTCTACGGATTTGTTGTTCCTTTTGCCCAGGAACTAATGAAACTTTCAAAGGATGCAAAGATGCCTGTCAAGATACGGGCATGCGATACGCTGGGATACGGTGTTACATATCCAGGCGTCTCGTTGCCGCGTTCCGTTAACGGCATAATGTACGGATTAACTAAATTCGCGGGTGTTCCTTCGGAATGGCTCGAATGGCATGGTCATAATGATTTTTATCGTGCTTTAACAAATGCTATAGGCGCCTGGCTTTATGGTTGCTGTGCAGCAAACGGTTCTCTTTTAGGTATTGGGGAAAGAACGGGCAATACGCCTACCGAAGCATTAGTAATAGAATATATAGCTTTTCGGGGAGATGCTAACGGTATGGATACAACCGTTATAACCGAAATTACAGAATATTTTGATAAGGAGATTAAGTATCAGGTTCCTCTGAATCAACCATATGTTGGAAAGAATTTTAATGTTACCCGTGCAGGAATACATGCTGACGGTCTTTTAAAAGATGAAGAAATTTATAATATATTTGACACAAGTAAAATATTAAAAAGGCCTGTTTCCGTAGGTATAACCGATAAATCCGGAATTGCCGGTATAATTTACTGGATTAATCATCATATGAGAATAAAAGTTGATAAAGATAATCCGGGCGCAATAAAAATTAAGGAATGGATTGATACCCAATATGAAGCAGAAAGAACTATAGGTATTTCCGACGAGGAAATGCACGAATTAGTTAAGAAATTTATACCAGAAATCTGTAAAGGATAGTACACAGGATACAGGATACAGGATTCAGTTTTAAGGAATTTTTGATTTTTATCTGTATACTGTGTGCTGTATACTGTATACTGTAATATGAAATACACACAGGCATTTATACCGACAGTCAAAGAAACACCTTCCGATGCGGATACAATATCTCAAAAATTGATGCTGCGTGCCGGATTAATAAGAAAACTTTCTTCAGGTATTTATGAATGGTTGCCGTTAGGGCTTATTGTTTTAAAGAAAGTTGAACAAATAATCCGCGAAGAGATGAATAAAATTGGCGGGCAGGAACTGCTTTTGCCTGCAGTTCTACCTAAGGAATTATGGGTTGAAACCGGTCGTTGGGAAATTTATGGCGACGAACTTTACCGCATAAAAGATCGTGCTGGAAGGGAATTTTGTTTAGGTCCGACTCACGAAGAGGTAATTACCGACATAGTTCGTAAAGAGGTGCGTTCGTACAAGCAACTTCCGTTAATGCTTTATCAATTTCAGACGAAATTCAGAGACGAAATCAGGCCGCGTTTCGGTGTCATGCGTGCAAAAGAATTTTATATGAAAGATGCATATTCCTTCCATGCTACGGAAGAGGATGCCGCAAATTATTATAAAATTGTTTTTGATGCGTATTCCAGAATTTGTGTTAAATGCGGATTCAAATACTGTCCAGTAGAAGCGACTACAGGGGCGATAGGCGGTTCATCCTCGCATGAATTTATGGTTGTCGCTGATACCGGCGAAGAAGAAATTATATCATGTGATTGCGGTTATGGCGCTAACATTGAAAAAGCAGAATGTTCAAGGACTGAAGGAAAAAGAGTTTTGGGTGAAATAAAGGATTTGGAAGAAATTTATACCCCTAATCTAAAAACAGTTGATGAAGTAAGCAAGTTTGTAAATGAAAAACCCGAAAAATTTATTAAAACGCTTATATATCTCGCTGATGAAAAACCTGTCATGGTGATTGTTAGGGGAGATATGGAAATAAACGAAGAAAAATTGAAATATGTTCTAAAATGCAATCAGATTGCGCTTGCAAATGCTGAAACTGTTGAAAAAGTTTTGGGCGCTCCCGTAGGTTTCGCGGGACCGGTAAATTTGAACGATAAAAATATTGATATTTATGCAGATTTTTCTATCGAAAACATAGTAAACGGTATTTCAGGCGCCAATAAGAAGGATTATCATCTAAAAAATATAAATATAGACAGAGATTATAAACCATTGGCAATTGCCGATTTAAGAAAAACAAGAAGAGGGGATTTATGTCCTAAATGTCAGGAAAATCACCTGAAATTTTCAAGAGGTATAGAAATAGGGCATACGTTCAGATTGGGTATTAAATATTCAAAGACTATGAATGCCACCTTCCTGGATGATAAAGGTAATAAAAATCATTTTATAATGGGTTGCTATGGTATAGGAGTATCAAGAATCGTTGCCGCCATGATTGAACAATCTCACGACGAAAATGGGATTATCTGGAATGAAACGGTTGCCCCGTACAGGGTTATAATAATTCCTATTTCTTACGAAGGTAAAATAAAAGAAGTAAGCGATTTAATATATAATCAGTTATCTGAAAAAACAGATGTTATTCTTGATGATAGAAATGAACGGGCGGGAGTGAAATTCAAGGATGCGGATTTGTTGGGGATTCCTATAAGAATTACGGTTTCGGATAAAACAATTGCAGAAAATGGAGTTGAGGTTAAATATAGAGCGGAGAAAACGGCTAAATTGACTAAAATAGGGAATATACTTGACATTCTAAAATAGTTTTTATATAATAACTACAGTTGATAGTTATTCAAGAGTGGCTACAAACCACTCTTTATTTTTAGTCCCGTTCATCAACATTGTGGATGAGTAAAACCAATGATAGTAGAAAAAATAAGGGAAATTATAAGAGAAGACGTAGAAAAAGAGGGTTTTGAGATTATTGAAATAAAGAGTTCCCAGTTTAAAGGACGGACAATTATTCGTGTATTTATAGATAAAACCGGGGGTGTAACTACTGGTGATTGTGAAAAAGTCAGTAATATAATCGGATTTTTACTGGATGGCAGTGATTTAAACATTTCAAATTATGATTTAGAGGTTTCTTCTCCGGGTTTAGACAGGGCTTTAATAACTGAAAAAGATTTCAAAAAAAACATTGGAAGGACAGCCGTAATAAATCTTAAAGAGCCGGTTGAAGATAATATATTTTATGAAGGCAAAATTATAAATACCGAGAATGATTTTGTGGAGATTTTAGTTAAAGATAGAAAGATAAAAATTCCGATTTTAAAGATACACAAAGCAAAATTGAGAATAGAAATATGAAAATCAGTACGCAGTACACAGGATTCAGGATTCAGTTTTAAGGAATTTTTGATTTTGACTTTTATCTGTATACTGTGTGCTGTATACTGCATGCTATCTTTTGGAGGATATATGGCAGAGCAAATGATTGAACTTTTACCTGTTATTGAACAAATAGAGAGAGAAAAAGGCATAAAAAAAGGCGATTTATTGAAAACAATAGAAACAGCATTAATATCTGCATTTAGGAAACATTCAGGAAATAAAAATTTGAATTTGGAAGTCCATTTGGATGAAAATACAGGAAAAATAAAAGCATATCACATCAGAAAAGTTGTTGAAAAAGTAATTGATCCTGATACAGAAATTTCACTTAAAGAAGCAGTGGAACTGAAACCTAAGATTCAATTAGATTCAGATCTTAAATTTGAGGTTTCTATTGAAGAATTCGGCAGGATAGCGGCACAAACAGCAAAACAGGTTATAATCCAGAAAATCAGAGAAGTTGAAAAGGAAAATCTCTTTACTGATTTTAATTCAAAAGTCGGCGATGTTATTAACGGCATGGTCTATAAATTTGTCGGAAAAAACATCATAATTGATATAGGCCGAGGCGAAGCAATTTTGCCAGTAAGGGAACAATGTCCCAGAGAAAAATTTAATATAGGCGATAGAATAAAGGTTTATGTTATGAGAGTTGAAAAAACGCCCAAGGGTCCACAGATGATAGTATCACGAATGCATGCGGAATTAATAAAACATCTTTTCCGCTTAGAAGTACCTGAAGTTTACGATAATACTGTTGAAATAAAAGATATCGTCAGAGAACCGAGTTCCAGAATAAAAGTAGCGGTTTTATCGCATAACCCGAAAGTTGATGCAATCGGTTCATGTGTCGGAGTAAAAGGCGTAAGGATAAAATCAATTATTCAGGAACTTATGGGTGCAAGAATAGATATGGTTAGTTATTCAAAGGACCCCGCCTATTATATTGCAAGTGCCTTAAGCCCCGCAAAAGTGCTTCAAATAGAAATTGACGAATCTAAAAAAATTGCTAATGTTTTAGTAGCGGACGATCAGCTTTCGCTGGCTATCGGTAAAGACGGGCAAAATGTTCGCCTTGCCGCTAAATTGACGGGTTGGCATATTGACATTAAGTCCGAATCAGAAAAGAAATCCGCAGATACGGCAAATATTGAACAAAAGATGGATGATTTTACCGGACTTGAAGGCGTCGGCGAAAAAACAGCACAAATACTTATTAAATCAGGATTTAAAACGATTGAATCGTTAGCAAATGCTTCGACAGAAAACTTGACGGCACTTCAAGGCGTCGGCGAAAAAACAGCACAAAGAATAATAGAATCTGCAAAAAATACTTTAGAAAAAAAAGCGACGGAGGTAAATAATGTCTCCAAGAAAACCGAAGAGTGAAGAAAAATCGAAAGATTCTTCAAAAACCAAAAAACCAAAAAAATTAAAATCGGAAGAACTGGCTGACGGGAAAAAATTAAGTGCAACTAAAGCCAAAAAAGGAAAAATATCTGTTCAAAAGCCGGAAGAAAATGCACTTGCGTCTAAAGAACTGAAAAAGCTGAAAGTTGTTAAGAAAAAATCGGTAGAAGAAGTAAAAGTAAAAAAAATAGCAGAGCCGGAAAAACTTAAAAAAACTAAAATTACAGAGAAACCTAAAGAAACTGTAAAGGTAGCAGAAGTAACAAAAGTAAGCAAAACAACAATAACTTATTTTCCAGAAAATATTAAATCACCGACAGTTCAAAGACCAATGGAACATCCCAAAAAACCTGAAGCGGTTTCAGTTCCAGCTCCAGTTTCCGAAGAAAAACCTTCCATTACCCGTCCTAAGCTAAAAGTTGATGAAACAATTACTGTTTCAGAGCTTTCAACAAAAATGAATATAAAAACAGTTGAATTAATAAAAAAGCTGATGTCTTTAGGTATTCTTGCAACAATAAACCAGAGGATTGGCAAGGATGTTGTATCGCTTATCGCTTCAGAATTCGGTTATGAAGTTGAAATAGTCCCTTTATTTGGCGAAAAAGAGGTTGAAGAAGAAGAGAATGCATTAAAATTGAAACCTCGTGCACCCATTGTAACAATTATGGGACATGTGGATCACGGTAAAACATCATTAATGGATGCAATAAGAGAATCTAATGTTGCAGAAAAAGAAGCAGGGGGTATAACACAGCATATAGGTGCTTATAAAGTAAAAACAGCAAACGGCGAAATCGTATTTTTAGATACACCTGGGCATGAGGCATTCACGGCTATGCGTGCACGCGGTGCACAGGTAACGGATATAGTCATTTTAGTCGTAGCAGCAGACGATGGTGTTATGCCTCAGACCGTTGAAGCGATTGACCACGCCCGTGCCGCAAATGTTCCGATAATTGTAGCAATAAATAAAGTGGACTTGCCTAATGCAAATGTCCAAAAAGTCAAGCAGGAACTGTCGGGACATAATTTGCTTGCTGAGGATTGGGGTGGCAAAATTATAATGGTAGAAGTATCTGCAAAGAAAAATATAGGAATTGATAAGCTTCTTGAATTGATTTTACTTCAAGCCGAAATAATGGAATTAAAAGCGAATCCCGATAAAAAAGCGGTAGGTGCTATAGTTGAAGCAAAGGTGTCGCCTAAAGTAGGACCTGTGGCAACAGTTCTGGTTAAAAGCGGAACTTTAAAAGTCGGCGATTTTATCATTGCGGGCACTTCCTACGGTAAAGTTCGTGCAATGCATAATGATAAGGGAAAACGGTTAATTGAAGCAGGTCCTTCAACTCCGGTAGAAATGATGGGTTTTCAATGGGCTCCGCAATCCGGTGATAAATTCTTCGTTGTATCTGACGAAAAAGAAGCAAGGAATATAAGCGAAACAAGACAGCAATTAAGAAGAAATGAGCGTTTATCCCGAAGTCGTCATTTAACTCTTGAAGATTTTCATAAAAATATGGTTGAAGGTAAAGCCAAACAATTAAACCTTATATTAAAAGCGGATGTCAGGGGTTCAATTGAGGTTTTACGAGATTCTTTAGAAAAAATGGCGACAAAAGACGTAGCGGTTAAAATAATACACTTCGGTATCGGCGGAATAAACGATTCAGATGTAATTCTTGCTACCGCTTCCGATGCTGTAATAATCGGTTTTAATGTAAGAAGCGAAACTTCTGCTATGATACTCGCGCAAAAAGAAGGAATTGAAATAAAAACATACAGAATAATTTATGAAGTCATAAGTGATGTCAAGGCAGCGATGGAAGGCCTCCTGGAACCTGATAAAAAAGAGGTTTATGTCGGGCGTGCTCGTGTATTAAAAATATTTAAAGCCGCGAAAATCGGAACAATAGCCGGTTGCACGGTTATAGATGGCAAGATTACAAGAACAGGTGGCGCAAGATTATTACGTGATAACACAATTGTGCATGAAGGGAAACTTGCATCATTAAAAAGATTTAAAGATGATGCAAAAGAGGTAGAAAAAGGTTTTGAATGCGGGCTAATGCTGGAAGGTTTTTCAGATGTAAAGATTAGTGATGTTATAGAATCTTTTGCAATAGAGCTTGTAAAAAGAAAACTGTAGAAAACAGTAATGGGTAAAAGATTAATAGTTCATTGTTAAAAAATAGAGAATAATAAAACATAAATTTTTAATTGTAGTTTAGTAATTCCACCTTTTTTGAATCCCGCCTATTCTATAAATGATAAGTATTAAATTAGAATTACTGTATTTATTAAAATAAAAATATATATTTTTTGATAGCAGAATAGTCGGGATGAATCCTTATTACAATAAAAGAATCAAAAGTATTAACAACAGAGGTTAGCGTATAGAGGCGAGAGAATAGTAAAATCGAATTTCTAACCTCTCTACGCTTTACGCTATTCACTGATTTGGGGGTATTTAATGAATAAAATTGAAGTTGTAAAAAACGTATTCTGGGTTGGTGCTATTGATTGGAATATTAGAAATTTTCACGGTTATACTTATACGACTAAACGAGGCTCGTCATATAATGCTTATCTCATAATTGATAAAAAAATTGCCCTTGTTGATACTGTTTTAGGCAGTTTTTCTGGTGAACTAATTGAAAGAATAAAAGAGATTATTGACCCTTCAGAAATTGACTATGTAATTGCCAATCATGTTGAGACTGACCATTCAGGAGCAATTCCTGAGATAATGAAACTTGCTACAAAAGCAAAATTAGTCGGTACCGCAAAATGCAAAGAGGGGCTTTATAGATATTATTATGGGAACTGGGATTTTCAAGTTGTTAAAACCGGTGATGAAATCCTGCTTGGTGAAAAAACATTGAAGTTTATTGAAGCACCTATGATTCACTGGCCCGATAGTATGTTTACTTATATTCCCGAAGATAGGTTACTTTTGCCTAACGACGCGTTTGGTCAGCATCTTGCTTCAACCCAAAGATTTGACGACGAGGTTGATAATTGCATACTGATGGATGAAGCAACAAAATATTACGCAAATATTTTAATTCCATATAGTCAGATTATTCTTAAAAAAATAGATGAAATTTTAAAAAGCGGTATTGATATTAAAATAATAGCACCGTCGCATGGAATAATATGGCGAAAAGATCCGATGAAAATAGTTAATTCATATATACAATGGGCTAAGGGATTACCACAATACAAGGATGTTCTTGTTATATATGAAACTATGTGGGGGGCTACGGAAAAGATGGCAAATATGATTTTAGAAGGAATAAAATCAGTCGGTGTTGAGGGAAAATTATATAATGTAAGCATTACAGATAGAACAGAAATGATTAAAGATATTCTTAATTCAAAAGGAATAATCATAGGTTCTTCTACACATGATAATAATATACTTCCTAATATAGCCGGTTTTCTTGATTTCATAAAAGGTTTAAGAATAAAGAATCGAATCGGAGCTTCTTTTGGGTCTTTTGGTTGGAGTGGGGAAGCGACAAAAATTATTGAGAATATTTTGAAAGAAAGCGGTATTGAAACAGCTATACCGCCGATATCGGTCAAATATATGCCATCAGAAGATGATTTGAAAAATTGTTTTGAATTCGGCAAGCAGTTCGCTGAAAAAGTCAGAGGTTAGAGTATAGCATATAGGGGAATAGAAAAACTTTTCGCTAATCTCTCATCCCTATGCGCTATCTGCTGTCTTTATATTTATGGATATTTTTTTTGAAGTTCCGAAAGATTTAAAAATTACTTCACCGTCTTCCGATAAGTTATACGATGTTGTGATAATAGGTGCGGGTCCTGCGGGTATGACCGCGACTGTCTATTGTGCGAGAAAGAAATTGGATACGCTTTTAGTTACAAAAGATATAGGTGGTCAGGTAATATGGACAAGCGGGATTGAGAATTACATGGGTTATCAATATATTACGGGTAGTGAGCTTTCCGAAAAATTTTATTTACAAATCGGACAATTTCCTATAAGTTTATTAAAAGATATTGATATCTGTAAATTAGAGGTATTGGAAGATAAATTTGCGGTAAGTTGCGGTAAAAGTAAATATTATTCAAAATCAATTATCATTGCTTCGGGTAAACGGAACAGAGAACTTGGTGTATCCGGCGAAAAGGAGTTTTTGGGCAGGGGTGTTGCATATTGCTCGGTTTGCGATGCACCGCTTTTCAAAGATAAAACTGTTGCAGTTATAGGTGGAGGTAATTCTGCGATGACTGCCGCAATAGATTTGATTTCTTATGTATCAAAATTATATATAATTAACATAATGGACAACTTGCAAGGGGATGAAGTGCTTTTGGAAAGAATAAAAAGTTCTAATAAAGTTGAAATAATTTTGTCGTCTGAAGCATTAAAGATAAATGGCAAAGATAAAGTTGAAGGAATAACGGTAAAAAACAGGAAAACTTCGGAGATAAGAGAAATATATCTTAATGGTGTTTTTATTGAGGTAGGACTGATACCCAATACCGAATTTGTTGATAAGGTTCTGTCTGTTAACGACATAAATGAAATAGTAGTTGATTGCAATTGCCGAACATCGGTCAAAGGTATTTTTGCATGCGGTGACGTTACATCCATATTAGATAAACAGATAATAATTGCCTGTGGCGAGGGAGCTAAAGCGGCGCTTTCCGCGCATAGATACTTGTTAGGTGTAAAATGAATATAATTATTGGTGGATTAATTGGCGGAATTTTAGGTTTTCTTTATGGCAGGTTTATAGGTTGTAAAAGTGGAATGTGTCCGTTGACGAGCAATTATTACATATCTACAATAGTCGGTATATTTTTTGGTATTATGATTGCTTCAGGAATCCGCAAGTAATTTTTTGTAAAGGAGAAAAATGGCTTTATTAGACGATAAAGTAAAAGAATCTGCGAGGAATTTTCTTTCCATTCTTAAAAGAGACGTGAAGATAATTATTTTTACTAAATCCGAAAAAGACACCGTTGAACAGTCAAATAATAATTCACAAATAGATGCAAATATTAACAAACAAGTTCGGAATAATGCAGAAGAATCTAATCAAATGATAAAGTGTCCGACATGCAAGGATGCTAATATGTTAATGGAAGAGATAATACCTCTTTCAGATAAAATTTCTGCGGAAAAATATAACTTTGAAATTGATAAATATAAAACTGAGCAATTCAAGGTTGACAAAATACCCGCATTTGCAATAATTGGTGCATTGGATTCGTCTTCAACCCAGTGGAAAAACTATGGAATAAAATTCTATGGAATTCCAGCAGGTTATGAATTTACGTCATTCCTTGACGCAATTAAGTTAGTATCAAACGGTAATTCAGATCTCTCACAAAAAACAAAAGATGCACTGAAAAAAATTACAAAACCGATAAATATAAAAATATTTGTCACGCTTACATGTCCATATTGTCCCAATGCGGTTATGTTAGCAAACCGTTTTGCGGTGGAGAATGATTTTATCACTTCCGAAATGATAGAATCGGCGGAGTTTCCGCATTTAGCAAATAAGTATAATGTTTACGGTGTTCCAAAAGTAATAATAAATGAAAATATCCAGTTTGAAGGAGCATTACCGGAAGATTTGTTTGTAGAAAAAATATTAAGTAGTAGCGGTTAAGGGACAGCAGAAAGATAATTAAAATAAATAGGAGCTGTCCCTTTAAAAATCGTCGTTCGGTGCAGTGGCTCTCCGCCCTGAAGGGGCGAGACCTCGACCTAAAGGCGGGCGAACTTCGTGTTAAGAACTCATAGGTATGACCCCGAATGTTTTGCCATCGGCAAAACAAGTCTTCGGGGTTGTAGCCTCGTTCGGTGCAGTGGCTCCGAACTTCGTGTACAATATGAAAAAGTTAAAAATTGGTTTTACTTACAATGCAAAAGCGGATTATAAGCTTAAAACAGGCGAATCTAAAGAAAAAATAGCTGAATTTGATTCCGAAGAAACGCTTTCGGAAATCGAGTATTCATTAAAAACCAGTGGGCATGTAATTGAAAGAATCGGGAACGTCAATTCATTGCTAAAAAAATTGACGCAGGGTAAAAGGTGGGATATAGTCTTCAATATCGCGGAAGGAATTAAAGGCAGAAACCGTGAATCGCAGGTTCCGGTAATTCTTGAGCTTTTTAATATTCCTTACACCGGAAGTGATGCACTTACAATGGGTATTACGCTTGACAAAGCGGTTGCTAAGGTAATAGTTTCACATTACGGGATTTTAACTCCTGAATTTATGAAAATAGAAGATGTATCACAGCTTAGCGAGAAAAAATTTCATTTAAAATATCCGGTAATTATAAAACCTTCGGAAGAAGGTACATCTAAAGGGATTGATACGAAATCCATTGCCCATGATTTTGAACACGTAAAGAAAAGAACAAAATGGTTGGTTGAAAAATACAAACAACCGGCATTGATTGAAGAGTTTATTATAGGGTCTGAGTTTACAGTAGCTGTTATTGAAAACGATCCCCCGTTGGTTTTGCCGCCGGTTCAGATAACAATAAATAATAAAACATTTTTAGGAGAAAATTTCTATAAACATAGTTGTGTTTTTGATGATAGTATAAAATATGTTTGTCCAGCTGAGATTCCGGAATCACTTGACAAAAAACTAAGGGAAATATCACTCAATTCATATAAGGCGCTTGGCATTAAGGATTTAGGAAGATTTGATTTTCGCGTTGATAAAAGAAACAATCCATATTTTTTGGAATGCAATCCACTCCCGAATTTAGGCTTGATTGACGTTTTTCCACTTGTTGCAAAAGCAACAGATATAACCTACGAAGAAATAATCTGCAAAATTTTGAACTCTGCGATAAAAAGATATAGACTTAAATAAGGGGAGAGATGTCCCCTTTAAAAAGTACTTGACATATCTTATATTTTTCTATATATATATAAGTGGTAGTAAATCTTAAGGAAGGAGGAAAGTATATGAATAAAAAGTATTTATTTTTAGCTGTTTTACTTGCTTTTTCTGTGGCCATAGTTCCCTGTTTAACCGCGGCCGGTAATCATACAGGCGAACAAGCTATGTTGGATGTTGACATTCAGTTTCTAAATTCTTACGGAACAACCGTAACCAATGCACAAGGAACATTCTATAACTATTATGGTATGACATTCCGCGAGGACAAGGTCTATCCATCACAGTATTGGGGGACTTATGCGCTATATTTCTTTGACGGGCCAACCACTATAAATGTTAGAGTAACAAATAAAGGACCTCGTGCAAAAGCAAAGATAAGAATTAAGACTGAAGCGTATGTTTTAAGGACTGACGGTTCAAGCGGTGCCAGCTTGATGACGCCAAGAACTATTGATATTGAATTAGCAAAAGGCGAGACAAGAAATATTGATGCATCTTTTGTATTACCCTATAATCCGAGTTTAGAATCTGGGTTGGACCGTTTTCTTGTAAAGGTTTTACATATAAACGAAGGTGTAAGCGGCAGAGAACCAGGTTTAATCATGGTAAAAGAGGGCGTTTATTGTCCGCCGGAGTATATTAAGAAGTAGTAAGAAGTGATTCCATCAATTTGTTTTAAAAAAAGAGTCAATTTGAAAAAGAATTGACTCTTTTTTATCTTGCAGCCATTCTCACAAAAAGTCGGGACGAGCCCTCCACTTCCGCCACTTCCGCCACTTCCGCCACTTCCGCCACTGAACCATCGGCGGACAAGGAACCTTCGTCGGACAAGCAAGATGAACAACTACACATCATTTTCATTATTTTCCCGTAGTTGCCGAGTTTACTCGGCGTTTCTTTTAACACCATGGAATCCTAAAGCAAAAGATACCACGGTTGAATTACAGTAATCGCATTTTAAAATCTCTGTAATCTCGTTTAAATGGTAATAGAAAGCAATATATGGTAAAAAAAGATACTGGTTACCTTCAAACAAAAATATTTTTGAAAAACAATAAAGTGCTTGACAAAATATGGTAATATATATATACTAATAATAGTAAAAGGTAAAAGGTGATAAAATATGGCAGAAGTAAAGGATGTAATGTCAATTAAGGAACTTTCGGAGTATCTTGGAATTGGAAAATCAAAGATATACAATTTAATCCGTCAAAATAAAATTCCTGCTTCAAAAATTGGTAGACAATATAGATTTTCAAAAGATGTCATTGACAACTGGCTTAAAGAGAAAATAATTACTATTCCTGAAGCGCCGCAAATGGGCCTTTTTGATAAAGAAAAGGAGCTGAAAAGTGAATGATGAAAATTTATCATCTGAAAATGGTTGGCATCATCAACTAAAAAGCAGAATAAATAATGTTGAAAAACTTTCCAAATTAATAAGTCTTTCAGACAGCGAACTAAAGGCACTGGGAAATAGTTCTAGATTGAAAATGTCTATAACTCCTCATTTTCTTTCGCTCATTGACAAAAACAATACAAATTGTCCGTTGAGAAAACAAGCGATACCTACTTCTCAGGAATTGAATATTTCTGAAGACGACCTTTCGGACCCCTGTGGTGAAGAAAGGGATATGGTTGTAAACGGGCTGGTTCATCGCTATCCGGATCGTGTGCTTTTATTGGTTACTAATTTATGCGCCATGTATTGCAGGCATTGTACAAGGAGACGACTTACCAATAAAAAGGAAACATCGTTATCTCAAGAGCATTTGGATAATGCATATAGTTATATCAAGAAAAACAAAAAAATTCGTGATGTTTTGATTTCCGGCGGTGATCCGTTGATATTGAGTGATGAAAAAATTGAATCTATTTTGAAAAGTTTGCGTGCAATAGAACATATTGAAATTATTCGTATAGGTACAAGGATTCCGGTTGTTCTTCCTCAAAGAATAACGCCACAATTAGTTTCAACTTTAAAAAAATATCATCCGTTATATATTTCAATACATTTTAATCATTCAAAAGAGATTTCAAAAGAGACAAAAATTGCCTGTGAAATGCTTGCGGATGCTGGTATTCCGCTGGGAAGCCAGACAGTATTACTAAAAGGGATAAACGATAATACGAAAGTTATGATGAATCTTATGCATGAACTGTTAAAAATAAGAGTAAAACCATATTATATTTATCAATGTGATTTAGCTCCAGGTACAGCGCATTTTAGAACAACGGTAGCTACCGGCATAAAGATAATTGAATCGCTTCGCGGTTATACAACCGGTTATGCAGTACCAGAATATGTAATTGATGCGCCCGGCGGTGGAGGTAAAGTCCCTATTTCACCGGAATATATTATCTCAAAAAGCAAAGGCAATATAATAATAAAGAATTGGAAAAACGAAATTTACGTATATCCTGAAAATAAACAAACCCGAGTCAGTCGGGAAGAAATCTTTATAGAAAAGGGGGTGAGATAGAATGGCACAAGAAGTTGCGAAAGTAGGTGTGAAGAGACAGGATGGGTATTTGTATTACATCGATAAGCAGGGTGATGTCTCCAGAGCCAAGATGGCGCGCGGCGGTAAGAAAGGCGGCAAACCCGAGAAAGTCACAAAAGTCGGTGTTAAGAAAGAAAAAGGCTATTTATACTTTCTTGACAAGAAAGGCAATGTATCAAGAGCAAAAATGGCGCGCAGATAATCAACCATTTTTGATATCAATTTAAAAACCCTCAAAGTTTCGTATTACGGAATATGAGGGTTTTTAATTGCCCGTTTTTCATATCCATTCTAAATAATCCTTATTAATATCGCGACAAATTTATACTTTTTCGCAGAAAACCTTGCATCTTGATGCAGGGGAGCTTCATCAGGAATCCAGTATAAAAAGACTATGGATTCCGTGTCAGGCACGGAATGACAAATCTAAAAAAGTCGTAATCCCTGGGTATAGACCTTCTATTTGACTTTATAATATTGATTTTATATAATTCAGGTATGCTTAAAATATGCAATTTAACAAAAAAATTTAAGAATAATATTGCTATTGAAAACTTAAATTTAGATATTAAACCCGGTGAAATATTCGGGCTTTTGGGTCCGAACGGAGCAGGAAAAACAACAACTATAAAATTGATTTCAGGACTTCTTAAACCCACTTCAGGTTTTGTTACAATTTGCGATTATGACATCCAAAAAAATCCTGTAGAAGCGAAAAGAAACATAGGTTTACTTCCCGATACACCTTTTATCTATCAAAAACTTACAGGCAGAGAATTTTTAGAATTCATTTGTGGTATTTATAATATAGGTTATGATGGCATAGACGAAAAACTTGACCTATTTGATCTTAAAAAAAATGCCGAAGAATTAATAGAGTCTTATTCACATGGTATGCAGCAAAAATTGGTGCTTGCGGGTATTTTAATCAGAAAGCCCAAGGTAGTTTTATTAGATGAACCGCTTGTAGGACTGGACCCTAAATCCGCTCGTCTTGTAAAAAATATTTATTATGAATTATCAAAGAATGGAACTGCAATTTTCCTTTCCACGCATATATTAGAAATAGCAGAAAAGTTATGTTCCCGTTTAGCGATAATAAACAAAGGAAAAATTATTGCTTTAGGTACGCTTGATGAACTGAAAAAACAGGCGTTTTCCGAGTCGGATTTAGAAGATATATTTTTCAAACTTACAGAAAATTCGCTCACAAACAAATTTTCCTGAAACGCTCCTTAGAAGTCGCTCGATAATTTGCTCTTGTTTGGTTAATAGATAGGAAGCATAAAAGTGCAATATATGCTAAAAAGACTCTTTCAATTGGAAATCAAAAGTTTTTTCAATAAAATCAAATTTATATCTTGGGCGGATTCATTCAAATTTTCATTCTTATTGATTGTAGGTTTTGTTTTTTTATTAATATTGCATCAGGCATTTTTTAGAGTTCTTATTTATTTAAGCGGAATAGAATTTATAGGCAGCATACTTATTTTGAAACTTATGTCTATGATAATGCTTACGTTTTTTGTAATGCTGGTATTTTCAAATACAATAATTTCGTTTTCAACAATATTTTTCTCGAAGGATTTGAATTTTTTAATGTCAATGCCGTTGAATTTTCGTCAGATATTTTTCTATAAATACATAAAAACAACTTTATTTTCGTCATGGATGGTACTTATTGTCTATTTGCCTTTTCTATTTGCATATGGAAGGATAAAATTTGTGGGGATTGGTTTTTATATAGTGATTTTATTGTTATTGATTCCCTTTTTTCTTATCGCTTCTTCAATCGGTACGACGGTTTCCACTATATTCATGAGATATTTCCCATCACAGAAAACACGGGATATATTTATAATTTTAGGAATTGCATCAATCGGTATCGCGTATATTTTTGCAAGGTTCATCCAGCCAGAAGATTTTCTTAAAGCAGACAAATTAACCGAAGTGGTCCAATACATCTCAATTGTAGAAATGCCAACTGCAAAATATTTGCCTTCATGGTGGGTTACTTCTTTATCATTTTTGTATATCTCAAAACAATGGGGTGATTTTTTCTTTTATATCGCAATGTTAATCGGTACGGCATTTGTTTTTATTGCGATATCGCTTTTTATTTCTGAAAAATCCTATTATGAAGGATGGGTGTATTCACGGGAGGCAACCGGTTATAAGTTTCTACCGAAAATAAATATTAAAACAAAAGGTATAATAACCGTTTTTGTAAAAGATATAAAAATATTTTTTCGTGATACCAGTCAATGGTCTCAAATGCTTTTACTTTTTGCGCTTATTATCGTATATCTTTTCAATATATATAAACTTCCGTTAGATACATTCTTTTTAAAATCTCTTATATCGTTTTTGAACATCGGGCTTGCGGGATTCGTGCTTGCTGCAGTATCCTTAAGGTTTATTTACCCATTGGTTTCTTTTGAGGGCGAGAGTTTCTGGATTATCAGGTCTGCACCCATAGATATAGGCAAGTTGATAGTAGAAAAATTTTTTATGGCTCTTATTCCGCTATTAATTTTCGGTATTATACTAATTGGTATATCTAACTATTTGCTGGAAGTAAGCGGTTTTTTAAATTATCTTTCATTTTTTTTAATAATTATTATTTCTATCTCGCTTACCGGAATGGCGGTTGGTTTCGGTGCACTTTTTCCTAAATTTAAAGTAGAAAACATTTCCGAAGTAGAAAGCTCTGCCGGTGGAATGATATATATGATATTTTCGCTTTTTTATGTATTTTTAATAATAGCCTTAGAAGCTATTCCCGTGCGGTTATGGTTTTTATCACAAATTTCAAGAAGAAGCCATTTTGACTGGAAAATTGTCGGTATAATTAATTCAATAATTATGATATTAAGCATATTAATTGTTTTAGTTCCTGCTTATTTAGGCAAAAGAAATCTGGAGTCATTAGATGTATAAGATATTGTTTTTATCAATAATTCTGCTTTTTAATAGCTGTGGCAAAAAACCTGGAATTATAAGTTCAAAAGAGTACGGGAAATTTTATACTGAAGGTATAAAAGAAAAAAAATGGGTTGCAATAACATTTGACGACGGGCCCAAACCCGAAGTATTGGATAAAATATTGAATGCGTTGAAAAAAGAAAATATCAAAGCGACGTTTTTCGTTGTTGGAATGAATATGAAACTTTATCCAAAATATGCAAAAAAATATTTAGTAAACGGACACGAAATAGGCAATCATACATATTCTCATAGGAATTATTATTTGCTTGAGAAAAATAAAAATGATTATGAAATAGAAAATATTCTTTTACAGGAATTGGAGGATGGTGCAACGGTTATAAATGAAATAACAGGTATTAGACCAGTTTTTATGAGAATGCCAAATGGTTATATCTCTCCGATTGTAAAAAAAGTTGCAAAAGAGAGAAAGCATATTATTATCAACTGGACATTCGGTTGTGACTGGCACGATAATAAAACAAAAGATGAATTGATAAAAAAATATTTAAAAACTATAGAACCAGGTATGATATTGATATTTCACGAAAAGAAAATTACTGCGGATGTGCTACCAGTAATAATTAAAGGTATTAAAGCCAAGGGATTCGAAATTGTTCCTCTCAGGCAGATATTGGGATTTCAGAAGGCAGAGTATAGAGGTTAGGCGATTGCTATGAACTAATCCCCCGCCACTAATACTTTGGCGGATGGCGAAATTGGCGGGCAAGCTATACGCTATACGCTAATCTCTGGTTTTATATGCCGGAGGAGGGAATTGAACCCACACGACTCCTTAGAGCCGGCAGATTTTGAGTCTGCTGCGTCTGCCAGTTTCGCCACTCCGGCAATAAGGCAAGTATAAATAAAAGGTAAAAAGTTAAAGTAAACAAAAAACTGATAGTAAAGATTTTAATCTGTGTAATCAAAACCGTTGATGATTTTCTCAATGGTTTAATTATATCAAAAGAAAGAAAATTGTCAATATAGATAAAAATAGTTTTTAATCTGTGTAATCATTATTTATATGAGATTAGGTGTGCATTGTTCGGTAGGTAATGGACTTAAAAATACAATCAAAGAAGCGGTTTCTTTGGGTTGCGAGACTATTCAGATTTTTTCGCGTTCACCACGTGCATGGGGACGAAAAGAATTTGATTTAGAAGAAGTTAAAGAATTCAAAAAATCATTAAAAGAGAATAATATTTTTCCGCTGGTTGTACATATGCTGTATCTTCCCAATCTTGCATCAGCGGATAAAAAGCTTTATAAAAAATCGGTTGATGTTCTAATTGACGAGTTGAAAAGATGCAAAATTCTGGGTGCAAAGTATTTAGTGGTTCATCCCGGAAGATATTCTACCGGTGATTTTGAGACAGGGATTAGAAATATTATTAAAGCTGTTAATTTTGCATTTTCAAGAGTAAAAAATGAAATTATCATTCTGCTTGAAAATCTTGCAGGGGGTAAAACGGATATCGGATGGCGGTTCGAAGAATTGCACCGGATTATTGAAAATGTCAAAGACAAGAAAAGAATTGGCGTGTGTATTGATACTGCACATTTGTTCGCGGCAGGTTATGATATTTCAAAAAAAGGATTTGATAATACATTAAAGGAATTTGACAGAGTTATCGGTTTAGAATATTTAAAGTTTTTACATTTAAATGATTCTATAAGCGAAAGAGGTTTGAAAGTTGACAGGCATACGCATATCGGAAAGGGTAATATCGGGATTGAGGGATTTAGGGCGGTTTTAAATCATCCTAAAATAAAAAATCTTCCAGGTATTCTTGAAACACCAAGGATAAGATTTAATTTGATTAAAGACAGAAAAAATCTTATAATTTTAAGGAGGTTAACGAGATGAACTCTTTAGTTGTAGCGATAATCGGGATTGTTGCTTTAATTATCGGGTATAGGTTTTATGGCGCGATTATTGAAAAGTTGTTTGATATAGATAAATCAAAAGAAACACCGGCAACTGCTAATTATGATGGTGTGGATTATGTCCCTGCTAAGCATTGGACGATATTATTCGGACATCATTTTTCTTCCATAGCAGGTGCGGGTCCTATAATAGGACCGGTTCTTGCCTGTGTTTATTGGGGTTGGTTGCCTTCTCTTTTGTGGATTGTTTTAGGAACTATTTTTATCGGAGGAGTCCATGATTTTTCTTCGCTAATAGTTTCAATAAAAAACGGAGGTAAGTCAATAGGAGATATTACGCAGTCGGTTATGGGCAGGAAGACAAAGATAATTTTTTCACTTTTTCTTTTTTTAGCTTTGATTTTGGTAATTGCTGTTTTTGCTGCAACAACTGCACAGACACTAATCGGTGAACCTAAAGTTGTTATACCAACATTCGGACTTATTTTGGTTGCTGTTTTAATCGGATTTTTAATTTATGTCTTAAAATTTAATTATGTTTTATCTACTATATTTGGACTTATTTTATTAGCAGGTCTTTTGTTTTTAGGTAATAGCTTTCCTATTGTTGTTGGAGGTGGCACAAGGCTCTGGATGGCTATACTTCTAATTTATTGCTTTATTGCGTCTATTATTCCTGTTAATATTCTTTTACAACCGAGGGATTATCTCTCAGCATATCTGCTTGTTTTTGGATTGATTTTCGGTTATTTAGGTTTGATAATAAGCCATCCGAAAATAAATGTTCCTGTTTTTACCAGTTGGAACAGTAATATAGGGAATCTTTGGCCTATGATGTTTGTTTTTATTGCATGCGGTGCCGTTTCAGGTTTTCATACTTTAGTTTCTTCCGGTACAAGTTCAAAACAGATTACAAGCGAGGGAGATGCGAAAAAGATAGGATATGGGGCAATGGTTATTGAAGGTATTCTGGCAATTTTGGCATTGTTATCTGTAAGTGCCGGTTTATTTTGGACGGGTGCGAATTGCGCACCGAATTTGATTTATCCAGAGTTAATTAAATCGGGTGATTCTATAGGTACTTTTGCCACAGGTTATGGTGAAATTACAAGATGTCTTTTCGGTTCTGCAGCTGGAAAATTTATTGCCATTCTTATTCTTAATGCCTTTGTCATGACTACTCTTGATACGGCTTCAAGAATTACCAGGTATATTGCAGTAGAGCTTTTTGGAGAAGGTTTGAATATCAAGTTATTTAGAAATAAATATTTTTCGACATCAGTTGTTATTATTTTAGCTGGATTGCTTGCATTTGGCGATTGGAAAAAGATATGGCCAATATTCGGAGCTTCAAATCAGCTGATTGCTGCGATAGTTTTAGTCGTTATTTCTTTGGTTCTTTTATCAAAAAAGAAACCGACAGGTTATACATTCTATCCTGCAATTTTTATGCTGGTTACAACGATTGCTGCAATTGTTTACCAGATGATGCAGTTTCTTTCAAAAAGAAATTATCTTCTTGTTACTATAGGAGTTGTTTTAATAATTCTTGCTGTTATAATTGTTGTTGAAGCATTAACTATTTATAAAAAAAATAAAAATGTTAAATAAATTTAGAATAATAATATTTTTTTTACTATTTTCGGTATTCCTTAATGCCCAAGAATTCCAGAAATATTCAGATGTTAAGGTCCCAATAAAAGAAGCACAGTTTTGGGAAAAATTGCCGAATGATTTTGTTAAATGCGGATTGTGTCCATGGCGGTGTACGATTGCGTTGAACCAAAGAGGCTTGTGCAGGACAAGAGAGAACAGAGGGGGAAAACTTTATACGTTAACATATGCTCGCCCTTGTACGATAAACGTCGATCCTATTGAAAAAAAACCTTTTTTCCATGTTGTGCCGGGGGCGGATGTATTCTCTCTTGCGACTGCCGGATGTAATGTCGGATGTAAATTCTGTCAGAACTGGCAGATTTCTAAAATTACTCCGGAAGAAAGTAACGGATTATATATTACACCGCAAGATATAGTAAGAACTGTAAAGAGAGCGAAATCAAAAATTATAGCATATACTTATGCAGAGCCGACAATATTTTATGAGTATATGATCGATATATCTTCTATCGCTAAAAAGGAAGGAATAAAAAATGTTGTTGTATCCTGCGGTTATATAAATCAAGAACCGCTAAAAAAACTCTTGAAATTTGTTGATGCTTATAAAATTGACTTGAAAGGATTTAACGAAAAGTATTACGAAGAAATTGTGGGTGCAAGATTAGAGCCGGTTTTGGAGACAATAAAAACAATAAAAAAGGCCGGTGTCCATCTTGAAATTGTCAATTTGGTTATACCTTCATTAAACGATAGTCCGGAAGAAATTAGAAAAATGTGCAAGTGGCTTGTAAAAAACATCGGGACTGAGGTGCCGCTGCATTTTACAAGATTTCATCCTGATTATAAGATGATGAACTATCCGTCCACACCGGTTTCCATAGTTGAAAATTTAAGAAAGATAGCGATGAGCGAAGGATTAAAATATGTATATATCGGTAATGTCCCGCCGGGTAATGAAGGTGAAAACACATATTGTCCGAAATGCAAAAAGCTTCTGATAAAACGGCTTGGATTCAGTGTGGCAGAGAATAATATTAATAAGGGAAAATGCAGGTTTTGCAGTGAAAAAATATACGGAATATGGGAATAAATTTTAGTGTTGTAACCGAATTATTTATAACAGGGATAGTTTTAGGAGTCGGTCCCTGTTTTTTATTTTGTGCTCCGTTAATTTCATCCTATATTTTTGCAAACGGCGCTGACCAGAAGGAAGGGCTCAAAATTACTATTTCTTTTTCTTTAGGAAGAATACTTGCTTATAGTTTATTAGGTTTCGCATCGGTTGCATTAATTAATACTTTTGATATCCAAAAAGATGTTTTTAAACGTGCAGCCGGTATATTATTATTATTAATTTTGCCGATTTATAATATTGGTAAAGATAAAATAAAAGTCTGTAATTTTTTATGTAAATTTTCAGAGAAAAGACTTAACTTCAACTCTTTCTTTATCGGCTTACTAATCGGGCTTTCGCCTTGTGCTCCGCTTTTAGCTATTCTTTCATATATTGTTGTAAAATCAGAAAGTATTTATTTTGGTTTATTTTATGGTTTTATGTTCGGGGTCGGTACTTTTATATCACCGCTTATATTTTGCGGATTACTGCTCGGGTTTATTTCTAATTATTGTTCAAAGTCAAAAGAGATGTTTTTAATATTTAAAATAATAGGCAATGTATTGCTAATTATTTTTGCACTTAAACTGATATTATGACTAATTTATTTTTGCTGGGTTTTATATCTTTAGGCTATCAAATAGTAATTTTAAGAGAGTTTTTAGTTGTTTTTTCCGATAATGAAATTACTATTGGTATTTTTCTTGCCAGTTGGATGATGATGTCGGGTTTGGGTTCTTATTTGGCAGGTTTCTTTATCAATCGTTTAGGGAGTGCAAAAAAAATATTTTCTTATTTGCTCTTATTGATTGCTTTTCTTATGCCGATTGGAATAATTCTGATTAGAATTATAAAACCATTTTTACAAAGAATACCTACCGAAATATTGGGAATAGGTCCGACAATGCTAATTTCATTATTAATAGCAATGCTATTTAGCATTTTTTTCGGTATATGGTTTGTAATTGCGGTTAAGATGGCTTTTATAACGAACAACAACCATGTGGGTAGATATTATGCCTTTGAAGTATTTGGTACCGTTTTCGGAGGATTATTGGTAAGTATTATTTTTATCAGATTTTTTAATACCATACAGATTAGTCTATTTTTTTCTTTTTTAATATTTTTGTTACTTTTTCTAAATTTTTCAAAAAAATATATTTTTTTATTAATATTAGTCGTTGCGTGCATATGGAATTCCAATACTATAGAAAAACTCTCTATTATATATCAATGGAAACCTTTTGATATTGCAGAATCCAAAGATTCAGTTTATGGTAGGATTACGGTAATAAGAAGCGGTGCCGAACACGATTTTTACGAAAATTCCAATAAAATAACAGCAACGGAACTATTATCAAATAACGAAGAAATAATTCATTTTCCATTATTACTTATAAAGAAACCCAAAGATGTATTAATAATTGGCGGTGCATACAATAATATTGCAGAAGTTTTAAAATATAAAGTAAATAGCGTAGTCTATCTTCAGCCCAACTCCGTTTTTTTACAATTATTGGAAAAATATTCAAACGACGAAACAAAGAAATTGCTTAGAGATCCACGATTAGAAGTACTAAAAATTGACAGCAGGTTTTTTCTTAAAAGAACAAAAAGGAAATTTGATTGTATTATTGCTGATGTCCCAGCACCCTTGACAGGATTTGCCAATAGACATTTTACTATAGAATTTTTTAAGGAAATAAAAGAGACATTAAGTGAAAACGGAATTTTTATATTTCCCTTATTATCTTCCGAGAACTATATGAATGATGAATTAAAACTTCTAAGTGCCTCAATATACAATACATTAAATCCTGTTTTTACGAATGTTTCTATAGTAATCGGTTCAAAGAACTATTTTATGTGTTCAGAAAAAAAGCTGAATATTAATTACAAATATTTATTAAGAGAAATAAGAATACGACAAATAAATATAAAATATTTTACACGATATTATTTAAGATATATTTTAAGAGCCGATAGAACTAAAAAGGTTAATGAATGGATAACTGAAAAAATCAGTGAGGTTCCGATAAATTACGATTTTTATCCTATATGTTACTATTACGGATTAAATTACTGGACATCGATATTCGGAACAGAATCATTCCGGAAAATATTTAAAATATTTGAAAAAAACAGATTATTAACAATAATTTCATTTTCTGCAATAGTATCTATTATTCTTATAAAATTTAAAAAATTTTACTGGCAAACGGTTTTGTTAGTCATAAGTTTTATATCAATTCTTGCGGAATTTTTAATTATTTTTGCTTTTCAATCAGTATATGGATATGTTTATAGTAAGATAGGGATTCTATTAGCATTGTGTCTTTTCGGGATAGGCATGGGCAGTTATTTATCGGATAAATATATTGCAAAAAGCGCAAATATTTTTAGAATGACAAAAATAATAATATTTCTAAATTTGATTTATATAATTTTATTACCTTTTCTTTTTAGGTTTATATTAAAAAATCCGTTTTATACTGTTTCAATATTCTATTTATTGATATTTATTGCCGGAGTATATGTTGGAGTCTTATTCCCGCTGGTTGTTAAAGGATACGGAATCGTTAATGAACAACAGATTGGAAAATTTTATGCAATTGATTTATTCGGTGCGATGTTAGGCACAATTTTGGTAAGTTTAATATTTATACCGATTTTTGGTATCATAAATAGCTGTTATTTGGCCGCAGGAATTTTATTTTTATTATTAGTACGAAGTTGCTTATAAAATAAATTTAGGTAAAAAGGTTAAAAGTTCATAGTTCGGAGTTGATAGTAAACAGTGAGACGATAAACCAAAACAATGAACCATGAACTCTTTACAATGAACTATACTTATAGTATTGAATTTATTTCTGAAACAAGTTTTGGTTTACCGGAAAAGCCCACTATTTTTTTAGCAATATTACCTTCCTTAAAAATTAGAATAGTGGGAATTGCAGAAATGCCATACTCAGCAGGTCTATTTTGATTTTCATCAACGTTCAATTTACCTACTTTAATTTTTCCTTCAAATTCCTTTGCAATTTCTTCAATTACCGGCGCAATCATTTTACAAGGTCCGCACCAAGTTGCCCAAAAATCAACCAAAACCGGAACCTGTGATTTTAAAACTTCCTCTTCAAAATTTGCATCAGTTAAAATAATTTCACTCATAAGACCTCCATGTCGCTATTCTGTGGCAGGCATTGAATCAATAATCAATGGAATAGTTTGCCCAATAAGAAAATAAATATTATCCCAAATATTAAAATTGCACTATTAATTTTTCTTTTTGACCTGTGTATTTCCGGAATTAAATCTGCAGATGCAAGATAGATAAACGATCCTGCTGTTATTGCGAGAGCATTTCCTAAAATATGAGGTTGCAGATTTTTAACAAAAAATAATGAAGTTATTGCCCCAAAAGGTGTTGCCAGTGCGACAATTAATGAGTATATCCAAATTCTTTTCCTTTGCAGGTTGGCATGTAATAATATACTGGTTGTTATTAATCCTTCCGGCAATTCATGAAGAATAACGGCTATTGCAGTAAATATTCCTATTGTTGACGAAACCTCAAAACCGATACCAATCGCTATCCCGTCTAAAAGCGAGTGAACCGCTAAACCTATAAAAGACATAGTACTTAGATTGTGTACTGCACAATGCTCGTCACTGCAGGGATGGATAGTAATCAAATAATTTTGTATTAAGTAAAAGATAAGAAATCCTAATAAAACAAAAAATGGAACCTTTTCGGATATTTCTAAAGATTCCGGTATAAGGTGCAAAAAAGAAGTCGCAAGCATTATACCTGCTGCAAAGCTTATTAAATAAACAGAATTATTTTTGGCGATTTTCTCATTAGCAAATATAAATATAGTTCCTATTATAGTTGCTATTCCTGCAATTATTGATGAAATTATTATTGAAAATTGAATATCTGTCATAAATTAATGGGTTAATAGAGTTATAGGGTTATGGGGTTTTTAGAGTTTATTAGGTTTATTAAGTTTCTATAGTATGAACTCTATATCTCAAGTAACGCGATAACTCCCTTATTGTTGTTCAAATTTTACAAGATAATCCTTTATTTTTATTTTTTGTTGCAATATATTTACAAATTGATTGAATAACCGTACTCTTTTTTCACCCTGCAATGTTTCAATAAACTTATCTTTTTCTTTCAGCCAATTTTTTAAATTCCCGTTTCTTCTTAAATATTCGTATTCTGCTTCTTTGTCGGTAACTTTTGATTCAAGATAAATAAGATATCTAAGTTTATCAACGGTCAATGCTCTTTTTCTTGATTTTTCAAAATCTTCAGGACTCATTTTTAAACCGTATCTTAATGCCTGAAAATAAGTCATATGATCAAAATGTCCGTTTTTTTGAAATTGAGGAATCTGTTGCAAATACGCCCTTACTTCGTTATCAGTAGTATCTAAACCGTATTCCAAAGCCATTAAATGAAAAGCTTCTTCCGATACCATATCCTGTAAAACGCCTGTTTTTATCTGGCGGATTTCTTCATCCGTAAGCTGGGAATTCTCCCTTTGTGCTCGCTGATTTTCAACTATTCTATCGACTTGTTTTGAAAATTCTGTATATGAAATCTTTTTTGAATTTACAGTTGCTACCGTATCTATTCCTTTTGTTAAAATTCCACCTGCACCAAAATATGCGAAAGTTGCTAATAAGAAACCAAGAAGAGTTATCCAAAATATGGTTTTCATATGTTTTCTAAAAAAATCCATTATATTCCTCCAAAAGATAGTATACAGAATACAGTATACAGTATACAGAATACAGTATACAGAATACAGTATACAGAATACAGTATACAGATAAAGGTCAAAATCAAAAATTCCTTAAAACTGAATTCTGAATCCCGTATCATGAGTACTGATTTTCATATTTCTATTTTAACTTTTTACTTTAAAAAGTCAAGAATATTTTATATAATCGAAAACATTGGGAATAGCGGGATAGTGGGATTGCGTGATAGAATTTATAATATTATGATTTAAGGTTTTAAGTCCATCCCACAACCGCACTATCGCGCCATCGCACAATCTAAAAAATCCTAAAATTCTTTATTACTAGAACCAAAAAGTTATATGGATATTTTATTTAATCTTGTTTTAAAAGTATTACCTTATATTTTAATAGGATATATTTTTACAAAATTCAAGTTTGGTTGGGAAGAAACATTTATAAAATATTTTGTTATATTTGCGATTTATTTTTTATTTCCTATTTTTACTTTTTTCAATATGTGGGGTACCTCGTTTAAAGGATATCTAAGTAATTCTTTAAATATCATTTATATTGTTATAATTGTTCTTTTTTTTGGTGCAATTTTTGCAGTTATATATTCAAAAACATTTTCTTTAAAATTCAGGAATATCGCAGTTCCGATTATTTTTATGAATTCCGCTTATCTCGCAATCCCGCTTAATGCCATATTTTTTGGTGAAAAAGGCATTTATTACGGAATAATGTATAATATTTTTCAGACATTATTATATAATAGTATAGGGCTTTGGATTTTAAGCGGTTCTATTATAGAGATATTCAGATTGCCGATGGTGTATGCCGCTTTTCTGGGTATCTTAATGAGTTTAAATAATATTTATGTGCCGTCGTATTTAGATAGTTTCAGTAAAATTTTAAATGTTATTACGCTTCCGATTATGCTTTGTTTGGTGGGATATCAGATAAAACCGGTAAATAAGGATATGCTTAAGAAAATATTTATTGGAGTCTCTGCACGTATGGTTGGCGGTTTTTTGGTTGCAATTTTATTTTGTGAAATATTAAAAATCTCGGGTGTCACAAGAGCGGTATGTTTGCTTTCAAGTTCCATGCCGTCTGCTGTAAGTTCATATATATATACCAGAAAATATAATGCAGATTATGAATTTGCATCATCTATGATTGCCGTAGGTTTAATTATGACGTTAGTCTTAATTCCTTTAATATTATGGGTAATATAACGATTACTGAAATTAAAAAAGACAGTTATGTAAAGATTTTCCTTGATGCTGCTGATAAGAATTTTGCCGCAATAGGATATAAAGAGCATGGATTAAGACACGCTAAACTTACGTCCAATATAGCTGGTAATGTTTTGGCTTATTTAAATTTTCCAAAAAGGGATGTTGAATTGGCGCAGATTGCCGGGTATCTCCACGATATAGGAAATTCTATAGAAATGCATCAACATACATTGTCGGGAGCTCTTCTTGCAAAAAGATTTTTACAACGGATGAACATGAAAGATAGCGAAATTATTAAAATAGTTACCGCTATCGGTTCGCATGAAGAAAAAGATATAGTACCGGGTTCGGAACTTACCGCTGCGGTAATTTTGGGCGATAAAACGGACGTGCACCATACACGGGTAAGAACAGAAAAAAGAACCGGATTAGATGAGCATACACGGGTTAATCTTGCCTGCACAAATTCTTTTCTGCGGGTTGATGCCAAGTCAAAAACAGTTTCATTGGAATTGACTATCAATACAAAAATAATAGATATAGGCGAATATTTTGAAACCTTTCTTGAAAGGATGTTGCAATTAAAGAAAGCTGCAAATTATTTTAAGTGTATGTTTGTGCTTTATATAAATAAAAATAAATTCCTATAAAATAGTGAGATGGTGTGATAGTGTGATGGTGGGATAGTGCGTGGAATTGACTGTAAAGCATTAAGAATTAATCTTTTATAAAATTTAAATTCCGATTCTAGCTCACACCCCCCGCCACTTCCGCCACTGATACTCTATCGGGTAAACTATACGACATCCACTGAACTACTGGTGGGCAAGCTATACACTAATCTCTGATGGTAATTAAACATTTTGAATTATTAAAAAAAGACGGTAAATCCCGTTTAGGAATCTTACATACTTCGCATGGTGATATTGAGACACCGTGTTTTATGCCTGTTGGAACACAGGGTACGGTAAAAGCGATTTTTCCTTCTGATCTTATAAAGATGGGTGCGAAGATAATTTTGGCGAATACCTATCATTTATATTTACGGCCGGGTATGGACATAATAAAACAAGCCGGCGGGCTACATAAGTTTATTAATTGGTCTTTGCCTATATTGACCGATTCCGGCGGTTTTCAGGTTTTCTCAATGAATGATTTGAGAAAAATTTCTGAACAGGGGGTTGAATTCAGGTCGCATATTGATGGTTCAAAACATTTTTTTACACCGGAAAAAGTAATTGAGATTCAAGATGTTTTAGGTTCTGATGTTATAATGGTCTTAGATGAATGTGTCGAATATCCAGTTGAACATGATTATGTCAAAGCATCCGCAGAATTAACTCTACGTTGGGCAAAAAGAAGCAAAGTAAAATATAATGAACTAAATTTAAATAATAATCGTCTATTATTTGGGATTATTCAGGGTTCAACTTACAAGGATTTAAGGAAATTTTCTGCAGAGTCAACAGTTGAAATCGGGTTTGACGGATATGCAATAGGCGGACTTTCTGTCGGTGAGCCGAGCGAGCGAATGTACGAAATGGTTTCTGAAACGGAAAAGTTTCTTCCTGAATATAAGCCGAGATACTTGATGGGTGTAGGAACACCGGAAGATTTACTATTGTGTATAGAACAGGGAATTGATATGTTTGACTGTGTTTTGCCTACAAGGAATGCAAGAAACGGGCAGGCATTGACTTCGGCAGGGAAAGTAAACCTAAAAAATGCAAGGTATAAAAATGATTTTTCACCGTTAGATTCCGAATGCGATTGTTACACATGTAAGAATTTTACAAAGGCATATTTAAGTCATTTATTCCGGGCAGAAGAATTTTTAGGTTTGCAATTAAACTCTTTACATAATTTAAATTTTATGCTAAAATTAACAGAAACCATCAGAAATAGTATTAGTGAAGGAAAGTTCAAAGAAACAAAAAAAGAGTTTTTAAAAAAATATCAAGGATTACAGTGATTTTTAAAAGCGATTACAGGGATTTAATCCCCGTGGTCATTATATAGGAGGGGAAATTATGCCACCAAATGCAGCCCAGGGAGCTTCAATGTTTTCATCGTTGTTACCAATCATTCTTATTTTTGTTGTATTTTATTTTTTGCTGATAAGACCGCAAGCGAAAAAGCAGAAAGAACATCAAAAAATGCTGAACAACCTTAAAAAAGGTGACAGAGTAATTACTCTGAGCGGAATTTATGGTAATGTTCAGGATATTCAAGGTAATATAGTAAAATTGAAAATATCAGAAAATGTTAATGTGCAGATACTAAAATCGGCGATTTCAGCCGTTGTAAATGAAAACGCACAAAATGTACCTGTAATTGAAAACAAATGAGTGAAGTTACTTTAGAAAAAGTAAAAACTGATGCTCAAGTAATTTCCTTCTTAGAAGCAGCTAATGAATATCTTGGTGCCATAGGTTATACCGAGCATGGATTCAGACATGCGGATATTGTTGCTAGTCTTTCAAGAAATATATTGGTTCATTTAAATTACAAGAAACCGCTTCCTGAACTGGCTTCTATTGCAGGATATTTACACGATATTGGTAATGTTGTTAACCGCACTGATCACATAGCGGCTAGCGCATTAATTGCAATGGACATACTTGACAAATTAGGTATGCCGCCCGAAAATATTGCGATAATTACGGGTGCAATTGGCAATCATGAAGAACCTGTAGGTGAGCCGGTTAATCCTGTTGCAGCAGCTTTAATACTTGCCGATAAAGCAGATGTTCACAGGAATAGGGTCAGAAATCCGCAATTAATAGCTATGGATATACATGATAGAGTTAATTATGCGGTAGAGCGTTCATTTTTGAGAGTGGATTCAGTAAAGAAAAAAATTTCTCTTGAACTTACTATTGATACAAAAATTTCGCAGGTAATGGAGTATTTTGAAATATTTCTAAGTAGAATGCTGATATGTAAGAAAGCAGCCGAATATTTAAAAACAGATTTTGATTTATATATAAACGAAACAAAACTATTCTAAAGGCAGGATATCCGCCACTAAACCACTGGCGGACAAGCAGGATACAGGATGCAGTAAAATCAAAACCATTTTTTTAACTGTATACGGTGTACTGTATTCTGAGTGCTAAAATTTTGAAAAAATTTTAAATTGGAGCGAAAAATGGATTTAAAAAAATTTAAATGGCTTATTTTTTGGGCGGTATTGTTAGGTTCAATTTACGTGTTATGGCCCACTTTTTTATGGTATAGAATGACACCTGAAGAAAAATTAAAAGCGCAACAAACAAAAGAAAAAATAGTTAACAAGATTTTAAATCTAGGTTTGGATTTACAGGGTGGAATTCATCTTGTTTTGGAAATTGATGATACAAAAATAGAAAAAGACACAAATATTCAGGATGCCTTGACCCGCGCAATAGAAATTATAAGAAATAGGATAGACCAATTCGGTGTATCCGAACCGTTTATTGCTAAACAAGGTGAGAAATGGATTGTTGTTCAGTTACCTGGAATAAAGGATCCAAAAGCAGCGATTGACTTAATAGGCAAAACCGCACTTTTAGAATTTCGTCTTGTTGATGATACTGGTGCAATTGAAAAAGTTTTGGCAAAAGCAAGAGAAATGGGTATTCAATTAAACAATGTCTATGATGAAAATAATAAGCCTAAAAAAGAATTTGTTGACTTGATACCAAAAGGTTATACTATTTTACCGGGCAAAGAAGAAGGGTATTTTTTAGTTACAACAACCTCACAAATTACCGGCGCTTATTTAACTGATGCAAAAATGAAAATCGGCGGTCAATACAATATGCCGTATGTAGGGTTGGATTTCAATCCGGATGGAGCAAGAATATTTGCATCGGTTACCGGTGCAAATATAGACAAACGACTTGCAATCGTACTTGATGGCATAGTTCAGTCAGCCCCAGTAATACGAAGCAGAATTCCTGATGGGCATGCTATAATAGAAGGCAATTTTTCCGCTGAAGAAGCTTCAGGCCTTGCTATAGTTCTTCGTGCCGGTGCTTTGCCTGCACCTGTAAGAATTATAGAGAATAGAACAGTCGGACCTTCACTTGGACGGGATTCGGTTAAGGCGGGTTTGGTCGCTTGTTTAGTAGGGCTATTGTTAGTTGTAAGTTATATGTTTTTCTATTATAAAACGTCGGGTTTGATAGCAAATTCTGCATTAATATTAAATTTAGTTGTACTACTTGGCATGATGGCGATTTTTCACGCTACACTTACTTTGCCTGGTATTGCAGGCATAATTTTAACCATAGGCATGGCTGTAGATGCAAATGTACTTATACTTGAAAGAATCAGAGAAGAAATAAGAAACGGCAAAACGGTAAGAGTCTCAATAGATCTTGGTTATGAAAAAGCATTTTCAGCTATTATAGATTCAAATTTAACTACGCTTATAGCTGCAGCTTTTCTATTCCAATTTGGAACAGGACCAATAAAGGGTTTCGCAGTAACACTTACACTTGGAATAATAACGTCAATGTATACGTCGATAATCGTAACACATCAGATATACGATGTTTGGCTTTCTGGCAGACAAGTAGAAAAGCTATCAATATAATTAAGACAGGTTAAAATAGAAAGTTAGATGGAAAGATAGGTAGTTGCCGACCTTGGTCGGCGAACTTAATGTAAAATTATTTATAATTAGGAGCTAAAAACATGATAGAATTATTCAAAAAAACTAATTTTGATTTCGTAGGCAAAAGGAAACCTTTTTTTATAATTTCAGGAGCACTTCTCTTGATTTCGGTATTTTCAATATTTTTTCATAAAGGATTGAATTTCGGAATTGATTTTTCCGGTGGTACATTAATACAGTTGAAATTCAATCAATCAATAAAACTTGCTGATATTAGGAATATTCTTTCCAATAACGGCATTGCGGCTGAACTTCAGGATTTCCCGCAACAACATTCGGTAATAATAAGAATAAAAAAAGGAACAGATGAAGGAATAACCCAAAAAATTCAGGATATATTCGTAAAAGAATTACCACAAAATCCTTTTGAACTTGAAAGAGCGGAATATGTAGGTCCCACAATAGGTAAACATTTGATTAATCAGGCATTTTTCGCACTTTTTTGGTCGTTTGTCGGAATAATTATTTATGTCGCTTTCAGATTCAAATCAGGAATATGGGGGGTTGCAGGTGTATTAGCTTTAGTTCACGATGTATTTATAACAATCGGACTTTTTTCTATTTTAAACAGAGAAATTTCAATTACAATAGTTGCTGCACTTTTGACATTAGCCGGTTATTCAATCAATGATACAATAGTAATATTTGACAGAATGAGGGAAAATATAAGATTATACAGAAAAGAATCACTATTTGATTTGATAAACCGTTCTGTCAACGAAACTCTCTCGCGTACAATCATCACCTCATTAACAGTTTTTTTGGTTTTAACCTCACTTTTCTTCTTAGGTGGCGAAGTGATACACGACTTTGCCCTTGCCCTTCTATTTGGTGTAATAATCGGTTCTTATTCCACGATATTCGTTGCTGCCCCTATCGTCTACGAATGGGAAAAAAGAAGAACCGTTAAATAGTGATTGTTAAAAAACCTAACAATCACTGGTGTAATCGATGTTAGAAATCCGTGTAATCAAAAGCATTTTTCTTGAAAAACCTGCCTTTTTCTGATATAATAACCTAATTATGAAGTTAATAAAAAACTTTAAAATTAATCTCAGACAGGGTTATATTTTTAGAGATCTTAAGAAGCAAAAGTTCGATATTTCCGAAGATTTGCTTTCTGAGAAACTGAATGAAATTCAGAAAAATATCAAACCTGCAACTGTTTACGATTCTTTTAAGCCGGATGTATTTCGCGGTTATTTTGATTTAGGAAAATCAATTGCTGTTTCTCTTTTTACCGTTACACTTGGAAAAGATGTTGAATTATTGGAAAAAAATGAAATTATTAAGTCATCATTAAGTGATGGGCTGGATGTTGCAAAATGCTTCACAATTAAACTTATAGAAATAGAAGCAGAAAAAGAACACTGCGAGATAGTAGAACCGCTGGAAATTGAACCTCCAAAAATATTTGAGAATTATAAAATATTAAAATCAATGGATTTTTCAAAAATAGGTGTCAGGTTTGAGTACAATAAAATTTCGCCGGAATATACCAAGTTTTTTGCATGTAATTGGTTGCTAAGGAAAAAGAAATAAACCACGCCCCAAAATGTAGATATATAATGCTTATTAAATATATTATTATTTCAGAAAAAACTACTTACTACATTTTGGAGCGGGGTAAAGTGGTAGGATGAATTTATTAGGTAAAATATTAATTGAGATAGGTTTTTTTTATATATGGCTAATCGGAAAAACTTCAAAGATTGTTGTTAAGGATTCAGGGGAGTATGAAGAATTAAGAAAAAATAAAAAGCCGATAATTTACGCTTTTTGGCATGGCAGGCAGATTTTTTTGGTATGGTCGCATAAGCATGAAGGTGTAAGTGTTTTAATAAGCAAATCAAAAGACGGAGAGCTAATAGCAAAAATTACGGAAAAATTCGGATACAGAAGCATAAGAGGTTCAACATCAAAAGGTGGTGTTGAATCTTTATTTTTTTTAATTGAAGTTGCAAAAAAAGGTAATTCGGTCGCCTTTACCCCGGATGGACCTCGTGGTCCCCAAAAAACAGTGCAACCGGGTGTGATTATTACTGCCCAGAAATCGGGATTGCCGATAATTCCTGTTGCTTGCAGCATAAAAAGAAAATATATAATAAGGCATTGGGACGAATTTCACATACCTTTTCCATTTAATAAAATTTCTGTATGTCACGGTAAACCGATATATGTCAAAGAAAGTGACAATATAGAAAACAAATCAAAAGAACTTAAAATCGCAATAGATGAAATTACAACACAATCTGATTTATTGATTTGAGATACTGGCATTGGGCTCTGGCACGGGGAAAGAATGAAGACTCTAATTATTCAGACGGCTTTTTTAGGTGATGTTGTTTTAACATTACCTTTAATTCAGGCAATAAAAAAGAACTTAAAATCAGAGATATCGGTTTTGTGTATACCGGCAACTAAAAACATACTTGAAGGACACCCCGATATTAGCGAAATTATCGTTTATGATAAAAAAGGTAAGGACAAGGGTATTTTCAGTTTATTTAGATTATCAAGAGAATTAAAGGCAAAAAAATTTGATGTTGTTCTGGTTCCGCATCCATCTTTTAAATCAGGATTGATAGCATATATATCTAATATTCCTAAGAGAGTCGGTTTTTCTAATAGTGCGGGAAAATTTTTCTTTACAGATTGGATTACTTTTAATAAAAATAAACATCAACTTGAAAGACACTTGGATTTAATGCAATATTTTGATATTATATCTGGAAATGAGAAGACACAAATATATATCGGCAAGGAAGATGAAAAGTATGCAGAATCAATTCTGAATAGGCAAGATAAAATCTTCGGTATTAATCCGGGTAGTGTATGGGCGACTAAAAGATGGCTTCCGGAAAGATATGCAGAATTATCCGATAGAATTATAAAAATGTTCGGTGCAAAGATAATAATTTTTGGCAGTGATAATGATATTGGTGTAGCAAGAGAGGTTGAAAACAATATGAAAGAAAAGCCGATTAATTTAGCCGGCAAAACAACATTAAAACAATTATCGGCACTTATTAAAAAGTGCAAGGTTTTTATAACCAATGATTCAGGTGCTATGCATATCGCAGCGGTTTTAGATGTTCCGACAGTGGCAATTTTCGGACCGACAGTAAAGAAATTAGGTTTTTTCCCTTTTTCGGAAAAAGCGGTTGTAATAGAGAAAAATATTTCTTGTCGTCCTTGCGGCAAACATGGCCCGAAAAAATGTCCGAAAAAACATTTTAAGTGTATGAAAGAAATTAGTGTTAGTGAAGTTTTTGAATGTATAAGAAAATTTTATGAAAATAAAGACGGTTATAATGATTAAAATAGAGTTTTATAATTTTTTTAATCACTGTAATCCGACGTTAAAATCTGAGTAATCATTTTCTATGAATATTCTAAATATAATTGATATACCATGGTACAGCGGAGTAACCAGTTATGCGATAGAGTCCTCAAAAGGGCTTTATGAAAAAGGACATAAAATCTTTTTTGCAGGTGTAAAGGGTGGATTACCGTTAAAGTTGGCAAGAGAAAATAATTTTATTACTTATGAGATATGTTCAAGGAAAAATCCTTTCGTTTTAAGTAGCGTTTTGAGATTAAAAAATATTATTAAAAATGAAAATATTGAGATTATCAACGCACATACGGGTAAGGGGCATTTTTTGGCATATATGGTTTCTTTGTTTTCTAATAGGAAATTTGCTATTATAAGGACAAAATCGGATGATATGCAGCCGAAGAAGAGTTTTATCTTGGACAGGACCCAAAAAATTATAACGGCATCGGAATCTATAAAAAACAAATATGATAAAATTGAAATTACTCCAAAGCTGATTACTACAATATATCAGGGTATTAAAATTCCAGATATATCGGAATATTCGGTTCCCGAATGTCCCACTATCGGGATGTTAGGTCGTTTGGATCCGGTGAAAGGTCATAAATATTTTTTGGAAGCAGCAGCAATATTATTAAAAAAATATTCAAATTTGAAATTTCTGATAGCCGGTAAAGAAGAAAATATAAAATACAATGAACTTAAATTAGTTGCGAGTAAACTAAATATAGAAGCGCATATCCAATTTGAAGGGTATATAGATGATATTTACAAGTTTATGTCAGGATGTACGATAGGTGTAATTGCATCGGTCGGTAGCGAATCTGTCAGCCGCGTTCTTTTTGAATGGATGAGTTGCGGTAAACCGGTTGTTGCGACATCCGTAGGGTGTATCCCCGAAATACTTGATAAAGAGTTTATATCGGAACCGAATAGTCCGGAATCTCTGGCTAAAAATGTTTTGTTATTTTTGGAAAATCCGGCAAAAATAAAAATTGTCGGAGAGAGAAACAAAGAAACTGTTAAGGAAAAATATAATATAAAAAAATACATTTTGAAAACTGAGAAGGTTTATAATGAAGCAATTAACGATATTACACATTGACTTTGAAAAAACCTGGCGCGGCGGGCAACAACAGCTTTTTTGGCTTGTGGAAGGGCTTTCAAAAAAAGGTTATAGAAATTTTATTATTTGCCAACCGAACAGCGAATTGCATAAAAGATTAAAGGAAAATGATTATAATACAATTGGTTTTAAAATATTATTTGAAATAGATCCTTTTGCAATATTTAAGACGAAAAGAATTATTGAAGATATTAAACCGGATATTATACATCTGCATTCTGCTCATGCACATACAATAGGACTAATTGCATCAATGCTTTCAGACCAAAAGACAAAACTTGTTTGTACCAGAAGAGTGGAATTTAATATAAATAACAAATGGAAATACGGGAGCGTAGATAAAATTATTGCTATTTCCAATAAAGTAAAAGAAGTTTTAGTTAAAGATGGAATTCCAGAAAATAGAATTTCAGTTGTTTTTTCCGGTATTGATTTAAATAGATTTGAAAATATTTCAACAGATTATTTGTATAAAGAATTTAATGTGAAAGAAGGAAATACCATCATCGGCACTGTCGGCAGTTTGGATTATCATAAGAATCACAAGGGTTTTATACAGGCAGCGTCGTTAATTAAGAAAAGTATTCCGGATGCAGTATTTTTTATTGTCGGGAAAGGATGTTTGGAAAAGGAATTGAAAGAATATGCAAAAAAACTGAATTTATCGGATTCAATAATATTTACCGGTTTTAGAAATGATATTCCGCAAATCCTTTCAATATTTGATATTTTTGTTTTATCTTCATATACGGAAGGGCTTTGTACCTCGTTAATAGACGCAATGGCAGTGGGATTGCCTATTATTGCAACAAATGTAGGCGGTGTACCCGAGTTAATAGCAGAAAATATAAATGGTTTTCAGGTTTTACCCGATAATCCCGCTCAGATATACGAAGCAGTGATGAAATTAGTTAAGGACAGAAATCTATTGAATAGATTTTCAGAATTAAATAAAATAAAAGCAAAAGAATTTTCTAAGGATAGAATGATTGAAAATACTGAGCATGTATATTGGGAGATGATATGATATCCGTTTCCATTATAGGACATAACGAAGAAAGAAATATAGAAAGATGTCTTGAGAGCGTAAAATGGGTGGATGAAATAATATTTGTTGATTGCGAGTCCACGGATAAAACAGCGGAAATAGTTAATAGATATACCAAAAATGTTTTTAGCTGCGATAATAATCCCAATCTCAACGTCAATAAACAATTTGGAATTGAACAATGCAAGAATAGCTGGATATTATATCTAGATCCTGATGAGGTTGTGTCCGGTAATTTAAAGAAGGAAATTTTATCAATAGTCCAAATTGAAGATAATGAAATCAAGGGTTATTTTATTCCGAGAAAAAATCATTATTTTGGAAAATTTTTAAAATACGGCGGTAAATATCCAGATTATCAATTACGGCTTTTTAGAAATGGTTTTGCAAAATTTCCTTGCAAACACGTTCATGAACGGATTAATGTTGAGGGGAAAGTCAGAAAGTTAGAATCTCCTTTGTTGCATTATCCATATAGCGATATTTCGGATATGCTTAAAAAATCTAATTTTTATACATCAAGAAAAGGGGAATATTGGTTCAGTAAGAACAAAAAATCAAAATTTATATTATTACAGTCTTTGATAAAATTTTTCAAACTTTATATTTTCAAATTCGGTTTTTTGGATGGTTTTACGGGTTTTACAGTTGCAACGATGGATTCCTATAATGAGTTTGTATCGTTATTGAAATTGAAAGAAATAAGAGATAGGGGATAGAATTCTGAAAAAACCTAATTTTTCAGAAATTTTAATGGCTGAAAAAGGAAAGAGTAGTGTGAAAATATTGATTATTGTTTTACGGGCGATAGGCGATGTTTTACTTACAACACCGCTTATTAGGGCTATAAAAAAAAATAAGCCAGAAAGCCAGATATATTTCCTTACTCAAAAAACGTCCGAAGATATTTTAAAAAATAATAGTTATCTGTCCGGTATTATTTTAATGGATAAGGATACGGTAAAGAAAATTAAGGAATATAAGTTTGATGTAGTAATAGATTTTATGAACTGCGCAATTTCAGGTTATTACACTTTTAAGTCAGGGGCTAAAAAACGGATTGCTTTTTATAGGCCATGGGGGTTTTGGTGTTATAATATTATGCCAAAGTATTCGGCGCAAGGTTATACTGTCAATGACCGGCTTAGTATGCTGGATTTGCTGGATTTAAAAAAAGATGGAATTAATTTGGATTTAAATTATAATATTAAAAATGAAGAAAAGGTTTTTAGTTTTTTTAAACAAAACAATATTAGTCAAAAAGATTTGTTGATTTCTTTTGATGTAACAAGTAAAAGGGATTATAAAAGCTGGCAAAGTGAAAAGTTTGCAAAACTTGCAGATATGATTTCGGAGAAGTTAAATGCAAAAGTAATTTTTATTTATGCGCCCAACGAGATTGATTATGTAAAAAACACAATGAATTTATGTAAAAAGCAGCACATCCTTTCTTTTAATACCGGGCTCCTTGACTTGACAGCGTTGATAAAAAATGTTAAGTTGCATATTGGTACTTCTTCCGCACCCGGACATATAGCGGTAAGTCAACAAACACCAACGTTCATAATTTATGGCAAAAGAACAAATCCGATAAATTGGACGCCACCCGGGTCTGATATTCATAAGTATATACAAGGAGATTTGGATAAATTGTCGGTTGAGGAAGTTTTTGAGAAATTAAAAGAAAATTATGGCATCATTAATAATCTGTTATCATAATATAAATAAAAATGGTATAATAACACCTAAAACATTTGAAGAAAATGTTAGATTGCTTATTAGCAAAAAATATTATTTTGCCACGCTTGATGAGGTTTATAATCATATTATAGGAAAAAAGGAATTGCCGGAAAAAACTGTTCATTTAACTTTTGATGACGGGTATTCTGATAACTATACGGAAGCATTCCCAATTTTAAAGAAGTATAATATTAATGCAACCATATTTTTAACAACATCACAGGTCGGTCTATTAGGGCATCTGGATTGGAATATGATACGGGAAATGCAGGACTCTAAAATAATCAGTTTTGAATCGCATACTCATAGTCATCCAAGATATTTTTTAATGAGGCCATTAAAAGAAAAACTTGCCGGGGATATTCTGATTTCAAAAAATATTATTAAAGAAAATCTGAAAAAGGAGTCGAAATATTTTTGTTATCCTTACGGTGAATATGATGACTTATATATTGATGTATTAAAATCTACCGGGTTTTTATGTGGGCTTACTCTAAATATCGGACTAAATAATGTTAATCAGAATCCGTATTTATTGAAAAGAATTGATGCGAGAGGTCCCGAAAATTGGTTAAAAAAACGTATGGTTATTTATTCGAACCAGTTTTTATCACGGATTTACGAAAAGGTATATAAAAAAATATGAAACCGTTAAAATTTCTTAAACCGCTTTCTTATGTTTATCTTTTGTTCTTTAACATTTCACAATTAATAAGAAAAGCAAAACAAAAGAAACTGAACTGCAGGGTAATATCCGTAGGCAATATTACGGTTGGTGGAACAGGAAAGACACCGATGGTAATATATCTGGCGGAATTATTGGCAAAAAGAAACACCTGTGTGGTGTCCAGAGGGTATAAATCAAAAATAATAAGTAAAAATCCGATAGTTGTAAGCGATGGGAAAAGAATATTTGTTGGTCCAAAAATATCCGGTGATGAAGCATATCTTGTAGCAAGGTCTCTTAAAGGTATTCCCGTGGTTATCGGCAAAGATAGATATAAAGCAGGACTTTTTTCAATAGAAAAATTCGGAGTTGATACGATAATATTGGATGATGGTTTCCAGCATCTTGGTCTTTATAGAAATATTGATTTAGTGTGCATTAATGCGTTAAATCCTTTTGGTGATTTTTTGCTTTTACCTGCAGGATATTTAAGAGAACCGGTTAATGGTTTATCAAGGGCGGATATTATCTTAATTACCAGGTGCGATAAGGTGTCTGATGAAAAAATTCTTGAAATAGAAAATACCATAAAAATTTATAATAAAAATGCACATATTTTTCATGCGTATTTCAAAAAAGATATTTTTGATAGAAACAGGAATAAAGTAGATTTAAAGAAATTACATGAAAAAAATATTATTGCAATATCGGGAATTGCGGTTCCGGAAGATTTTGAAAAGACAATCAAAGAATTGGAATTGAATCTTCTTTTTCATAGAAAATATCCAGACCATTACTTTTTTAAAGACAAGGATATAAGAAGATTTTACAGTGATGCTGCGGAATTTCAGGCAGTGGTAATAACGACGGCTAAAGATGTAACCCGATTGCCCGAAGATTTTCCATGTTACGTTCTTGATGTAAGACTTGAAATAAAGGAAAAAGATGAACTAACTAATCATTTGGAGAAAAAACTTGGTTAAGAAACTGGATTTTATCCTATATTACGGTTTAATTGTATTTGCTTTTGTATTACCTATTTCTATAGCAGCAACTAATATTGTCTGGGTGGTATTATTGTTGGTATGGATTATAAAGATTATTATAAAAAAATCTGAGAATTTCTACACACCGTTAAATTATCCGATTTCAATATTTTTAATTATCACAGTTGTTTTTTCGATATTCGGTTTAAACTTTTTCAAAAGCATGAAAGGTATGAATTCTGAATTACTTTTTATAGTTTTCTTTATTATTGCAATAAATGTTAAGGATTTTCAACATGTAAAAAAGATAGCGTATTTCTTTTTGATATCTTCAGCATTGACCGGGTTATTAGGATTATGGCAGTATTTTAGTGGCCAAAACTTATATGATAATGTTATTTACGGTAAGACTGCAAATCTTATCAGTATGTTCAACTTTCGTGCGCATGGAACCCGTTCTTGGATGCATACATATGCGGAAGGACTCCTTATGGCTTTACCGATTGGCGTATCTTTTTTAATATATTCGAAAAAAAGAATAATTTATTATTTTATTATAGGACTTATTGTTTCCGGAATTGTTTTAAGTTATGTTAGAATGGCATGGATTGCTACTGTGATTATTTTTATAATTATGTTCTTCATATTGATTAGACGCAAAAAAAACATAAATCTTAGTTATTTGCTTATACCGTTAATTCTTATAGCATTTTCAAGTGTTTTTCTCCCAAAAAGAGGAAATATTATAAAAAGAGCAATTGATTTTAAGGATCCGATACGTATTAATATGTGGAAAACTTCTGTTGCAATTTTAAAGGATTATCCGATATTCGGAACCGGAATGAAAAATATTAAAACAATATTTCCAGAATATTACGAGAAATTGGGCTTAGATAAAGAGTATTATAAACTTTCACATTTACACAATACATATTTGCATATATCGGTAGAACGCGGAATATTAGGATTAATTATATTTTTAAGCGTGTTTGGATTTTATTTCTATTACGGAATAAGAAAAGCAAAATATATCAATAATTTCGAAAAGTATTTTGTGATTGGCTGCTTGCTTGGTATTTTAGGATTTATGATTACAGGTTTGACGGAACATGTATATGGGGACTCAGAGGTAAAAATAACCGCATTTTTCTTAATGGCATTGACATTTTATAAAAGTAAAGCGGTATTTTTTGACAGGGATGGGACAATAAATGAAGATGTACATTATCTATCAAACGTTAAGGATCTCAGGATATTTGAAAAATCCGCGTCTGCAATAAAATTGTTAAACGATTCAGAATTTAAAATAATAATTGTTACAAACCAATCCGGTATTGCCAGGGGTTATTTTACATTGAATGATGTAAAAGAAGTGAATGAAGTGTTGGTAAATAAACTTAAAGAAAACAATGCATATGTAAATACTGTTTATGTATGTCCTCACCATCCTGATGAAGAATGTTTTTGCAGAAAGCCCAAACCGAGGATGCTTTATGCAGCAAAAAGGGACCTCAATATTGATTTAAAAGAGTCTTATGTTGTTGGTGATAAACAATGTGATATAGATTTAGCAAAAAATATCAATATAAAATCAGTTCTTGTTTTGAGCGGGCAGGGGGAAAATGTGAAAGGTGCGGATTACGTTGCTAAAGATATTTTAGATGCCGCAGAATGGATTATAAAAAATGAAAATGAAAAAAAGTAAGTTATTATTAATATCTCTTTTCTTGTATGTCAATTATTCTTTTATAAACGGCAATACGCTTATTGTAGGAGAAAAATTAGTTTTTGATGTAAGCTGGCAATTTATCAAAGTAGGATACGGAACGCTTGAAGTGAAAAATATTTTAGATTATAATGGTACGAAAGCGTATCATATTTACTCTGAAGCGAAATCAGCCCCGTTTTTTGATATATTTTATAAAGTAAGGGATACTAATGAATCGTGGGTTGATATAAACCGTTTTTATTCATTAGCATTTAAGCAAAGCATAAAAGAAGGCGGTTATAAAAGGGAAAGATTTACAAAATATGACCAAAAAAATCATAAAGCGACAAATCAGAAAAATGAAATATTTGATATTCCTAATGATGTTTTAGATGTGCTTTCTGCTTTTTACTGGGTTAGACTTCAGAAATTGGAATCGGGTAGCGTATTAAAAGTGAACGTTAATTCGCATAACAAAAGTTATTTAATGAATGTAAATATTCATAATAGGGAGATACTCAGAATCGGTGACAGGGAATACAATACCATAATTGTAGAACCTGTGCTTCAGGATTCGGGTTTATTCATGCAAAAGGGCGCAACAAGAATATGGCTTACTGATGACGAAAAACATATTCCCGTAAAAATGACATCAAAAGTTAAGGTGGGTACTATTACTGCAGAATTGAATGAAAAAGAAAGTATGATAGGGGGTTCTAAGTGATAAATTTAAAAAGGGTTAAAAGATATCCGTTAAGTAAACGAGATAGCAAAGTAAGCATAGATGTTCAGGTAACTCCCGACAAAAAAAATATTATCAAAAATATCCCGGATGTTTTGGCTGGCAAAAATTTCAAAGAAGTTGTAAAAAGAATAATTTCTGCCAGGAAAAATAGAAAGCCGGTAATATTTATGTTCGGAGCGCATATAATAAAATGCGGGCTTTCCCGTATAGTGGTTGATTTAATTAAAAAAAATATTATAACTTCGTTATCAACTAACGGTGCTTCAATAATTCATGATTTTGAGCTTGCGTATTTCGGTAAAACATCGGAGGATGTAGCGGTACAATTAAAAAATGGTAAGTTTGGAATGGCGTATGAAACAGGTAAATATTTAAACGAAGCGGTAAAAGAAGGTGCTGAAAGAAATCTCGGATTAGGTGAAACAATCGGTAATATGATTTATAACAGGAAATTTAAATTTTACAAAGACAGCATATTTGCGAATACGTATAATTTAAAGATACCTTTGACGGTTCATGTAGGTATAGGTACGGATATAATTTATCAGCATCCGGAATGCGATGGAGCAAGCTGGGGTAAGACATCCTATAATGATTTTATAAAACTTACAGATATTATTACAAAATTGGAAGGCGGAGTGGTGCTAAACTTCGGTTCCGCAGTAATTTTACCTGAAGTATTTCTTAAATCGCTGAATTTGGCAAGAAATCTCGGTCATAAAATTAAAAATTTTACTGCCTGTAATTTTGATATGAATTATCAATATAGGGCAGCTGAAAATATTGTCTCAAGACCTACCGGCGGCAACGGATTTTACTTCATCGGTCATCACGAAATAATGCTTCCTTTGTTATACCATTCTTTGTTGACTTTTCTATAGTAAATATATATAATGATACTGTTAAAAAACCCCTTTTCTGCTGCAATTTCAATATTTGGCCTGCGACTTCATTGCGCATCGGCTTACAGATCATCGTCGGATTGATATGCTCGCCTCGTGCGCTTTGTCTCGGCTCAAATCTTGAAACCTCGCTACGAAGTGAGTTTTTCAACAGTATCATAATCACAAATATGAATTTTAGAAAAATATTAGATAAATTTTCAAAAGCCAAGGTGCTTATTATCGGCGATTTAATACTTGACAGATTTATTCGCGGAGAAGCGCGTAGAGTTTCACCGGAAGCACCGGTTCCGGTTGTTGAAGTTAAAACAGAATCGTATTGCCTTGGCGGAGCCGGAAATGTCGCAAATAACATAGTTGCCCTGGGTGGAAATGTTTTAATATCCGGTATTATCGGAGATGATTATACCGCAGAAGTACTATTAAAAGAACTTTGGAACAAGAATATCAATACTGACGGTATTTTTAAGGATAAAACGATAGAAACGTCCATTAAGACGAGGATAATTGCCGTTCATCAGCAAGTTGTCAGGTTTGATAAAGAAACGGTAAGAGAGCTTTCACCTGCTAATACTAAAAAGATTTTGGGATTTTTAAACGATAAAATATCAAATTGTGATGCAATTTTAATATCCGATTATGGTAAAGGGGTAATAACTCAAAAAATAATTCAGGGAATTATTAAATTGGCTAGAAAACATAAAAAAATAGTTACTGTCGACCCTAAGATTGAGCATTTTATAAGATATAAATATGTTGATTGTTTAACACCGAATATTTATGAAGCAATGGGCGGAATGCATATTACCAGATTAAAGAATAAAAATGGTATAAACGAATTAGGTAAGAGCATATTAAAAAAGCTTAAATGCAGGTCAGTTTTGATAACCCAGGGTGAAAATGGCATGACTCTTTTTGAACAATCCAAAATATTTCATATACCAACCGCAGCAAAAGAGGTTTTTGATGTAACAGGTGCAGGAGACACGGTAATTGCTGTCTTGACTCTGGCGTTAGCAAGCGGATTGTCTCTTTCGGATTCGGCAAGAATCGCAAATTATGCTGCAGGAATTGTTGTCGGCAAACTGGGAACGGCAACCATCTCTCAGAAAGAATTATCAAAAGCATTAAAATGAAAATAATCGGAATTATTCCAGCCAGATATTCTTCCACAAGATTACCAGGAAAACCGCTTATTAAAATATTAAATAAACCTATGATTCAATGGGTTTATGAAGCGGTTTCAAAATCCAAATTATTAGATAAAATTATAATTGCAACGGATGACAAAAGAATTTTTAATTGTGCAAAGTCCTTTAATGCTAATGTTGCGATTACTCCGCATTGTAACAGCGGTACCGATAGATTAGCATTTGTTGCAAAAAAAATCAATTGCGATATTGTTGTTAATATACAAGGCGATGAACCGTTAATTAAACCAGCAATGATTGATTTAGCGGTTAAGCCATTAATTAACAATAAGTATATTTTAGTATCTACTCTTGCTACCGAATTCAAGTCGGAAAACGAAATAAGAAACCCAAATGACGTAAAAGTAATAACGGATAAAAACAACTATGCAATTTATTTTTCTCGGTTACCTCTTTCAAATTCATTGAAACATATCGGTTTATATGTTTATCGCAAAGATTTTCTGTTAAAATATTCAAAAATGATACAGACACCGCTTGAAATCGCCGAAAAACTGGAACAATTGAGAATTTTAGAAAACGGTTATAAAGTTTTTGTCGTTAAAACAAAATATAATTCTATAGGTGTTGACACGAAACAGGACTTGATAAAGGTCAGAAAATCTATTAGATAGCCCTGTCCCAATAATCCACCTATGTTACAAGGTAACTACGGCGAGACAGTCGCATTGGACTCTGGCGAAAAAGGTAATGAATAAAGCGTTCTTTCTTATAACTGGATATTTTGTCTTAAATATAATAGGAGAATTCGTATTACCCGTTTATGCTCAAGCTGAAAATGAATATTATTCGTTAAAATTGAATAAATTTAATTTAAGTGGTTATGCCGAAATAAATAAGAGGTCAACATCCGAAGATTTTGAAGAAGAGGACACGGATGATGATTATACATATAAGAATTATCATATTAAATTTGGACAACAAGTATCTGGTCGTTTGAATTATGATTTCAGTTCGTTTATATATTCAAAAGACTACAATGCTAAAGATTATTTGGATAATGTATCCAAAATATTTAAGACAAACTGGTCTTATTATATCAAAAAAAATAAAGAGCAAGTCATAGAGTTAGGTCTAAATCTAAAATATAGAGAGAAACGATATGAGAGTTCTCCGAAAAATGAATACAACCAGTTTACTGCCGTTCCTGCCTTTTCGTATGCAAAAAAAGATTTCTATACTATAGATTTATCTGCGGGAATTGATAATTTTAATTATTTGGAACCAAAAGAAAATATTCAACATAAACTTTTTGGTAAAATCGGCGGGAAAAGATATTTTTTGGATAAAAAATTGGCATTAACTTCATCTTATAGAGTAGAACGACTAAATAAAGAGAACATAAATCGCAAGAGAACAAAACACGATATTATGGGCGGGTTTGATTATATTTTTGATATTTTGCCGATTTATAAAATCACAACCCGGATAAACCGGGGACAGCGGGATACCAAAGACGAGGATAACAGGGACGAAGATTACGATTATGAATATCAGCAATATTATACCAAAACCGCGCATAAGATAAGTTCGAAATTAAATACAAATATTAAATATCAGTATTTTAAAAAGGATTATATCACCGCTGATTTAGACCACAAAGGATTTTATATCCAAAACGGATGGGATTACGAAATTCTGGATTATGAGAAAAGCAGGATATGGCTGGACCTCGGTCTTGAGCATAAAGATGCGGATTATTCGCTGAAAACCATTAATAGTTATAAAAAAGAAACTGCAGAAATAAAAATAAACTATATAAGAAAAAAAGACCGGTATACGGATAATGCAGGCTGGAAAATTTCAACGTCATTAGAAGGAAATTATTATAATTTTGAAGATTTTAATGATGATAAAAGCAGATACTACGGTAGATTGTCAGGTGAAAAATATTTTGTTGATGGAAATTTGGTATTGGGCTTAGATTTTAAGTATAGATATACAGACTATGAGTTGAAAGACGATACGGTACGGGATGCCGTAAGGGTAACGTTTAGATATAATTATTAGGAGATATAAAACATGCACGGTAATTTAGGTTGTATCAAAGATGAATTTGACGATAGGGATTATTTGATGAGAGTATATCTTCCTGTTATTAAGTTACCCGCTAAAATTGATTATACATCAAAGTTATCGCCTGTCAGGAATCAAGGTGATGAAGGCACTTGTGTGGGTTTTGCCACAACTGTCGGTATGAAAGAGTATCAGGAATTGATTGATTATAAAAAATTGGTTTTACTGTCGCCGAGATTCTTATATAGCGAATGCAAAAAGATTGACGGTATGCCCAAAGCGGAAGGAACGACTATTCGTGCAGCTATGCGGGTGCTCAAAGAAAAAGGTGTATGTCAGGAAAAATTATGGCCATATTTTCCACACCAAAAAAACAAGGCACAGAAAGGTGCTGTATCAAATGCCAAAAAATTTTGTATAATTACATATGCCCGTATTCTTAATCTCAATGAATTACGTTTAAGTATCGCTACAAAAGGTCCCTGCGTAATTGGTGTTGAAGTTTTTAACGGAATGATGGAGACGCAAACCGGGTTAGTTCCTATGCCGAAGAGGTTTGAAAGCAGTTTGGGCGGGCATGCTATCTGTCCGGTGGGTTATGATGATAAAAAGAAACTTATTAAATTTAAGAATTCATGGTCAGAAGAATGGGGGCAGGAAGGTTACGGATTCTTACCATATGATTATATTGAACGGTATATGATGGATGCATGGAGTTCGGTTGATATTGAAGACCCGAATCCGCTGACTTTAGCAAATATACTAAATTATAGAAATCAAGTTTGTGCTTAGTGGGGAAAACCTCAAGTGTGGAAATGGATTCTATTTACATTGTTTTTAGTATCAATAAATGTTTTTTCAGGATGTATCACAACAAAAACTAAAGGCAAAATTATTTTAAATGACGAATACTTCCAAATTGCCCATAAGGAAGTCCAAGAAGCAAAAAGTTCTATTTATCTCATAATTTATTTATTCATGCTTTATGATTATGAAGATGCATATCCCAATAGGTTACTAAGAGATTTTATAGATGCCCATAACCGTGGAGTAAATGTTAATATAATTTTGGAATATCCGAAACCCGAATATATAAAAGAAGGTGAAACACTGAAAAATCAGGATGTATTTGAAAAATTAAAGACAGCCGGCATAAATGTTCGATTTGACAGTCCTAAAAGGACAACTCATAGCAAAGTTTTGGTAATAGATAAAGAAACGATTATTCTTGGCAGCCACAATTATTCTTTTGATGGATTAAGATATAATAACGATACTTCTGTAATAATTAAGGATAAAGGCGAAGCAAAAAAACTGATAAAATATTTTGAAAATATTGAATAAGCCACGTTAGAGATAGTTTGTAAAGGTGGAGAAATATGACTAAAGAATTTAAAATCGGTAATGTTAAAATAGGCGGAAAAAATCCTCTTGTTCTGATTGCGGGACCGTGTGTACTTGAAACACATGAAATTACTTTTAAAATAGCAGGGCAACTTAAAAAAATAGCGAAGGAGTTGAGAATACCCTTAATATTTAAGGCGTCGTATGATAAAGCAAACAGAACGTCAATAAAATCATTTAGAGGTCCCGGTATTTATAAAGGACTTAACATTTTGGAAAAGGTAAAAAAGGAATTTAACATACCTGTTTTAACTGATGTTCATTGTGTAAGCGAAGTTTCGTTAGTTACAAAAGTAGCGGATGTTATACAGATTCCTGCTTTTTTATGCAGACAAACCGATTTGATATTGGCAGTAGCTATGACTAAAAAACCGATAAATATAAAAAAAGGGCAGTTCCTTTCCCCGTATGATATGAAAAATGTAGTTGAGAAAATAGAATCTGCTGGTAATAAAAATATTTTATTAACCGAACGAGGAACCAGTTTTGGTTATAATAACCTTATAGTTGATATCCGTTCCATTATGATAATGAGAAACTTTGGCTATCCTGTAGTTTTTGATGCCACACATTCGGTTCAATTGCCGGGAGGATTTGGTAGTAAAAGCGGTGGACAGCAGGAATTTATTCTACCCTTGTCCAAAGCAGCGGTTGCAGTTGGTGTGGATGCTCTTTTTATGGAAGTGCATACTGAACCGGAAAAAGCATTATCAGATTCCGCGAATTCAATAAAGATATCCGAATTAAAGAATTTTATGAAAAAAATATGAAAAGAATTATTTATAGTTTATATACAAAACTTTATAAATTGATAATCATTTTAACTATATTAATATTTTATAATACTTATTTATTTTCAGTAACTGATACGGATAGCAATTTAGTAATTCTTGCTACCGAAACCTATACGTTAAATAATTCTCGAATATACACTAATTCTGTTCAAATCAATGGTACATTATATCTAAATACAAAACTTACCACACCCAATCTAACAATCTCATCTGGTGGAGTAGTGACCCATACATTACAGGATTCTGATTTTGAGCTCGAAGTAACCAACAATTTAACTATAGAAGCTGGTGGCAGTATAAATGCAGATTACAAGGGCTATCCAGGCGGTAGCGGTCCTGCATGGCCGCATGGTTCTATATACGAACCTTCAGATATGGGTACAGGTGGTGGTGCAAATGAACAATGTGCTGGAGCAAGTGGTGGTGGAAAGATAAAGATAGTAGCGAACAATATAATAAACAACGGACAAATAACAGTCCGGGGACAAGAAGGGATAAAATACCATTACTGGAGTTATAAATATACAAATGGTGCCGAAGGTGGAAGTATATATATAATAGCAGATGTAATATCCGGGACTGGTAAAATAACAGCAGATGGCGGTGATTCACCGTATTACATAACTTCTGGCGGACCTGGAGGCAGGATAGCAATATATTATGAAACTAATAATTTTACAGGTGATGTTACGGCAAATGGTGGACGTGCTGCTATTAGCTCACAATCAGATGCTCCAGTTGGAACAATATATATGAAATCAACACAACAATTTAATGGTGATTTAATATTAGACAGTAACAGCAATAGTGATAGCTATCCAGCAGTATTGCCTCAAGGTACGTATGTTTTTGAAAATATAATAATAAAAAATAGAGCAGAATTAAAAATAAATAATTCCAATGAAATAAAAACAACAGATTTAACGATAATCAATAATGGAACATTAATAAATAATGGTAGTTTAACAATTTCAAATTTGACTTTAGAAAGTGGTGGTATATTCTATCACAATGAAGGGAACTTAACGATTAAAGGAACGACACCAACAAATGGTATATTGTCTATAGGAAACAAAGGAACTTTTTATTTAAATACATCATTATCAATAGACACCCTAATTGTTTCATCTGGTGGAGTAGTGACCCATACATTACAAGATTCTGATTTTGACCTCGAAGTGACTAATAATTTAACTATAGAAGCTGGTGGCAGTATAAATGCAGATTACAAGGGCTATCCAGGCGGTAGCGGTCCTGCATGGCCTCATGGTTCTGTATACGAACCTTCAGATATGGGTACAGGTGGTGGTGCAAATGAACAATGTGCTGGAGCGACTGGTGGTGGAAAGATAAAAATAACAGCGAACAATATAATAAACAACGGACAAATAACAGTCCGGGGACAAGAAGGGATAAAATACCATTACTGGAGTTATAAATATACAAATGGTGCCGAAGG